>JGI20195J14853_1000001_pt1 | contig 63592 bp, 60 predicted proteins | sample NGESurdeep092012_3_FD_14853 | JGI IMG/M metagenome (IMG submission 14853)
GAGTCTCGCCGACCACCTGCGGGAGCTGCGCAACCGGCTGATCAAGTCCGGGATCGCGCTCGCCATCGCGGCCGTCGGCTGCTACATCGAGTGGAAGCCGCTGTTCAACTTCCTGTCCCGGCCCTACTGCAGTATCGCGGTCGGACAGCAGCATGGGTGCCAGCTCTACACGTTCCAGCCGCTGGACCAGTTCCTCATCCGACTGCGGGTGTCCCTGATGGCCGGCGCCGTGGTCAGCTCTCCGATCTGGCTCTACCAGCTCGGTGCCTTCATCACCCCCGGCCTCAAGCGCAAGGAGAAGCGGTACGCCGGCGCTTCCTCGCCGCGTCGTTGTCGTTGTTCCTCGTCGGCGTGGTCTTCGCCTACCTGACCATCGACCGCGGACTGGCCTTCCTGCTCGACATCGGCGGGTCCCGGATCGAGCCGTTGCTCGGCGTCACGCCGTACCTGAACTTCGTCACGCTGACGCTGGTGGCCTTCGGGACAGCCTTCGAGTTCCCCGTGGTCGTCGTGTTTCTCAACCTGGTCGGCGTGCTCACCACCGACCGGATGCGGGCCTGGCGGCGGGGCATGATCTTCGGGTTGTTCGTCTTCGCGGCGTTGATCACGCCTAGCCAGGATCCGTTCACGTTCACCTTCATGGCGATCCCGCTGTGTCTGCTCTACGAGGTGTGCATCATCATCGGCCGGCTCCGGGATCGGTCCCGGCGACGGCAGCAGGCGCAGGACGGGCTGGCCGCGCCGGCTGACGACGAGGCCTCGCCGCTGCCTCCACCGGAGCCGGTGCTGACGACGGTCGAGACCACATCGCGGGCACCCGCCAACACGGGTCGAGGAGCCGGCGGCTAGCTAGGTCGGCACCGTCGAGCCGGGTTCGTAGACGTCGGGCTGTCCCGGGCGGCGGCGAGGATGATCTGGCTGGTCGTCGACGTCGAAGGAGTCCGCGTGCGCGTGCGCAGCCGGCGGCCGACCGCGGCGCAGTGGCTGGCCGGGGCCCGGCCGCGCACCTTGCCGGCCGCGATCGCGCCGGTGCTGGCCGGCACGGGTGTCGCCGCCGCCACCAACCAGGTGGTGTGGTGGAAAGCGGAAGCTACTCGTTGTCGGGGCGCTCGCCGCGGCGGCGGCCTTGACCTGCACCGGCGGCCTGGACCTGCACCGGCGGACCCTGGCCGTACGGCTATCACGCCCTCGGCGAGGTGTCGGTGTTCCTGTTCTTCGGGCTGGTGGCGGTGCTCGGCACGGCGTACCTGCAGCCTCGCGCGGTGACCGGCCCCGGCCTGGCCGTCGCGGTCGCCATGGGCAGCTTCGCCGGCGCGATCCTGGTCGCGAACAACCTGCGCGACGTCGCCTCCGACGGCCGTGCCGGCAAGCGCACGCTGGCGGTCGTGCTCGGTGTCCGCCGTACCCAGGTCGTGTTCGGCGGGCTGCTGGCGTTGCCGTTTGTCGCCTGCCTGAGCGTGGCCGGCGGCCGTGGACATCGTGCTGACCGCCGCGGTGCGGGCCGTCGACGTGGTGCGCTGTGGTCCGCGCTGGTGGGCCGGTGTGCTCGGCGCAGCTTCGACTCGGCCGTGAACGAGCGGGCCAACACCCTGCGCTGGCCGCGCGGACCACGCCGCTACGAGCTCGCCATCCTGGCCGAGCTGCGGGCGTTCCGGCCGCAGGCCTTCGTCCGCCCCCTCGCAGCTTCACCCACGCCGTGGTCGTGGTTGGGACCTGAACCGACGCCCGGGACGACAATGACGTGGGTGAAGGTCGGCACGGCGGCAGCTTCACCCACGCCGTGGTCGTGGTTGGGACCTGGGACGGCGGCCCGGACACTGCCGGGGGTGCGGCTGGGGGGTGCGGCTGGGGTGCGGCTGGGGTACGGCGGCGAAGCTGGCGCCCGCCCTGTCGGCAACACCCCGTCGTACGGGCCGGCATGCGGATCTGCCCCGACGCCGAGCTCGACGACAGCCTGCTCGACGTCACTGTCGTCGGACCGCTGTCCCGGACGGCGCTGCTCCGGCTGTACCCGACCGTCCGGTCCGGGGCGCACGTGCGGCATCCGGCGGTGACCACCCGGCGGGCACCGGCGGTCACGCTGGCCGCGGCCGGTGTCGTCGGCTACGCCGACGGCGAGCGGCTGGGACCGCTGCCGCTGCGCAATGAATGCCGGGCGGGCGCACTGCGAGTGCTGGCGCCGGCTGGCAGTCACCGGACGTAACCTGAGCGCATGTCGTCTCCGGCGGAGCGGTACTTCGCGGCCCGGCGGCGAGCGGCCTCCTCGGTCCTAACCGATTTCGCCGCCGGCTACGGCTTCCCGCTGGACGACTTCCAGGCGCAGGCCTGTCGGGCGCTGGAGGCGGGGGAGGGCGTCCTGGTCGCCGCCCCCACCGGCGCCGGCAAGACCGTCGTCGGCGAGTTCGCCGTGCACCTGGCGCTGCGCGACGGCCGCAAGTGCTTCTACACCACGCCGATCAAGGCGCTGTCGAACCAGAAGTACGCCGACCTGGTCGCCCGCCACGGCGAGGCGGCGGTCGGACTGTTGACCGGCGACAACACGATCAACGGCGCCGCCCCGGTGGTGGTAATGACCACCGAGGTGCTGCGCAACATGCTCTACGGCGGCTCGGCCGCGTTGCGCGGCCTGGGCTACGTGGTCATGGATGAGGTGCACTACCTGTCCGATCGGTTCCGCGGTGCGGTCTGGGAAGAGGTGATCATCCACCTGCCCGAGTCGGTGCGGTTGGTGTCGCTGTCGGCCACCGTGTCCAACACCGAGGAGTTCGCCGACTGGCTGGTCACCGTCCGCGGCCACACCACCGTGATCGTCGAGGAGCACCGACCGGTGCCGCTGTGGCAGCACGTACTGGCCGGCAACCGGCTCTACGACCTGTTCGTCGACGAGGAGCACAAGGCGGTCAACCCGGAGCTCGTCCGGTTCGGTCGCGATCACGCCCGGATCCAGCGCCAGCTGGACCGCCACGGCCGACCGGGGCGGCCCCGGTCGCGCGGTGCGGGCGTCCCCAGCCGGGTGGAGGTGATCGAGCGGCTGGACGCCGAGGGGCTGCTGCCGGCGATCACGTTCGTCTTCAGCCGGGTCGGGTGCGACGCGGCGGTGGCGCAGTGCCTGCGCGCCGGGCTGCGGCTGAACTCACCGGAGGAACGCGCGGCCGCCCGGGAGCTGGTCGAGCAGCGCACCGCCGAGATCCCGGCCGAGGACCTGCGCGTGCTGGGCTACTGGGAGTGGCGCGATGGCCTGGAGCGGGGCATTGCCGCCCACCACGCCGGCATGCTGCCCACCTTCAAGGAGGTGGTGGAGGAGCTGTTCGGTCGCGGGCTGGTCAAGGCAGTCTTCGCCACCGAGACCCTCGCTCTGGGCATCAACATGCCGGCCCGCTCCGTCGTGCTGGAGAAGCTGGTCAAGTGGGACGGCGAGACCCACGCCGACATCACCCCCGGCGAGTACACCCAGCTCACCGGCCGGGCCGGTCGCCGCGGCATCGACGTCGAAGGGCACGCCGTCGTGCTCTGGCAGCCCGGCCTGGACCCGGTGGCCGTCGCCGGACTGGCCTCCACCCGGACCTATCCGCTGCGGTCGAGCTTTCGCCCGTCGTACAACATGGCGGCCAACCTGGTCGGCAGCGTCGGTCGCGAGCCGGCCCGGGCGCTGCTGGAGTCCTCGTTCGCGCAGTTCCAGGCGGACCGGTCAGTGGTCGGGCTGGGCCGGCAGGTCACCCGCAACCTGGCCGCACTGGCGGGTTATCAGCAGGCGATGACCTGCCATCTCGGGGACTTCGCGGCGTACGCCGAGATTCGCCGGGAGATCCGGGCTCGGGAGTCCGCACTGGCTCGCAAGGGTGCCGGGTCCCGGCGGGCGGCGGCCACCGAGGCGCTGGCGCGGCTGCGGATCGGCGACGTCATTCGGGTGCCGGCCGGGCGCCGGCACGGCCTGGCGGTGGTGCTCGACCCGGGGGTCAGTGCCGCCGGCGAGGCGCACCCGCTGGTCCTGACCGCGGAGCGCTGGGCCGGACGGCTCTCGGCCACGGACTTCCCGACGGCTGTCGAGCCGCTGGGTCGGGTCAAGGTGCCGCGGCACTTCAACCACCGCTCGCCGCAGGCCCGCCGCGACCTGGCGGCGGCGCTGCGGACCAGCGGTGTCGGCGCCGAGGCTGGGCGGCCGGGACGGGCGCGCTCGCTGGCAGCCGAGGACGACGAGCTGGCCCGGCTGCGGGCGGCCCTGCGCCGACACTCCTGCCACGGCTGCGCCGAACGCGACGACCACGCCCGCTGGGCCGAGCGCTACGACCGGCTCCGACGCGACACCGACGCCCTCGAGCGGCGGGTGCAGAGCAAGACCAACACGATCGCCCACACCTTCGACCGGGTTTGCGCGGTGCTCGACGACCTCGGCTACCTCAGCGGCGACACGGTCACGCCGCTGGGACAGCAGCTGGCCCGGGTTTACTCCGAGGCGGACCTGTTGGTGGTGGCGTGTTTGAGCCGGCGGTTGTGGGACGAGTTGAGCGCCGCCGAGCTCGCCGCCTGCGTGTCCGCGCTGGTCTACGAGGCGCGTCGACCGGACGACGTCGCCGCCAAGGTGCCCGCCGGCCGAGTGCGGGACGCGCTCGCCGGCATGGTCCGCGCCTGGGCGGCCCTGGACGAGGTGGAGAGCGCGCACGGGCTGTCGTTTCTGCGCGAACCGGACGTCGGGTTCGCCTGGGCAGCCTTCCGCTGGGCCTCGGGAGCCTCCCTGGACGCCGTGCTCAGCGAGTCTGCCGAGGGCACGGACCTTTCGGCCGGGGACTTCGTCCGCTGGACCAAGCAGCTGCTCGACCTGCTGGCCCAGGTGGCTCTGGTCGCGCCGGCCGACAGTCCGGTGCGGGGGACTGCGGCGGCGGCGGTGACCGCCCTGCGGCGCGGTGTGGTCGCCTACTCCTCCGTCGGCTGACGCTCGGCGGCGCACGCGCCCACGCGGCTCAGCCCGCGAGGGCGGCCAGCAATCGGTTCAGCGCGCTGTCCAGCCCCCAGCGATCGGCCAGCTCGACCAGTCGCTCCGGGTCGCGGGGGCTCCGCGGTTGGGTGTCGTCGTACACCGGCAGCGGGACGTCCGTCGCCACCCGGACCACCGGTCCGGCGGCAGCCAGGTAGTCGCGGGCGGCGCTCAGCCGGGCCCGGGCGCCGGCCGGAAACCCCGCGGTCTCCTCGGCGTCCACCGCCGCCAACATCGCCGGCACCGAGCCGAACCGGGTGACCAGCGTAGCCGCGGTCTTGGCGCCGATCCCGGCCACGCCCGGCAGCCCGTCGCTGGGGTCGCCGCGCAGCATCGCGAAGTCGGCGTAGGCCCGGCCCGGAATGCCGTACCGGCTGGCCACGGCAGCCTCGTTCACGATCTCGGCCTGGCCGACGCCGCGGGCGGCGGTGTAGACCACCCGCACCGGCTGGTCGTCGCGGACCAGCTGGAACAGGTCCCGGTCACCGGTGACGATGTCGACCGGCCCGGCGGCGGCGACCGCCAGCGTCCCGATCACGTCGTCGGCCTCGTAGCCGGCCACGCCGATCCGGGCGATGCCTACCGCGTCCAGCACCGCCTCGATCACCGGCACCTGCGGGCTCAGCTCGTCCGGAACCGTCTCGCCGCCGTCCGGGGCGACCCGGTGCGCCTTGTACGACGGCAGCGCAGCCACCCGAAACGCCGGTCGCCAGTCGGCGTCGAAGCAGGCCACCAGGCGGTCGGGGTGGTGGGTGCGGACCAGCCGGGCGACGAAGTCGAGCAGGCCGCGGACCGCGTTGACCGGGGAGCCGTCCGGCGCGGTGACCGTGGTGGGGACGCCGTGGAAGGCGCGGAAGTACAGGGAGGGAGTGTCGAGCAACATCAGCCTGTCTCGAAGCGACATCAGCCTGTCTCGTCGCACCGCCACCCTTTGAGGATGGCACGGCCTCGTTCGACCGCACCCGAGACGATCGTCATGCGGACGGGCTTGCAGTCCTCGGTTACAGCTCGTCCCTGGGGGCTGTTGGATCACCGAGCAGGCCAAGTCGAGAGGCGGCACCGGCGAGGCGCTTGTCGTTGGTCCACAACGAGGCGTCGGGCGTGAGCCGTGACGCGGCGATGTCACGCCCGGCGTGGAGGCCGTTCACCGACTGCGTTCATGAGCCAGGGCGAGTGCGAACTTGTCCTCACCTCACCGGCGCGCGCTGACCGACCGGCTGCCAGAGGCAGTCGCCGCCGCCGTCATCGCGCCAAGCTTGCGGCCAGCCTGCCAGAGTTGGCTGGCACGATGCCGGCCATGGCAATGACGGCTCAGCACCGCTGGTGGACGCCGGGTCGGCGCGGAGAGGTGGGGTCGATGGCCCGGCCACCGCGCCGGCCGGCGCGCGAGCCGGCCACCGAGCCGATCGAGTCGCTGCCGCCGGGCGACCATCCCGAGCTGCGCGCCGACTTGGTCGTGCTGTTCACCCGCTGGCGCCCGGTCAGCGTCGCCATCGCGCTTGCCCTGGCCGCGGCCAGCCTGGTCCGCCCGGTCGGCGGCCTGGGGCTGTTCTTTCCGGCCATGTTCTTGCTGGCCGCTTGGGCGCAGTACCGGTTCCGCACCGAGCTGCAGGCCGATGCAGTCAGCACCGACACCGGCTTCCGCCGCCGCCGCGTGGCCTGGACGCAGGTAGGCGACATAGTGGTGGTGCGAGCCGCCTTTGGCGTCCGCCGGGTCGTGCTGGTCACCGCCGAAGGCGTGGTCGCGTTGCCGGTGCCGGTGCTGCACCGGTTCAGCTCGTCGGAGCGCTTCGCCCGCCAGGCCGGCCTGATCCACAGCTGGTGGCAGCTGCACCGCGCCGGCGGACCCCGGGCGCCCCAGTGATGTCAGGGCTTCAGGTCCTCAGGTCCGCCGAACTCGAAGCAGCCCGCGCTGGACGACGGCGACGAAACCGGTGAGCGCCTCCAGGCGCTGGTCGGCCGCCAGCTGCGCGACTGTCTCGCGCACCGCCGCGGCTGACTGGTCATCGGGACGCAGCACCAGGATCCCGGCGTGGCTACCAGGTGGGTAGCGGCGAACATCCCCTAGCCCCCGATCCAGTGTGAGCAACAGGCGACCAGCCGCGCTGGCAGCAGCGACGACCTCGGCGTCGGGATGCGGCGGCGGCCCGCACCCCGACCGCACCAACGGTTGGGTACTCGGCGAGGACTTCCTCCACCGTCATTCCGGCGTCCAGGCAGGCGAGCGGGACACTTACCGGGACCCGGGTGCCGGCGATGACCGCCTGGCCATGCATCACCGATGGGTCTGAGGAGATCAACTCCAGCTGATCCGACATGTTCCCATCTTGACTGCTTGTCGGACCAGCGGGTGTCCCGGTGCCCAGCTCCACGAATCGCTGCCCGATGCGCGTGGCCTCCGGCCGGAGCTGGATGGCGCGGTAGCCGCAGAAGCGGGCTTGGAGATCACCACCTTCTACGATCAGTGGGTCATCCTCACGGGAGGCATGGTAGCGATCAACTGCTGGCTTGTTACGCCGGGACCATTCGGCGGGCCGGCGGTGTCGGAGGGCGCAACTAGGCTGCCGGTCGTGACCGCTACCGACGCCGCCGAGGAAAGCTGCGCCGCCGAGTCGCTGTATCCCGTCGACCGGCTGGCCCGGGCCCGGACCGCGGCTGCCGGCGCCGGTCTGGACGGTTTGCTGCTCACCCCCGGGGCGGACCTGCGCTACCTCACCGGGTACGACGCGCCGCCGCTGGAACGGCTCACCTGCCTGGTTCTGCCCAGCGACGGCCCGGGCGCGCTCGTCGTACCGGAGCTCGAGCTGCCGCGCGCGGCCGCCTCGCCCGCCACCGACCTGGCCGTGGACATCGTCGGCTGGCGGGAGACCGACGACCCGTTCGCCCTGGTCGCTGGCCTGCTCCGGGACGCCCTCGACGGCGGAAAGCCCGCCGCAGTCGGGATCGCGGACCGGATGTGGGCGGTGCAGGCGATGCGGCTGGCGGCGGCGCTGCCGTCGGCCCGGCAGGTGCCGGCCAGCACGGTGCTGGGGCCGCTGCGGATGCGCAAGTCCGCGGCCGAGGTTGACGCGTTGCGGCGGGCGGCAACGGCGATCGACCGGGTGCACCAGCAGTTGCGTGGCTGGCGACTCGTCGGACGGACCGAGCTGGAGGTGGCCCGAGACATCGCCGACGCGATCCTGGCCGAAGGCCACAGCCGGGTGAACTTCGTCATTGTCGGCTCCGGGCCGAACGGCGCCAGCCCGCATCACGAGGCAAGCCCGCGGGTGATCGAACACGGGGACGCGGTGGTCGTTGACATCGGCGGGACCACGGCCGAGGGCTACTGCTCTGACTCCACCCGCACCTACCTCGTCGGGGACGACGTGCCCACGGGCTTCGCCGACCTCTACGCCGTGCTGCACGAGGCGCAGCTGGCCGCCTGCGCGGTGGTCCAACCCGGCGTACCGGTCGAGACCGTGGACGCGGCCGCCCGCGACCTGATCACGGCGGCCGGGTACGGCGAGCTGTTCGTGCACCGCACCGGCCACGGCATCGGGCTGGAGGAGCATGAGCAGCCGTGGGTGGTGGCCGGCAACGCCGAGCCGCTGGCGCCGGGGATGACCTTCAGCGTGGAGCCCGGAATCTACCTTCCCGGCCGGTACGGCGCCCGGATCGAGGACATCGTGGTCTGCATCGAGACCGGGGGCGAGCGGCTGAACGCCCTCGACCGCAACCTGGTCCCGCTCGAGGGCTGAGCGGTGCCGACATCCGGCGCCGAGCGACTACCGGCAGCGGGCGAGCCGGCCACACCCCGGACAACCCTGCTGCGCGGCGGTCGGGTGCACGCGCCGGCCGACCCGAGGGCAACGGCGATCCTGGTCGCCGGCGACACGGTGCAGTGGGTGGGCTCGGACGCGGCCGCGGAGTCCTTCGCCGCCGATGAGGTCGTTGAGCTGCGTGGGGCGCTGGTCACGCCGGCCTTCGTGGACGCGCACGTGCACGCCACCGCCACCGGGCTGGCGCTCGACGGGCTCGACCTGTCCGCGGCGCGCTCACTGGCCCAGGCGCTCGACGCCGTCGAGCGCGCGGCCCGGGCGGCCCGCGGTCGGGTGGTGCTGGGCACCGGCTGGGACGAGGACGGCTGGCCGGAACGGCGGCCGCCCACAGCCGCCGAGCTGGACCGGGCCTCCTACGGCGGCGTCGTCTACCTGGCCCGGGTGGACGCGCACTCCGCCGTGGTTTCCAGCGCGCTGCTCGCCGCCTGCCCCGAGGCGCGCGGGCTGCCGGGGCTGGCAGCGGGCGGCCTGGCCCGACTCGACGCCCACGACGCGTTGCGCCGCACCGCTTACGGTGCGGTGTCGCCGGCCCAGCGGCAGAGTGCGCAGCGCCGCACCCGCCGCCGCGCCGCCGCGCTGGGCATCGGCTGCCTGCACGAGATGGCCGGCCCGGACGCCTCCAGCGAGGACGACCTCGCCGGCCTGCTGGCCCTGGCCACCGCCGAGCCCGGCCCGGACGTCGTCGGCTACTGGGCCGCGCTCGGCGACGTGATGACGCCCGCCCGGCTCGACGTCCGCGGTGCCGGTGGGGACCTGTGCTGCGACGGCACGCTGGGCTCCCGCACGGCCGCGCTGTCGGCGCCGTACGCCGATGACGCGACGACGACCGGCGTGCTGCGCCACAACGCGGCGGACGTGGCGGCCCATGTGCTGGCCACCGTGGCGGCCGGGTTGCAGCCGGGCTTCCACGTCATCGGCGACGCCGCGGTGGAAGCCGCGCTGGACGGCCTGGAGCAGGCGGCGGCGCAGGTGGGCGCGTGGGCGGTGCGGGCCAGCCGACCGCGGCTCGAGCACGTCGAGATGGCCTCGCCGGCGACGGTGGCGCGGATGGCGGCGCTGGGCGCGGTGGCCAGCGTGCAACCGGCGTTCGACGCGGCCTGGGGCGGCCGGCACGGCATGTACGCCGATCGGTTGGGGGCCGACCGCGCGGCCGAGCTGAACCCACTGGCGGCCTTCGCCGCGGCCGGCGTCCCGCTGGCATTCGGCTCCGATGCGCCGGTCACGCGGCTCGACCCCTGGGGTGGCGTCCGGGCCGCTGTGCATCCCCGCAACCCCGAGCATGCGCTGTCGGCGCGGGCCGCGTTCGCCGCAGCCACCCGGGGTGGTTGGCGGGCGGCTGGGCGCGACGGCGCGGGGGAGCTGGCCCCGGGAGCACCGGCGACGTACGCCGTCTGGACGGCGGGGCAGCTGCGCGTGCAGGTGCCCGACGAGCGGGTCGCCGGCTGGTCCACCGACCCGCGGGCCGCGGTGGCCGGACTGCCCGACCTCTCGCCGGGGGCAACGCTGCCAACCTGCGTGCGCACCGTGGTGCGCGGTCGCNCGGCGTACGCCGTCGAGGCCGGGTGAGCGAGCCGCTGGCGGCATCGGGGAAGACCGCAAACCCGCTCCCCGGGCGGATGTCCCGACGACACGCCGACGTGCGCGTAACTTTTTGGAAACTTCTGCCGAACGAATCACGTCCCTGACCTGCATCGATCAGCGTTGCCGCAGGTCACGCTCACCTTGACAGCGCAGCGTAATCGATCGGTACATTTCCGTCGTCCACTTCGTGACGGCTACCGAGAGGTCCCTTAACCCACCGCGGGCTGGCCGAGCGACTGCCGGACGTACCCGGGTAACCGGGACGGCAACGTAGATCGCGGGCCAGGTCCAGCCCGGCGGGTGGTTCCAGGGGGCAGCCGACGGCGGAAGGCGGCAGTGGAACGAGCGGAGGGATCCCGGGCGCCCAGTAGACAACGGCACGCATGCCCACCGCCAGCGGGTGGCGAGTCGGTCCGAAGGGCGCTCGGGTTCCCTTCCTGATCTCCTACGGCCGGGACAGGTCGCGGCGGCAGCACCGCCAGCGCCAGCCAGGTACCGTCCAGTCCGGCAGACCATGACGCCGGCCAGGAGGCGGCTGCGCCGTTGACAGTTCCGCCGCTTGTCCTCGGGTGTCCACCGGACACTCCGCTCGAAGCTGCCGCGCGTCCCGGGGACCCGGCCCAACCCTCGACCCGAGGGGGCCTGGGCCTGCGCATCGCCGTGGCCACCGGCAGTGGGGCGCTGCTGGTGTTGTCCTTCCCGCCGTACGGCGCATGGCCGTTGGCCCCGGTGTCGGTGGCCGCCCTGACGCTGGCCTGCCGCGGCCAACGGCTGCCCGGGGCCTTCCTGACCGGACTGGCCGCCGGCCTGGCGCTCTTCCTGCCGCTGCTGCACTGGACCAGCAACGTGGGCGTGGACGCGTGGGTGGCGCTGGCCACCGTCGAGGCGCTGGCCATTGGCGGCCTGGGCGTCGTGCTGACCGTGGTCGACCGGCTGCCCGGCTGGCCGGTCTGGTCTGCCGCCGGCTGGGTGCTCGAGGAGGCGGTGCGCGGACGGGCGCCGTTCGGTGGCTTCCCGTGGGGGCGGCTGGCCTTCGGTCAAGGCGCCACCCCGTTCACCGAGTACGCCGCCTGGGGTGGGGCACCGTTGGTCACCTTCGCCGTCGCGCTCTGCGGCAGCCTGCTGGCCTGGGTGGCGCTGGACTGCCTGCCGCGGCCCGCGCCGGGAACGCGACGGGTGCTGCGGCGGGTGCTGCGGCGGGTCGGCGGCGTGGTGGCGGTGCTCGCCGTACCCGTCGTGGGGCTGGTCGCCCCGGTAGCGCTGCCGGTCAGCGGCACGGCCACGGTCGCTGTCGTCCAGGGCAACGTCCCGCGGCTCGGTCTGGAGTTCAACGCCCAGCGGGCCGCCGTGCTGGGCAACCACGTCGCAGCCACCGAGCGCCTCGGGGACGCGATCCAGGCCGGCCGCGAACCCCAGCCCGACCTGGTTGTGTGGCCGGAGAACTCCTCCGACATCGACCCGCTGGTGGACCCGGATGCCGCCGCCCAGATCGACCGGGCGGCCCGGTCGGTAGGCGCGCCCTTGCTGGTGGGTGCCGTGCTGGCGGGCCCGGGGCGCTACATCCGCAACGCCGGCATCGTCTGGGACCCGGTCGCCGGCCCGGGGGAGACCTACGTCAAGCGGCATCCGGTGCCTTTCGCCGAGTACGTCCCGTTCCGGCCGGTGCTAACGGCGCTCATCGGCCGGTTCGCGATGGTCCCCAACGACTTCCTCGCCGGCCCGACGGCGGGCACCTTGTCTGTTGGGCCGGTGCGGCTCGGCGATGTGATCTGCTTCGAGGTGGCCTACGACAGCCTGGTGCGCGACACCGTTGTCGGCGGCGGTCGGCTGCTCGTTGTGCAGACCAACAACGCGACCTTCGGCCGCAGCGGGGAGACCGAGCAGCAGCTGGCCATGTCGAGGCTGCGGGCCGTCGAACACGGCCGAGCCGTGCTGGTCGCCGCGACCAGCGGGGTCAGCGCGATCATCGGTCCGAATGGGCGGCTGCAGGATCGAGCCGAGGTCTTCACCGCGAAGACCGTCGTCCGGCGGCTGCCACTGGCGGACCGGCACACCCCGGCCGACCGGGTGGGCGCGGCGCCGGAATGGCTGCTGACCGCCGTGGCGGTCGGGGCGCTCGGTGCTGGACTGTTCGGGCACCGGCGCGGGTCAGCATGAGCAACCCGTGAGCAGTCCGGCCGCCGCCGACCCCGTCCGCCAGGTCGTCGCCACCACATCCGACCTGGGGCGGGTGCTGGTCACCATCCCGACGTACGACGAGCGGGAGACCCTCGGCCCCATCATCGCCCGGCTGCGGGCGGCGGTGCCGGAAGTCGACGTGCTGGTCGTCGACGACGCCAGCCCGGACGGCACCGGGCTGCTGGCCGAGCGACTAGCCGCCGGGGATCCGCAGGTCTTCGCGCTGCACCGCCCGGGCAAGGCCGGGCTGGGAGTGGCGTACCTGGCGGCCTTCGGCTGGGCACTGGAGCGGGACTACGACGTCGTAGTGGAGATGGACGCCGACGGCTCGCATGCGCCGGAGGAACTCCCGCGGCTGCTCGCGGCGCTCCGGCACGCCGATGTTGTGCTCGGGTCGCGCTGGGTGCCGGGGGGCGAGATCCGGAACTGGCCGTGGAGTCGGCTGGCGCTCAGCCGCGGCGGCAATGCCTTCGTNCGACTTGCGCTGGGACTCAGGCTGCGGGACGCGACCGGTGGCTTCCGGGCGATTCGGCGGCCGGTGCTGGAGTCCCTGCTGGTCACCGAGGTCGCGTCCCAGGGGTACTGCTTCCAGGTCGACCTGGTCCGCCGGGCGCGCGCTCAGGGACACGTCATCGCCGAGGTCCCGATCACCTTCGTCGAGCGGGAGCTCGGCACGAGCAAGATGAGCAATGCCATTGTGGTAGAGGCGCTCGTCCGGGTGAGCGCATGGGGAGCCCAGGCCCGGTGGGCGTCGATCCGGCGGTGGGCGGAGCAGGTGGGTGGGCCGGACCGATCGTAGAACGCCGAAGAGGGCCGCGCCCGGATGCGGCGCGACCCTCGTCGGGTTCTGGTCCGGACCGCTCAGGCGGTCATCTTGGGGCGTTGCTGTCGCAGCAGCGCGAGCCGCTCCGCCAGGACGCCTTCGAGGTCGTCCAGGGTGCGCCGCTCCAGCAGCATGTCCCAGTGGGTGCGGGTGATCTTGACTCGCTTGGGCTCCGGCAGCCCGCCGTCCACCAGCTGGGCGGTGGCTCCGCACACCCGGCACTCCCAAGCCGCCGGCAGCTCCGCCTCGGCGGCGAAAGGCATGGTGAAGTGGTGACCGCGCGGGCAGTCGTAGGCCGCGGTCTGGCGGGGAGCCAGCTCGGTGTTACGGTCGCTCTCGTAGCTCATGCTGCCGAGGCGACTGCCTCGCAGGACGCGCTCGCCCATGTGCGCCTCCTTGGACGGTAGGTGACGTGACGGCTCCATTGGTGCTTGCTCGGCCAACGTCTGCGAGTTCTGAAGGATTCCCGACCGCTTATTTTCCAGCCGACGGATCGGTGGGGCGACCGGCGGCGTGGACCCACCGCGATACCACCAGACGGGAGCCGGATGCGCACCACAATCGTCAGGTCCGGTGCCCGGACGCGGCCAGCAAGCCGGACCACGGCATTGTCGGCCGTGCGCACCGCCGTGGGCGGCGCGATGATTGCTGCGCCGCGGCAGCTGCCCCGCACGCTGGGCGTCGACGCCGCGACTGTGACTCGGACGACGTGGCTGGTGCGGATGGTCGGTGTTCGCGAAGTCGCCTTGGGTGCCGGCACGCTGCTGGCCGCTCGTCGAGGCGAGGCCACGGCCACCTGGGTGCTGGCCCAGGCCTTCTCCGACGCCGGCGACGCGGTTGTGATGGGCGTTGCCCTGCGCAGCCGCCGGGTGGCGTCGCTGCCAGCGCTGGCAGTGATCGGCTTCGCCCTCGGCGGGGCTGCCGTCGGCGTGCGTACAGCGCTCGGGGACGCACCGAGCACGGCCCGCGACTAGAGCGGCGCCCCGTCGACGACGTGGGCGAAGCTCCGGTGCCCAGCGCCGGCCGCCGCCTCGCCCAACAGCCGCCGGCGCGACCACAGGGTGGCGACCAGCGCGCTGCGGGTGTCGCCGCGGCCGACGTCGTACGTCGCCTGCTCGAGCAAGGCGGCGGCGGCAAGCAGGTTGCCCATCCGCACCAGCAGGTCCCGGGCTTGGGCCTGCGCCGTGGCCCGGGTGGCTACGGAACCGCGACTGCCGGCGACCGCGTCCCGGGCCGTCTCGGCTACCGCGTCCCGGACCGGGCGCAGCCGCGCCACGAGCGGGGCCAGCCAGTCGGCGCTGGCCTGCTCCGCCTCGTCCAGCGCGTCGTCGACCCGACGCAGGTACGCCGCCAGCCCATCGACCCGGTCATCGGCGAGCGCGCGCAGCAGGTCCAGGCTCTGGATGGCGGTCGTGCCCTCCCAGATGGGCAGCACCTGGGCGTCGCGTAACAGCCGCGGGATGCCGGTCTCCTCGATGTAGCCGTTGCCGCCGAAGCACTCGACGTACTCGCTGGCGCTGGCGACGGCNAGCTTGGCCGTCAGCGCCTTGGCCAGCGGCGAGACGACCCGCAGCNGGGTNGCGGCCGCGGCGTCGCCGTCGACCTCCAACCGGCCNAGCAGCGCGAACGCCAGCGCNGTCAGGGCGAACGCCGCCTCGGCGTCCACGGCCAGCCAACTCAGCGTCTCCCGGTGCAGCGGCTGCTGGTCGAGCCGGGTACCGAACGCGCTGCGACCGGCGGCATGGTTGCGCGCCAGCATCAGGCCGCGGCGCATGCCGGCCGCGGCCGCGGCGGCGTTGTGCAGTCGAGTCACCAGCACCAGGCGCATCATCCGCGGCAGTCCGGGCGCGGCCGGATCGCCGACCGGCCAGGCCAGCGCGTCGTCCAGGCCGACCTCGGCACTCGGCAGTGCCCGGGTCCCGAGCTTGTCCTTGAGTCGGTGCAGGCGCAGGCCGGTTGCGGTCGTCCAGGTGCCGCCGGCGTGGCCGGGCGAGCCGGCCGCGACCTCGGCGTAGCGCGGGACGACGAAGCAGGCCAGTCCGCGCGAGCCGGCTGGCGCGCCGTCTTCTCGGGCGAGCACCACCGCGACCTCACTGGTGACCGCGGAGCAGAACCACTTCTCCCCGCTGAGCCGCCAGCCGCCGTCGGCTCCGCGGCTCGCCCGCGTGCTGGTTCGCCCGACGTCGCTGCCGCCGGTGGCCTCGGTCATCCACTGTCCGCTGGTCCAGGCAACGGCCGGGTCGCGACTGAGCAGCCGGGGCAGCACCCGGTTCCGCAACTCGGCGGCCACCCCGTCGGATTGCAGCACCGTGACCGCGCCGTCGGTCATCGCCACCGGACAGCTGTACGTCGCGGACTCCGGCGCGAACAGGTGCAGCAGCGCTAGCTGCACGACCCGGGCGCCGGCGCCCCAGCTCGCCCGGGCGTCCGGCTCGTAGGGCAGCGCGACCAGTCCGTGCCGGGCGCTGGCCTGGCGCAGCACCTCCCACCCGGGCGCGGTCGCCACCTCGTCGACCCGCCGGCCCCAGGCGTCGTAGCGGCGCAGGATGGGCGGATGCGTCTCCGCGTCCGTGTGCGCCGCCCGCAGCTGGCCGGCGACCTCCGCAGCCAGCGCCTCAAGCAGCGGCGCGGCGCTCTTGTGCCCGACCTCGCCGAGCAGCCGGACCAGCGTGGCCCGCAGCACGTGGTCGCCGGCGTAGACGTCCGGCAGCGGCGGGAAGGTCTGCACGAAACGGGCCATGCCGTAGGCCATGCCGGTCAGTGTCGCAGCCGCGGTCGCCCACCCCGTCTCTGCGGCGGCAACCGCCGCCCGGGTCGCCGTCGGCATGCTTGCTAAGTGGTCGGCGACGGAAGTTCGTGGAGGTCGGGCGCCCTCCGTGATCGGCGCTTGTTCGTGGCCGTCGATGCAGGCGAGGGAGGTCGTCGAGGTCACTGGCGGTGAACCTCCAATCGAAGGTGGTCGCGGTGGCGTTGTGGCGCCGGTCGAAGGCGGCGAGCCGGGCCTCGATTGCGCCCGTGGGCAACGACTGAGGAATCAGCCGCCGCAGCCCCGATGGTGAATCGTGGTGCGGCTGGTGTCCGCGACACGCCGTACGACCGAGCACCGAGCGCACCACGATCGCGACGGCAGGCCGGCGACGATGGGGGCGCGACGGCAGGCGCGAAACGGCAGGCCCGCGACGAAGTGCCCATGACGCACTTCCGGGCGGCAGCCAGTCACCCCCTACGGACTTCCGGTGGCGACCACTGGGGTTGGCCGCAGATGACGGACCCGTTAGCCGACTGCTACAGGCCGTAGCGACTTTCGATCGTTCTCATCCGACCGGCGCTGGCACGCCGACTGGTCGCCCGCCGCCGCCCGCGGCGCCGGCGGCCACCCGGGCGGCGGTGTCCTTGGCCCATCCGGTCGTGGTGGCCAGCCCCAGCAGCAGTACCACCGCACCGCAGCCGGCGGTGATCCACCAACCGGGATGGCTGGCCGTGGCGAAGCTGGTCCGCAGCTCACCGTGGATGCCGGCGGTCGCCACCGCGCCGACGACGGCCACGCCGAGGGACTGGCCCACCTGTCGGCTGGTCGAGGCGATGGCGGCCGCGACCCCGGCTTGCGCGCGCGGCATGCCGGAGACGGCGGTGTTGGTGATCGGCGCGTTCACCAGACCGAACCCGGCGCCAAAGACCACGTAGGTCATCAGCAGCCAGCCGACCGAGCTGGTCGCGGACAGCCGGGTCAGCAGCAGGCTGCTGGCGGTCAGGGCGCACCCGGCCACCACCAGGGGCAGTTGGGCACCACGACTGCCGACGATTCGTCCGGACAAGGGCGCGAAGACGACGGTCATCGCCGCCATCGGCAGGGTGTACATACCGGCGTGCAGCGGGGACAGCCCGCGCACCTCCTGAAGGTAGATGGTATTCAGGAACAGGAAGCCGCCCAGCGCCGCGAAGGCACTGACGGCGATCACCGTCGCGCCGCTGAACGGGACGCTGCGGAAGAACCGGACTTCGAGCAACGGCTCGAACCGGCTTCGCTCGTAGGGGACCAGCCCGATGACGGCGGCCGCCGTGACGGCGAACAGGCCAAGGATCAGCGGCGAAGTCCAGCCGCGGGCGCCGCCTTCGATGATCGCGTAGGTCAGGCTGGCGAGCGCTGCCAGGACCAGCAGCTGGCCGACGGGGTCGGGCCGGCGCGGATGCGCCGCCTTGGACTCTGGCACGAATACGGCGGTCAGCCCGAGCGCGGCCAAACCCACCGGCAAGTTGATCCAGAAGATCGTCCGCCAGCTGCCGGAGTCGACCAGTGCGCCACCGATCACCGGTCCGAGCGCCATGCTGATGCCGATGACGCCACCCCAGATGCCGATGGCGCGAGCCCGTTCCCGTGGTTCCGGGAAGGTGTTCGCGATGATCGACATAGCCACCGGGTTGAGCATGGATCCGCCAACCGCCTGCAACATCCGGAAGACGACCAGCCAACCCAGGCTCGGCGCCACGCTGCACAGCAGCGAACCGAGTGTGAACAGGACCAACCCGGCCTGGAAGACCCGGCGCCGGCCCACCCGGTCGGCCGTGGCGCCGGAGAGCATCAGCAGGCTGGCCAGCACCAGGGTGTAGGCGTCGATGGTCCACTGCAGCCCGGAGACCGAGGTATGCAGGTCTCGACGGATCGAAGGCAGGGCAACGTTGACGACGGTGTTGTCCAGCCCCACGATGAACAGGCTCAGGCAGCAGATCGCCAGGACGGTCAGCCGCTGCCGACGGTGCAGTTCGGACGGAGACCCGCGCGGTGCGCCGCTGTTGAGTCGACTGCTAATACGCGTCGCTCATGATGTTAGTCGCCATCGCCAGCACCACCCCGATCAGGCCGACGGCGACTCCGGCGCCGCCGATCACCCACGACTGCAGCACCATGGCGAGCCCGACCAGCGTCGCCCCAATGAACATGAGGATGACCGCCACCCAGGAGCTTCTCTTTGCCTTGTGGTGCGTGACGTCGGCCACCGTTGTCCTCACTTCGCCCGTCGCCGGTCTTCCCCGTCGTACGCCGTGCTCTCTACCCGCTGGTACCCGCGGAACCCGCGCTACCGCTTGGCCACGTGGGTGGGCCCCCATAGTGCCGTGCCGTCAGCACAGCATCAACCCGGCCTCGGGGTCGGGCTCGGGCGGTGGGCGGTGGCGACCGGCCGCCGTTCGCACTCGGCCGGCCACTCATCCGCGCCGATGTTGAGCCCACGTGCGGATCAGCGCTCGGGATACGCACGTGGACTCAACATCGGCGTCCGTGGGCACGGCCCGGGGTGGGTTCGCTGGCCCGGATGCTCAGGAGGCGAAGGCCACGACAGCGGGGTGGCTGGCATCCTTGCTACTCATGGATGCCGCCGCGTGGGACGCCCGGTACGACGCTGCTGGATTGCTGTGGTCGGCGGAGCCCAACCAGTTCGTCGTTCGGGAGCTCCCGGGGCGACCGGCAGGCCGCGCGATCGACCTCGGCTGCGGCGAAGGACGCAATGCAGTCTGGCTGGCCACCCAGGGCTGGACGGTACTGGGCGTCGACTTCTCCGCCGTGGCCCTGGCCAAGGCCGCCCAACTCGCCGCTGCCGCCGGGGTGACGGTGGGCTGGGAACAGACCGACCTGCTGGAGTGGCGGCCCGAGCCCAACTACGACCTGGTGCTGCTGGTCTACGTTCACCTGCCGCCGCCGCAGCGACAGGCGCTGCTGGCGCGAGCCGCGGCCGGCGTAGCCCCCGGCGGTTCCCTGCTCGTCGTCGGCCACGACCGCCGCAACCTCGCCGACGGGGTCGGCGGTCCGCAGGACCCGGCGCTGCTGTGGACGCCGGATGAGGTCATTGCGTCCGGCTTCGTCGACCGCTGCCGGGAGACAGCGCCGCGACCGGTCGAGGACCAGGTGGCCTGGGACACCGTCGTCCACCTGGTGCGATCGGGCTGACCGGCGACAGCGCGCCGACGTAGCTCAGGCGATGTCGCGCCGGTCATATGTCGCCAGGCCGACCCCCGTCAGGACAGCGGCAACACTCAGCAGCACGATCAGCGGCGTCCAGGTGACCGTGTCGGCGAGCGTCCGTCCAGGGCGCGGGTCGTGCCGAAGGTCTGACCAGCCCAGCGGCACTTATCGCTGTATTCACAGCTGCACCAGCACCATGCCAGTCCCGCGGCGATCTTGTGTGCGGTGCGGTATCTGGGGGTCTGGCGGGTCTGCCGCGACCACCTCCGGACACGGGCTCGTAGTCTCGGCCGAATGAAGACCAGCCGACTGCGCGTCACTCTCCGCGGCGTCGTACCGCCCTTAGTCCGGGTGATCGACGTACCGGCCAGCAGCACGCTGCCGGAGCTGCACGAGCTGCTGCAGGCAGCGGTGGGGTGGACGGACAGCCATCTGCACCAGTTTGTCGTGGGGGAGGCGACGTACGGCGTCCCCAGCGACGAGGACTGGGGGGACCAGCGGGACGAGCGGATCGTGCGCCTACGGAACCTACCCGCCCGCTTCGACTACCTCTACGACTTCGGCGACGGCTGGGAGCACGACGTCGAGGTGCTCGGACCCGGTGATGGACAGCCCGGTTGTCGGTACGGCGAGGGCGCGTGCCCGCCGGAGGATTGCGGCGGCCCCGTCGGCTACGCCGAGCTGCTGGAGGTGCTCGCCGATCCCACCCACGAAGAGCACGCTGACCTGCGGGCGTGGGCCGGGGAGCTGGCGGACTTCGACCAGGCAACCACCGATCTGCCTGTTCGGCACACCGTTGGGGAGGTGCCGGCCAGTGTGCGCCTGCTGCTCGACCTGGTCGCACCGGGCGTGAAGCTGACGCCCAGTGGACGGTTGCCGCGAGCGGTCGTGCGACAGGTGCAGGAGCAGCGACCGCACTGGTATCTGCTGGACCGCCCGGCCCACATCGAGGACGACCTGCCGCCGCTGGCGGCGTTGCACGGCCTGCTGCGCAAAGTCGGCCTGCTCCGGCTGCGCGCCGGTGTCCTCAGCCCTACCCGGGCAGCGGGTGACGACCTGGAGACCGTACGACGGTTGCGCTCATGGTTCGTCCCGGAGGAGTTCACCGACATCCTGGTCGGGGTGACCGTTGCCGTGCTGGCGAGCCGTGGCCCGCAGGGGATGGATGAGCTGGCGGCCAACGTGTACGCGCTGCTGGGATCCGGCTGGGCGCACAACGGGGAACCGCTCACCGAGTTCGACATCCGGATGGAGATCGCCCATGTCTCGGCGGTCCTCAAGGGACTCGACCTGATCGAGACCGACTGGCCGCACTGGCGCGCTGGCCCGTCGGCGCGCACCCTGCTGCCGCGCGCCACCGGGTTGGCGCAGCTGGGGGACAGGGCCGCGCCCGCCGACTGGGCGTAGTAACGCAGACGCTAGGGATCTCCGACGAGATCAGCGCGGACAAGTCCAGGTTGATCTCTAGATGCGGTCGGCGCGCAGGTCGTCCAGGACCTCTGGTGTGCTGCGTTCTCTCTCGGGCACGGCGACCCGCTTCTGGACGGTGAATGGACGCTCGGCGGGACGCGACTCGGGCGCCGGCGGCACCAGCGGCACCGGCTGCAATGTCTGCCGGGTAGCTGGCATGCCCTTATGGCGCGCGCGGACCCGTCCCGGATCTCACCGGCCGGGCTCGGGGCGATCGCTCGGCGAACTCGGTGCAAAGATCGGCCCGCAGACCGCTCGGCTTCCGCAAACCGATCGAACAGATCGGGGAGTGCTGCTCACCAGACGCACCCACCGGGGCGGACACCACCCCCGCCCAGCCCAGGCGGCGGGCCGCGCAGTGCGGGCAGGGCAGTCGCTGACCAACGGGGTGGCTGGCGGACGGCTTCGCCTGGTCAGGTGCCGGCTGGCATTTTGGCGCAGTTCGCGCACCCCAATCCGGTCCATCGTCGTACGATAGCACATGCAGTGCTACTGGTCACGACAACACCGGAGGCGTCGGCAAGGGGCATGCTGGTTGAAGGCGGGAGGTGGGCCATGTCGACGGAACTGTTCCTGACCAAGCTGGGTGCCTGGACCCTCGACGACCTTGCCCAGCTGCCGGACGACGGCCGCCGGTACGAGATTATCGACGGGAGCCTCCTGGTGAGCCCGCCGCCGAGCAACTACCACCAAGGGCTGGCGTTCGACAGCGTTGCTCGGCTAGTCAGTCACCGTCACCCGCTCGGCCTCGCGACGGTGAAACCGGCGGCGGGCCNGGTGCTGCTGGGGCCGCTGGCGGACCGGATGCCGCGNCGCCGGCTGCTNGTGGGCAGCCGGTGCTACGCCGGGCACGCGCNCCGCTCATGTCGTCATGGCAGGGCAATGCGCAGCGCATCACTNACTGCCCGCATCGTTGTGGCCGATAGCGCACCCAGGGCCACGGTGAGTTCGTCTCGGTAGAGCTGGACNAGGTCGTCGACCACTACGTAGCCGACCAGTGGATCTGCCGAAGACAGCGCCACTACGGTCGGCACGGCGGCGTGCTTGCTGGTGGTCGTGATCCGGGCAGCAAGCACCGTCTCCAGGTTGCGGTTGCGTGCGTTGTTGCTGACGACCAGCCAAGGCTTTGCGCCGTGACCCAGTTCGACGCGGAACACCTGGCCCCGTAGCGGTGTGAGGCTCACAGAGTGGCTTCGGTGCGGGCGACGTAGCGGTCGCGGGCCGATCGGCGCTCGTCACGCTCCTCGACCCCGTTGTAGACCTGCGCGAGCTCGGCGTAGCCCTCGTCGAGCACGTCGTCGCGCAAGGCCTCGACGCCGGCGTGCAGCAGCGCTCGGATGGCCGCTGCTTCGGAGTTCACCGAGCCAACGCCGTGCGCATCGGCCCAGCGCTGCAGTACCTGGTGTGGGCCTGTGCCAGCCTGGATGAACGGCTCCAGCTGCAGCTGGTCGCCCTCGCCGAGGATGAGGCTCAAACGCTTCGTCATACTGCGGAGTATACACTNGCAGCCGGTGCATATGCCGGTGTACTCCGGGGCGCCGATAATGTACATTATGTCAAGNAGGCCTAGCCTAGTGCGAGTTGCATCCAGGGCGACAACTCGCTCCCCCTTAACAGACCGTCGGTCGCTGACCACGGCCGACACTGCGCGGTGACCCCGCTCGAGGCACTTGCACCGATGGCAAGGGTCCGCTGGGACGCCAGCGGTTTCAGGGATGCCACCGCACCCGGGCCATATAGCCCAGCCCCGGCGCGGCGGCGACCAGGTTCACCCGGTGGCAAGGGCCGTGAAGGTGTTCCATCCGGACCGGCCGACGACCTGCCCGGGGCCAACGTCACCGCTGCCGCTTCCGCTGTCGATCTGGTACCAGAGCAGCTGCCCATCCTCGTTGATGACGTACAGGTTGCCGTGCCGAGTGCCGACGAGCATGTTGGCCGTTGCCCACTCGGCGTGACCGATCACCCGAGCCGCGCTGGCCTGGGCCGTGCCGGTGAGTGGGTCGCGCTGCACGAGCGCGAGGTTGCCTGCGCCGTCCACGCCGTAGATAACTCCACCGCCGCCCGCGGTCAGCAACCGGAACTGGTCCCAACCGCCCTGCCCGACCACCCGCCCGTCGTCGATCGTCGGCCCGCCGTGGCCGTCTGAGACCTGATAGCTGACGAGATTGCCGTCCGGCGTGACAGCGAAGAGTTGCCCAGGATCACCACCGAAGACGGCTAGTCGCTGTTGCCACCCGGATGGGGAGATGACCTGGCCAAGGGCGACCGGGCCGGTGCCGTCGGCTTTCGGATCCCGGGCCATCCGCAGCGCACCGTCCCGGGTTACGGCGTACAGCACGCCATCCCCACCGCCGACGAGCCGCTCGACGTCGTCCCACCCGGTGCCAACGACCGTGCCGCCGGTGATGTCACCGGTGCCGTCCTGGTTGTGGTCGCGGTAGAAGGTCAGGTCTCCGGCCGCTGTCAGCGCGTACAGGGCGCCGTTCGTCACCGGCGTCTGGTGGCGCAACCGGTCCACCATGTTCGCGGTCACCGCCGGCACGTGGCCGGCGTCGTCGAGCAGCCCCTGGCCCCAACCGGTGGTCGCAGCAGCCATCACGATGCCGGCCCCGTGGCGGAGGTAACCGAGGGTCGCGTGGCCGGGTTGGTCCATCCACTGCTGCGGCGCTTCGGTGAGGTCCGCGGTCGCCAGCACGGCGTACCCCAACGACGTACCGTCCGCGCCGGTGGCCAACGGGAAGCCGGTCGCGTCGTCGTAGGGCGCCGCGTCGGTCTCGTACCCGATCACGCCCTCGTCGTGGCCGAACTGGTCGCCGGCTTGCAAGCCGGTCCCAGCGAAGACCCAGTGCCGGGGGCGGCGAACGGTGAAGCCGACCGGCGGCAGGGGCTGCGACCAACGGCCGGCGGAGAAACGGACCCCGGTGGTGGCCGACTCCGGGCGGCCCAGGTCGTTCCAGGTCCCGGCGCTCAACGTCATGGTGGTGAGCTCGGCGTCAAACTCGACGGGTCGGAACGCCGTGTTGCCGCTGAGGATAAGTACGTTGCCGCCGGCTGTGGCGAAAGCGTCCACGCGGTCGCGCATTGCGGCCGACCAGTACTCGTCATGGCCACAGCTGATGAGCAGCTGGTATGGGTTCAGTAGGTTGGCGTCGGCGTGCACGTCGATGCTGGTACAGAACTCCACCGGATAGTGCTGCTCGAGCCACGACACGATTGGCTGCTCGTACAGCAGGAAGTCCCAGAGTTGACAGGGACGCGCGAACGAGACCTGGGACACCTGGGTGTCGCAGATCGGCGGACCGTAGAAGCAGCTGCCCGACCACGGGTTGTAGGCCTGATGGGTGGCGCTGGACAGCTGGCAGAGAATCGTCGTCGCTGCGGCGGCAGCGAGCGGTCGGACGACGAACAGGGCATACGAACGGTCCCCGCCATAGGTCACCTCGGCAAGATGGACGCCCGGAGGCAGGTCGTCGGGCACCTGCCAGGCGTCCGCGGCCGGCCACTCGCACCCGGACCGACCAGCATCGGCGGGGACCGGGTAGGCCTGGGCGGCCAAGTTCACCTCGTGCACCGGTTGCTCCCCGGCGCCCACGGACAGCATCGACCGATAGTCGCTGGCGTAGATGTCGGCGGCTATCCGGCCGAACGGGTTCTCCGGCCCATAGTCAAACTGGTTGCTGCGGTACACGGCCAGGTGCACCGGCTCGGCCCGCGAGGCGTCCGCGACCGAGACGTGGAAGGAGATGGCCTCTCCGGCCCGAACCGAGGTGGTCGACGCGTATACCTCAACCGCCTGCATGCCCCATAACTGGTTTGACGGTGGCATACCTGCTCCTCTCGGCACAACCCAGGCCCAGCCCGGCTTAAGTTCGCGATTGGACCACGGCCGCGGCGCCGGCGCCAGGCCCGCCGAGGGTCTTCGAATCGGGTCAACGTGCGCGACGATGCGGGGCAGCAGGCCCACGGAGAACGCCACCACCCCGAGTACGCCGCCGACGAACAACACCGGAACCGCACCCAGCCCACCGGCGACCGCTGCGGCCAGCAGGGTAACCGACCGAGAGCGGCGCGACGGTCCAGCCCGCGGCCGGCGCACCAGCCGGTGCACTCGGCCCAGTCCGACCGGTAGCTGCGCAGCGTGTTTCGCTGCCCGGGCGGCCTCGACGTAGCGGCCTCGTCGGCGGTCAGGGGTGCGTCCGCGGCCACTACCAGCGGGTCGGTCGCCGGCATCGCGGGCCGTTGCTGGATGCCGCTGGTCGGCCCAGTCATGATCGGCAGCGTGCGCCTGCTAGACGGGACTCGACTATCCCGTCTTAACTGGTGGTATCGAGCGGCCTCACACCCGAAACCCGCTGGGGTCGGGTGACACTGAGGCTTGTGGCGACGGGGTCTCACTGCTGGCGGTGCGCCCCACGATCGACCCGAACCCGACCGACGTCGAGGTCTACGGCGACGGCAAGGAGCGCGTCGGCTGGACCCACGCCGGGGTGCGGGCCGGGCGGCCGGTGGGCATGCGTGCCGGCGGGCGCTGCGCTGGACGGCTACTGGCTGGGCTGCGGGAGCGTGCAGTCCTTGACCTTGGGGTTGACCCCCAGGTAGTTGAGGGGACCAGCCACCACGGTCACCGCGGTCGTGCCGAGGCCCGCGCAGCTGGAGTCCGAGCCCTTGAAGTAGCCGCGCTGCGCGGCAGCGACCCCGCCGATCACCAGCCACACGACCAGCAACAGCGACCCGAGTCTCATGCTGTGGGATCTACCCCGCACTGGTGCCCCGACCCGACCTCAGCGGCGGTCGTCCCTCGAACCCGCGTCGGGGTCGATCTTCTCCGCCCGCCCGTGCAGCTGCGCCGCCTCGCTCCGGCGCTGCTCGCCCTCCTGCGCCTGCTCGCGGCGCTGCCCCACCTTCACCTGCGCGCGCTTGCGCTGGGCCGCCACCGCCAGCGCGATCACAACGAGCACGACGAGCACGACGAGCACGATCACGACGGCTTGCATGCATGCTCAGGAACTACCCGCAGCCACCGACGACAATCCGGCGCCCTGCCGCCCAGCGGCTGGACCTGCTCGCCCGTCCGCACAGTACGTCCCGCGGCGGCTCCGCCGGCACCTGACCGACCGCAGCGGCGGGAAGAGGACAAGCTAACTAACGCCAACGCGGGTAACCGTAGAGACGTCCCGGTGGCCGCCGAGACCCGCCGATCCCATGCGGCCACGGAGCGCCGTCAGCTGCGCAGCAGCGCACCCAGCGCTTGACCGTCGTAGAGCACTCCGGGGTCGACCGGCTGGCCGTCAATCAGGGCCGCCGGGGTGCCCTGCGGATCCTGCTCCTGAAACGCCTCTTCGATCTCCTGTGCCCAGGCCTCGTAGCGGCCTTCCCGCACTCCGGCCGCGTAGTCCGGGCTGGCCATCCCGGCGCGCCTGCCGAAGTCGAGCAGGTCCTCGGTTGTGAAGCCGCCAGTGTGCTCGGGCGGCTGGGCCGCGAACAGTTCCCGGCGCAGCTCGTCGAACCGGCCGGCCTCGGCGGCAAGCGCCAGCGCGTTGACCGCGCGCACCGACTCTGGGCCCAGGAAGCACCGCATCCGGTACTCCACCGCCACTGCGCCCGCCGCCACCTCTCGGCGCAGCAGGTCGCCCGACACCTCCTCGAACTGTCGGCTGTAGGGACACTGTGCGTCCTCGAAGACCACGAGCCGCCGCCGGGCGCCGTCACTGCCGACCAGCACGCCGCCATCGAGGGTGTGGCGCGCGGGCGTCGGTGTAGTTCCATCGAAGTTCATGCCACGCCCATACCCTTGACGGCGACTCGTGCCCCTTGCCGGGGCGCGCATTTCAGCTCAACTATGTCCGCGCCATAGTGCGGCCGCTGAGCCACAACCCGCCGTCCGGGGTGCTGCTGAAGGACGATCTTGCGCCAGATCACCGGGCGATCGTCGGAGACATCCCCCGGCATCTGAATGGGAGCGCGTCCTATCGCGACTTCGTGTCCGAGTCCAACCGCGGTCGCCACGTCTGGTTCGCAGCTGATCTTGCGGAGCTCGACGCGCGCCTGGAGCCGGGTCCTCGGCCCCGAGCGCAGGGCGGAAGGTCACGACTGGGCGCTCTGCCCACCCCCTGCCCACCCCTCGACCGCCATCAATGCCAAGGTGGCCGGCAAGCACGCGCTGACGTGGTGGCGAGACGGATGCCGGTGGTCCAGCCGCCGGCGAGGAGTGCGGACATGCGGCGCAACAAGGTGATCAGTGCCCAGGACGCCGCGGGCGTCATCCTCAACGGTGACACCGTGGCCGTCGGCGGTTTCGTCGGGATCGGCGTCCCCGAGGAGCTGGCGGTTGCGGTCGAGAACCGGTTCCTGGAAACCGGCAGCCCGCGCGACCTGACCTTGGTCTTCGCCGCCGGCCCGGGTGATCGCAAGACCCGCGGGCTCAACCACTTCGCCCGCGCGGGCATGGTGAAGCGTGGGATCGGCGGCCACTGGGGCCTAGCCCCGGCGCTCGGCCGGCTGGCCGTCGAGAACAGCATCGAGGCCTACTGCCTGCCCCAAGGCGTCATCAGTCATCTCTTTCGCGAGATCGCCGGCGGTAAGCCGGGGGTGCTGACCAGGGTGGGGCTCGGCACTTTCGTCGACCCGCGGGTGGACGGTGGGAAGATCAACGCCAAGGCGACCGAGGACCTGGTGCACGTCGTCGATCTGCTTGGCGAGCAGTACCTGTTCATCCCGACTTTTCCGATCAACGTGGGGCTCATCCGCGGTACGACGGCAGATGAGGAAGGCAACATCACCATGGAGCGGGAGGCACTGACCACCGAAGTGCTGTCCATCGCCCAGGCGGTGAAGAACTCCGGCGGCATCGTGATCGCCCAGGTGGAACGGGTAACCACCCGCCGCACCCTGTCGCCACAGGCAGTCAAGGTCCCGGGCATCCTCGTCGACGCGGTCGTCGTGGCTGCCTCCGCCAACCACCAGCAGACCTTCGCGGAGGCCTACAACCCGGCCTATACCGGAGAGATCAGCGTCTCCAGCGACGTGCTCACCCCGCTCCCCCTGGCCGAGCGCAAGATCATCGCTCGGCGGGCCGCGATGTCGCTCAAGTTCAACTCGGTGGTCAACCTCGGCATCGGCATGCCAGAAGGCGTGGCGTCGGTGGCCAACGAGGAGGACATCCTCAACCTGATCACGTTGACGGTGGAGCCGGGCGGCATCGGTGGCATCCCCGCCGGCGGCCTCTCCTTCGGTGCCACCGCCAACGCCGAGGCGATCATCGACCAGCCGTACATGTTCGATTTCTACGACGGCGGCGGCTTGGACCAGGCATTCCTGGGCTTCGCTGAGATCGACCGACACGGCAACGTCAACGTCAGCCGCTTCGGCAACCGCTTCGCCGGCGCCGGCGGCTTCATCAACATCAGCCAGAGCGCTCGGTCGCTGTTCTTCCTCGGCACGTTCGCGGCGCAGTCGGCGGTGTGCGTCGTCGACGGCGCACTGCGAATCGACAATCCCGGCCGGATGCACAAGTTCGTCAACGAGGTCTGTCACATCACCTTCAGCGCCGACGTGGCCCGCCAGCGCCGCCAGGCCGTGCGCTACATCACCGAGCGCTGCGTCTTCGAATTGGCCTCCGGCGGGATTGAGCTGGTGGAGGTCGCGCCCGGGGTCGACGTACAGCGCGACATCCTCGACCAAATGGATTTCGAGCCGTTGATCCCCGAAGAGCCCAAGCTGATGGAAAGGGGCATTTTCCGCGCCGAGACCATGAACCTCCGGCAGCGCCCGTTGCTCAGCCTGGACGAGCGGGTCACCTACCGCTCCGAGGACGACCTGCTCTACCTCAACTTCGAGGGGCTCCGGCTGGACTCCGCGGCGGACGCCGCCGAACTGGCGCAGTTCCTCGATGAACGCCTGGCGCAGTACGGGCGCAAGCTCAACGTCATCGTGAACTACGACAACTTCAGCCTCGCGCCGGCCGCCGCAGACCGGTACTGGGAGATGATCAGGCACAACACCGCGACGTACTTCCTTTCGCTGACCCGCTACTCCACCAATGCCTTCTTCCGCCACCAACTCCGCGAGGCCTTCGCCGGCGAACACCTCACTCAGCAGATCTACCGCAGCTTCGCCGACGCCAAACGGCACCTGGCCGACCCGCAAGCCCGCTACCTGTCCCGGGTGGCCGGCGCTCAACGGCCGGACTGATCCGGCGTACGCCGGGGAGCTGGCGCCCGGGGATTGCCGGGACCGAGCTCAGCCGGAGGTCTTGCGGTAGCGGGCGACCGCGAGCGGGGCGAAAACCACCAGGATGCCGAGCGACCAGGCGACCGACTGCCACGCCGAGGTGCCGACCGGCCGGTTGAGCAGGAAGCCTCGCAGCGCGTCGACGGTGACCGAGATCGGCTGGTGGGCCGCAAAGGCCTGCAGCCAGCCCGGCATGGACTGCAGCGGCACGAAGGCCGTGCTGGCGAAGACCAGCGGAAACAGCCAGATGAAGCCACCCGACTGCGCGGCCTCCACGCTGCGCACCGACAGCCCCACGGTGGCGGCGATCCAGGAGAACGCGAAGGCAAACAGCAGGAGGACCGCGAAGGCGGCGACCATCGCTGCCAGCGAGCCCTGCGGTCGGAATCCAACCGCAACGCCGACGACTAGGATGATCAGCAGCGTGATGGTGTTGCGCACCAAATCGGATAGCGACCGGCCGACCAGGACGGCGGAGCGCGCCATCGGCAACGACCGAAACCGGTCGATGATCCCCTTGTGCAGGTCCTCGGCGAGTCCGATGCCGGTTGCGATGGAGCCGAAGGCGACCGTCTGGACAAAGATGCCCGGCATCAGGAAGTCGACGTAGTGGGCGCCCGGCGTCTGGATTGCGCCGCCGAAGACGTACCGGAACAGCACCACGAACATGACCGGCTGGATCACGCCGAAAGCGATCAGCTCGGGGACCCGCGGCATCGCGATCAGGCTGCGCTTGGCCAGTACGAGCGCATCGGCCACAGCCCAGTAGAGCGGGCCGTGGCCCGCGACCGGCCGTGGCACCGACCGCTGGGTCGCCACCGGGCGGTTGGTGGCCGGGGTTGTCGTCGTGCTCATGCGCTTCTCCTGCGTCGGCGCGGGGTGGGCTCGGCCTCGATGTCCGGGGCGGTTGCCTCGGCGGCGGCGTGCCCGGTCAGCGCCAGGAAGACGTCGTCCAGGGTCGGCCGGCGCAGAGCCAGGTCGTCAATACGGACACCGACCGCGTCCAAATCTCGGACCACCGCCGCCAGTTGCCCCGCTCCCCCATGCGCCGGTCCGGTGATCCGACGGGTGTCCGCGTCGACCGTCACGGCCGAGCCCAGATGCGGCTCGAGCGTGCGGACGGCTTGGGTCAGCTCGGCGGCCGCGCCGACGACCACCTCAATGCGGTCACCGCCGACTTGGGTCTTGAGCTCGTCCGCCGAACCGCGGGCGATGACCCGACCGCCGTCCACCACGGCGATCGAGTCGGCCAGCCGGTCGGCCTCCTCCAGGTACTGCGTGGTCAGCAGCAGGGTGACGCCGTCGGCGACCAGCTCTTCGATCACGTCCCACATGCCCAGTCGGCTGCGCGGATCTAGGCCGGTCGTCGGCTCGTCGAGAAAGATCACCGGTGGGGTGATGACCAGGCTGGCCGCCAGGTCCAGGCGCCGGCGCATGCCGCCGGAGTACGTCTTCACCGTCCGGGAGCCAGCGGCGGTCAGGTCGAACCGATCCAGCAGCTCCTCGGCTTTGCGCTGGGCGTCGCGCCGGGACAGGTGGTAGAGCCGGCCGACCATCTCGATGTTCTCCCGGCCGGTCAGGTATTCGTCCACCGCGGCGTACTGACCGGTCAGCCCGATGTTCGCCCGCAGCTTCGCCGCGTCCCGGACGACGTCATAGCCGGCCACCTCGGCGCGTCCGGCGTCGGGCCGGAGCAGCGTGGTGAAGATCCGGACGGCGGTGGTCTTGCCGGCGCCATTGGGCCCGAGGACGCCCAGCACGGTGCCGGTCGGCACCCGCAGGTCGAGGCCGGCCAACGCCCGGGTCGCTCCAAAGTGCTTGACCAGACCCTCCGCCAGGATGGCGGTGTCCCCTGAGATCGTCACGGCCGCCACCCTAGGAGCAACCGGCCGACCCGGTCATCCCGTTTTTCCCTCGGCGTACGGCGGGTGCTCACGCCGGCGCGGAAGGGACCCAGCGGGCGACGAGGTGCCGCGCGGCCCGGGTCTCGTCCAGCCGGCGCACCGGCGTCGTCACCGGTGCCTCGTGCAGCGGGCCGGCCTCCGCCTCGGTCAGGGCGGCGAACTCCCGCATCACGGCGACGAACTCGTCCAGGGTCTCCCGGTTCTCGGTCTCCGTCGGTTCGATCATCATCGCCTCCTCCACGATGAGCGGGAAGTACACGGTCATCGGGTGGATCCGCCGGTCGATCAACCCTTTGGCGATGTCCAGTGCACGCACGCCGGCCACCTTCTTCTGTCGCCGGGCCGAGAGCACGAACTCGTGCAGCACCGGCCCGGGGTAGGGCACGTCGTAGTCCCCGGCCAGCTGGGCGAGCAGGTAGTTGGCGTTGAGCACGGCCATCTCGCTGACCCGGCGTAGCCCGTCGCCGCCGAGCGCGAGCAGGTAGGAGTAGGCCCGGACGTCGATGCCGACGTTGCCGTGCCAGCCGTGCACCCGCCCGATCGACTCCGGCTCGCTCCCCCAGTCGAACGCACCGTCGTCTCGGCGTACCGGCCGGGGCCCGGGCAGGTAGCGGACCAGCTCCGCGGTGACCGCCACCGGTCCGGAACCCGGGCCGCCGCCACCATGCGGGGTGGCGAAAGTCTTGTGCAGGTTCATGTGGACGACGTCGAAGCCCATGTCGCCGGGCCGCGCCCGACCCATGATCGCGTTGAAGTTGGCGCCGTCGTAGTAGAGCCGGGCCCCGACCCGGTGCAGCATCTCCGCGATCTCGGCGATGTTGCGTTCGAACAAGCCAAGGGTGTTGGGGTTGGTCAGCATCAGCGCCGCGACGTCGGTGTCGAGCAGCTTGTCCAGGGCGGAGAGGTCGACCAGGCCGGTTGCGTCCGAAGCGACCTCGGCCACCTCGTAGCCGGCCAGCCGGACCGAGGCCGGGTTGGTGCCGTGCGCGGCGTCCGGGATGATCACGCGTCGTCGCCGGTCGCCCTGGGCGTCATGCCAGGCGCGGATGACCATCAGGCCGGTCAGCTCGCCGGCGGCCCCGGCCGGCGGTTGGAAGGTCGCCGCCGCCATCCCGGTCAACGCGCACAGCCCCTGCTCCAACCGCCACAGCAGCTCGAGCGTGCCCTGGGCGTGCTCNACCGGCTGGGCGGGGTGCAACCGGGCGAATCCGGCCAGCGANGCGACCTGCTCGGCGATCTTCGGNTTGTACTTCATCGAGCACGAGCCCAGCGGGTAGAAGCCCTCGTCGATCGAGAAGTTGCGGTGCGACAGCCGGGTGTAGTGGCTCACCANGTCGCGCTCGGCCAGCTCGGGCAGGGCAGGCGACGCGGTGCTGCGCAGGCCGGCCGGGATGCGGTCCGCCGCCCCGGCCCGCGGGATCGCCGTGGCCCGCAGGGTCGACGCGCGGCGCCCGGGGCGGGATCGCTCCCACAGCAACGGCTCGGGCGGGATTGCCGGGGTCATCGAAGTCGGCAAGCTTGCCGGGGTCGTCGAGGTCATCGACCCACCCCCGCCGGCTCGACCACCCCTGCCGGCTCGACCACCCCCGCCGGCTCGACCGCCCCCGCCGACGCCGGGTCAGCGGCCAGCACCTTGGCCAGCACCGCAGCCAGGCCATCTACGTCCGCCCGAGTGCGCTGCTCGGTCACGGCGACCAACAACAGGTCCTCCTCCGCCAGTCGGACCACGGGCCCTACCAGGTAACCGCGCTCGGCCAGCGCGACCGCGGTGGCCACCGGATCCGGCAGCCGCAGGGCGAACTCCTTGCCGAACACGCCGCCCGGGTGCGCCAGCTCCACGCCCGCGATGGCGCTCAGCTGCTCGGCGGCGTACGCCGCGCCGGCCAGGCACGCCTCCCCGAGTTCGCGCAGACCCTGCGGACCCAGCCAGGACAGGTACACCGCGGTGGCTAGCGCGTTCAGCGCCTGGTTGGTGCAGATGTTGCTGGTCGCCTTGTCCCGGCGGATGTGCTGCTCGCGGGCCTGCAGGGTCAGCACGTAGCCCCGCTTGCCCTCGATGTCAACGGTCTCCCCCACCAGCCGGCCCGGCAGTCGGCGGACGTCGGCCACTCCACAGGCCAGCAGCCCCACGCCGGGGCCGCCGAAGTGCAACCCGTTGCCCAGCGAGAGCCCGTCGGCTACCACCACGTCCGCCCCCAGTCGCCCGGGCGGCTCCAGCACGCCGGCGAGGGCGGCGTCGCCGGACACCAACAGCCGGGCGCCGGCGACGTGCGCCACCTCGGCCAGGCGGGGCACATCCTCCAAGATCCCGACGCAGTTCGGGTGCTGCACGATCACCGCGGCGGCACCCTCGGCCAGGGCTGCCACCGCCTGCGGGTCGACGGTGCCGTCGGACCGCGGCGGCACGGCCGCCAGCTGCGCCCCGGTGCCGTCGGCGTAGGTGTCCAGGATCTCGCGGTAGCGCGGATCCAACGCCCCGGCGAGCACCACCCGCTGCCGCCGCGTGCTGCCCATGCACATGATCATGCCTTCCACCAGCGCCGTCGCCCCGTCGTACAGGCTGGAGTTGGCGATCGGCAGACCGAGGACCTCGCTCACCAGCGTCTGAAACTCGAACAGCGCCTGCAGGCCACCCTGGCTCATCTCCGGCTGGTACGGCGTGTAGGCGGTGGCGAACTCGGCCCGACCGGTCACCGCCGGCACGATCGCCGGCTGGTAGTGGTCGTAGGCGCCGCCGCCGAGGAAGCAGACTCCCTCGTCGACGGGACGGTTGCGCGCGGCCAACCGGCGCAGCTCGGCCAGCACGTCCGCCTCGGCGACCCCATCAGCCAAACCTAAGTCCGCCGGTGCTCGCAACCCTGGCGGTACGACGTCGAATAGACCGTCGACGTCCGCTCGCCCCACCACGGCGAGCATGTCGCGGACGTCATCCTCGGTGTGCGGCGAGTAGTTCACGATGGCGATCGTACGGTCCGACTGCGACAGTCGCCGGCCGCGAACCTTCGTGCCGGGCGCCGCTGCGTTCAACCCCAGCGGTAAGTGACCAGGCCGCCGGCTCCGCGCCGGCAGGAGAACCGACGGCCCCGGGCGCCGGGAAGGCGGGCAGGCGGGTCTACTCTCGGCTCAGGCGGTGCTGCGACGCCGGCGGCGGCGGGTGAGCTCATCCCCCGCCGCGGCAGCGGCCTGGCTGCCGACATCGCCGTCGTCGGGCCGGACGTCGTCTGCAGCGTCATCGTCGGCGCGCTCACCGGGGAACTGCGCCAACGAACCTTCCACTTCCCGCACCACCCGACCGACCGCGATGCCGAACACGCCCTGGCCGCCCTGAACCAAGTCCACGACCTCATCTGGGCTGGTGCACTCGTACACCGTCGTACCGTCGCTCATCAGGGTGATCCGGGCAAGGTCATCGACTCCACGCCGGCGCAAGTGCTCCACGGCGGTGCGAATGTTGTGCAGCGAGACCCCGGTGTCGAGCAACCGCTTGACGACCTTGAGGACCAGGATGTCGCGGAAGGAGTAGAGCCGCTGCGTCCCGGACCCCCGGGCGCCCCGAATGGTGGGCTCGACCAGGGCCGTTCGCGCCCAGTAGTCCAGCTGGCGGTAGGTGATGCCGGCCGCGGCGCAGGCGGTTGGCCCACGGTAGCCGATGTCGTCCGCCGGGGGCGACAGCAGCCCGTCGACGAACAGCAGTCCCTGTTCTCCGACGTCGGCACGGGCATCCGGCAGGCCGGCTGCAGTCCCGGTCGACTCGGTTGGGCCGCTGCGCTGCGCCACCGTGCCCTCCCGTCCGCCCATCGCCCCGTCCGCCCATCGCCCGTCCGCCCATGGCCCCGTCCGCCCATGGCCCCGTCCGCCCATGGCCCCGTCCGCCCATGGCCCCGTCCGCCCATGGCCCCGTCGGCACTGTCTCGCGGTGCCCGGGTGCCGACTAACCGAAGCTTGGGCTAGCTAGCGACGCTAGGCACCGACCGAAGCTGGGTCAACGACCGGCGGTCCCGCGCGTCGCAACCCTCGACCTCTACCTCAGCCGGACATAGATCAAGCATCCAGGCCAGGCGAGGTACGAGGTCCTGGGCACCTGACGGCCTGCACCTGACGGCCTGCACCTGACGGCCTAGGACCCAGTCTCGAAGTCCTCGGGCGAGATGTTGTCGAGAAACTCGCGGAACTTCTCCACCTCGTCCTCTTGCTCGTCGGCGATTGGGATCCCGGCTTCCTCTAACACCGCCTCCTGCCCGTAGATGGTGACGCCGGCGCGCATCGCCAGCGCGATGGCGTCAGACGGCCGGGCGCTAACCCGGACCCCACCAGGGAAGACCAGCTCGGCGTAGAAGACACTTTCCCGCAGGTCGGTGATGTGCACCGCCTGGAGGCGGGCGTTGACCGCCTTGAGTACGTCGCGCAGCAGGTCGTGCGTCATCGGCCGCGCGGTCACCACGCCCTGCTGCTGGAACGCGATCGCAGTGGCCTCCACGGCACCGATCCAGATCGGCAGGTAGCGGTCCCCCGCCACCTCCTTGAGCAGCACGATCGGCTGGTTGGACGGCAGCTGGACGCGAACGCCCACCACGCTGAGCTCCTTCACGACTCTGACCCCGCCTCCCTGCCGTCGCTGCGAAAGTACACCGCACGGGCGCTACCCGCGGCCGGGCGGTAGCAGCCGCGCCGACCCACCACAGGCGAGCTCAGCGCCGTAGCGTCCGCCCGAGGGCGGCTCGCACCAAGGTGGCGTGCAGTCGGACTGACAAGGCCGCCAGATGTCGGACCACCTCGTCAGCCCGAGCCCGAGCTGCCGGGTCGCGCTGACGGACGAGCGGCGTCACCACCTGCTCGAACAGGGCCGCCTCGCGCTCGGCGGCGACCCGGAACGCGCGCAGGTGCCGCGCCTCCAGACCGAATCTGCCCATCTCGGCCACCGTCTTGGCCACGATCAGGGCGTCGCCGTCGTAGTGGTCGCTCCCCTCGCGGCTCGCCAGCAGGCCGTACTGCTCCAACTGCTCGAGCTCGACCCCGCTGAGCCCCGCGGCGGTCAGCAGCTCGGTGCGCGAGAGCCGCACCTCGGTTAGGTCACGGGCGAACGCCTCGGCTGCCGGCAACCCGTCGGCATCGGCCAGCCCAGCCGGGATCCGGGGGCCGCCGCCGCCGGCCGGTGGCTCCAGACCGCGGTCCAGAGCGTCCAGATGTTCTTTGATCACTCGTAACGGCAGGTACTGGTCCCGCTGCGCGGCCAGGACGTAGCGCAACCGGCTGACGTCGGCCCGGGAAAACTTGCGATAGCCGGAGGTGGTCCGGTCCGGCTCCACCAGACCCTCCGCCTCCAGGAAGCGAATTTTGGAGATGGTTACTTCCGGAAAGTCCGGACGCAGGTGCCTGAGCACCTCACCGATGCTGAGAAAGGATCGCGCCGGTGCGTCCGGAGCCGTCACATCGCCGCCGAGCCGGCCCCACCCGTCAGGAACACCAGGCGGAACTTGCCGATCTGCACCTCGTCGCCGCCGGTCAGCGCGGCCGAGTCGATCCGCTCGCGATTGAGGTAGGTGCCGTTCAGGCTACCGACGTCGCGCACCGAGAAGCCCACTCCCTCGCGATGGAACTCGGCGTGCCGGCGGGAAACGGTGACGTCGTCGAGGAAGATGTCGCTGTCGGGATGCCGACCCGCGGTGGTGACGTCGCCGTCCAGCAGGAACCGGCTGCCGGCGTTGGGGCCGCGCTTGACCACCAGCAAAGCGCTGCCCGGTGGGAGCAGGTCGACCGCACTGCGGACGTCGCTGTCGGCCGGGTCCTCGCCATGCTCGATGTCCGCACCCGAGTCCAGTGGAGTCAGCGAGATGGTGGAGGTCGCGTCGAGCGACCGTTCGCGGCGATCGCGCAGCAGCGAGTCGCGGGGCCGGTCCAGCGGTACGCCGCAGTTCGAGCAGTAGTGGCTGTCGTCCGGGTTGTCATGGCCGCACCGGGTGCAGAACACGGGATCTCCTCGCCTCCTGGGTCAGAACTGGGTCGCTGCATCGGTTCGCCCGCCACCCCAGGATGCGATCACCAAGGGCATCCGCACCCTAGCGTTCCGTCTCCACCAGCTGGCGGTACTGCTCGGCGTCCAGCAGCTGGTCGAGTCCGCCGGCCTCCGCCGGCTCTACCTCGGCGATCCAGCCATCGCCGTACGGGTCGGAGTTGAGCAGTTCGGGCTGGGCGTCCAGGGCGTCGTTGACGGCCACTATCCGGCCGGAGACCGGGGCGTAGACGTCGCTCCAGGTCTTGGTGGACTCCAGCTCACCGATCGATGCACCGGCCGTCACATCGGTACCGACAGCCGGCAGCGAGGCGTAGACGATGTCGCCCAGAGCCTCCTGGGCGTAGGCCGTGATGCCGATCCGCACGGTCTCGCCATGCGGCCTGGCCCACTCGTGCTGGGGGGTGTACTTGACGTCGTCCGGGTACACCGGCGGCCTTCCTAATCGTTTTCAGTTCTTTCTCAGGTCGTTCGCGGGTCGTTCGCGGGCCTACTCAGCCAATGCTCCCGGATTCGGCGGCAGCCGGGCGAGCGTAACGAGGCGTGACAAGCGCCCGCAAGGCGGTGACATCGACTTGGGGTTGTTGCTCCACCGCCGCCGACGCGCCGGGGCGCCGGCGAACGGTGTCCAGCACGCCGCCGGGGATGTCCAGCGCCGCCGCCAACGTCCGTGGGTCGCCGATGACGAGGAACACGTACGGCGGGCGCAGCAGGCGGCCATCGACCTCCACGCCGCCGTCGCGGTCGAGGAAGTACGTCGAGGTGACCACCCGAACACCCGAGACCGACATCGCTTCGGCGCCAGCGTCGCGGAGCTCCTCCATCGTGTCCAGCAGTACGTCGCTGCGCACCGAGGCTTGGGGATCGGTGATGGTCAGCACGATGCCCGCACCGGTGGCGGGGACCGTACCGGCGAGGATGCCCAGGGTGTCGGCCCGTTGCCGGGCCTCGTCCAGGGCCGCCGTGGACTCCTGGCCGCCGGCGGTGAGCCGGTCGCGGGTTGCGGTCAACGAGTCCGCCTCCGCGCGCAGCCGATCGCCCCGAGCGGTCAGGTCATCCAGGATGCTTACCAGGTCCTCCGGCCGGGCGGCCGCCAGGCTGGGCGTGGACCGGGTGGTGTGCACCTGCACCGCCAGGGCGAAGCCGAGGGTGGCGCACAGCAGCCCGACCAGCAGCTGAGAGCGGCGGGGCAGCGGGCCGCGGGCCCGGCTTGGGCGCTCCCTCCGGTCCCCCTCCGGTGACCGCCGGTCCCGATCCGGCCTCCTCCGGTCCCCCTCAGGCATGGAAGGCATGACGTCGAATCGCCGCCGCATTGGAGAAGATCCGGATCCCAAGGACCACGACGACGCCGGTGGACAGTTGACTACCCACCCCCAACTGGTCGCCGAGAAACACCACCAAGGCCGCCACCAGCACGTTGGCGACAAAGGAGATGACGAACACCTTGTCGTCGAAGATGCCGTCGAGCTGGGCGCGGACCGCGCCGAACAACGCATCCAGAGCCGCCACGACCGCGATCGGGAGGTAGGGCTGCAGCCAAAGGGGCACGCCGGGTTGGAACACCAACCCGAGCGCCACCCCGAGCACCAGGGCGATGGCCGGGATCATGGCGCCGGCGCGGGCGGGCGAGCGGCGCGCAGCGGCGGGCCGGCCCCCACCGGCACCGTCAGCGCGCGTTCGCTGCGGATGGTGAACCCGATGCCGTAGGTGGCCGCGTAGGTGCGGAACCGGCGCGCTGTGGGGCTGTCGCCGAACCGGTTGCCGAGCTGGGACTGCTCGCCGAGCGCAATCACGTCGTACGGCGGGCTGAGCGGGCGAAAGTCCACCAGGATGGCCTGGCCGGCGGCGCGGATGGCCGTCTGGGGCGTGAGCCGCTGGCCGCCGACGGAGATCGCTTCGGCACCCGCGGCCCACAACGCGTTCACCACGTCCTGGACGTCGCGATCGGCGATCCGGCCGGCGTCCCCGGGCAGTGCACTCGGCCGTTTGGTCGCGGCCAGCGGATCCGGGGTGGGCAGCGTCGCGTCGGCCAACGTGACCCGCAGACCCGGCCCGCGCAGCGGGGTGCCCCCGTTAGCCTCCTCCAGGGCCGCCACCTGCTCGGCCATGGCCGTCCCGGACCGGGTAGCGGCCAGCCCCCGGGCTCGGGCCGCGGCCACCTGGGCCCGGAGCTGGGCGACCTGGGATTGCAGCGCGTCGGTGTCCCGCGTCCGGGCGGCAACGTCGGCGGCCAACGAGCTGCGTACCTGAGCCGACGCCGGAGCCCGGCTGCGCGCCTGGGCCGCCGCGGTGGCCAGCAGCAGGCCGGCGACGAGCAGACCGGCGACAAGCAGGCCGCGGCGGCGCCGGGGGTAGCGGCGAGGGTGATCTCGACGGCCACCGGGCTGGTCGGCGGTGCCGGCGCCGCTGACCCGGCGGTCGACGGTCTGCTGGTAGCCGGGGTCCAAGGCGTTCACGGTCAGCTCGTCGAGCAGGGACATCGACCGGTTTCGGCCGGCGGTCGCCCGGTCGCCGGGGGCGCTGGTCACGGTGGGCACGGGCTCAGCGACCGGCCCAATCGACGCCGGCCCGGTCGACCACGCTCGCCCACTCCCGGAGCAACGCCGCGGAGGACTCCGCTGAGGCGCTCTCGCCCCAGAGATGGGTGACCGCTTCGGCCGGGTCCGGCAGCACCAGCACCCAGCTGCCGTCGGACTCCACGACCCGCACCCCGTCGGTAGTGTCGACGTGGCGTCCCCCCGCTGCCGCTATCACCGACCGCATGACCAGACCCTTGGCCGCCCACGGGGTCGGCAGCGCGCGTCGCAGCACATGGGCCTGCGGAATCCGGCTGTCGATGGCGCTCAGGGTCAGCTTCGTGCGGGCCACCAGACCGCACAGTCGGACGAACGCCGCCAGCCCGTCGATCGCGGCGTGAAACTCGGGGACGACGAACCCCCCGGCCCCGTCCCCGGCGAAGGCGACGCCCGGCTGCCGACCGGCGGTGGTGAGGTCGTCCGGGCTGGTCGAAGTCCACATCACCTCGCAGGCGTGGAACCGGCTCACCCGCTCGGCCACCCGGGTGGTGGTGATGGGCAGCGCCACCCGAGAACCGCGTCGTTCCGCGGCGACCAGGTCGAGCAGTACCAGCAGGGCTCGACCGTCCTCGATCAGCTCGCCGCGTTCGTCCACGACGGCGATGCGCTCCCCCACGGTGTCGAATCGGACCCCAAACGCCGCCCGCGAGGATGACACCAGCTCGCCGAGGCGCTGCAGGTCCCGCATCCGGTCGGCGAGCGACTCCGCCGCGGCCGACTCGTCCAGCCGGTTGTTGACGGTGAGGACGTCGACGCCGAGCTGCCCCAGCAGGGTGGGCAGCACCAGCGCCGCCGCTCCGCCGGCGGTGTCCAGCACCACCTTGAGCCTGGCCTCCCGCAGCCCGCGGCTGTCGATCGAACGCAGCATCGCCTCGACGTACCCGTCGAGCTTGCGGGACGGGAACGACAGCTCGGCGATCTCGCCGGGGAAGGCCCGGCGGAACTCCTGGCGGCTGAACACTCGCTCCAGCTTGCGCTGTGCCCCCTTGGAGATGTCCGCGCCGCCGGCGTCGAGAAAGGCGATGTCGATGCACTGGGAGTCACCCGGGGTGGTCCGGAGCACGACCCCGCCGACGGCCTCGCTGCGGTCGGTCTCAAACCGCGCCACCGGAGTGGGCACGACCTCGAGGTCCCGGACGTCGATGGCGCTCGCCGTCAGCGCGCTGATCACTGCCCGCTTCAGCGCCCGGGCGGCTCGGGAGGAGTCGCGGGCCGTGACCACGGTGCTGCCCTTGCGCAGCGTGGTGGCGTAGGCGCTGGCCAGCCGGACGGCGTGCTCCGGGGTGATCTCGACGTTGACGATGCCGCTGACCCCGCGCGGGCCGAACAGCGCGTTGGAGCCGCGCGACTCCCAGATCACGCTGGTGTTGACCACCGTGCCGGCTTCGATCGTCTTGAAGGGATAGACCTTGACGCCCGCGGACAGGAACGCCTCCTCCTCGACGACGCACTCGTCCCCGACAACGGCCCCCTCCTCGATCCGGGCGGCGCGCATCACGTCGGTGTTCTTGCCGATCACGCAGCCCCGCAGGGCCGTCTGCGGGCCGAGGAAGACGTTGTCGTGGACCACCGCCCGGTGCAGGAAGGCCCGGCCCTTCACCACCACGTTGTTGCCCAGCACCGTGTACTCGCGCAGCTCCGCACCGGCCTCGACCTTGGCGTAGTCCCCGATGAACAGCGGCCCCTTGAGCACCGCGTCGGGGTGGACCTCGGCCCCCTCCCCGATCCACACCCCGGGCGAGACCTCGAAGGCGTCGATGTCGACGTCGACCTTGCGGTTCAGGACGTCGGCCTGCGCCCGCAAGTAGCTCTCGTGGGTGCCGACGTCCTCCCAGTAACCGTCCGTGACATAGCCGAACAGAGGGGCGCCGGCGGCCAGCAGCGCCGGGAACACGTCGGCGGACCAGTCCACGACCTCCCCGGCGGCGACCGAGCACAGGACGTCCGGCTCCATGACGTAGATGCCGGTGTTGACCGTGTCGGAAAAGACCTGGCCCCAGGTCGGCTTCTCCAGGAACCGTTCGATCCGGCCGTCCGCCCCGGTGATAACGATGCCGAACTCCAGCGGATCGGAGACCGACTTCAGCCCGATCGTCACCGCCGCCCCGCGCTGGCGGTGGAATTTGACCATGTCGGTCAAGTCGATGTCAGTGAGTGCGTCCCCGGAGATCACCAGAAACGGTTCGCCGGCGAGCACCTCGGCGGCGTTGCGCACGCTACCGGCGGTGCCCAGCGGGGTGTGCTCAGTGGCGTAGCGCAGCGTCATGCCGAGCTCTTCGCCGTCCCCGAAGTAGTTGCGGATCAGCGCGGCGAGGAACTGCACGGTGACGACGGTCTCGCCGAACCCGTGCCGCCGCAGCAACCGCAGCACATGCTCCATGATCGGTTTGTTGACCACCGGCAACAGCGGCTTGGGCTGGTTGGCCGTCGTCGGGCGCAGCCGGGTGCCTTCGCCGCCCGCCATGACGACCGCCTTCATCCCGGCGGACCCGGCGCACTCATGCCTGCGCCCGCAATGCCTGCCCCCTCATGCCGGTGCCCGGATCAGCTCGCGGACTTGGATGGCGTAGAGCACGCCAGCCCACCAGTAGAGCGCACTCCCCCACACCGCGAATGCCCACCCCGCCACCCGGGCGACGTCCGACGGGGTGCCGTGGCCGGCGCCGAGCAACAGCATCGGGAAGGCATAGAGCAGGTTGAAGGTGGCGGCCTTGCCCAAAAAGTGCACCGGCAGCGGTCCGTAGCCGTGCCGTCGCAGCACCGGCAGGAAGCCGGCCAGGATGACGTCTCGGCCGACCAGGGCAATCACCAGCGCCCACGGGATGATGCCCCGAACGCCGAGCGCGACCATCGTGGCGACGACGTAGAGCCGATCGGCCACCGGGTCGAGCAGCTGCCCGAGCCGGGTCATCTGGTTCCACCGCCGGGCCAGTGCGCCGTCCAGCCAGTCGGTGACACCGCTGACCATGAGCAGCACCAACGCCCAGCCGTCGGCGTGCGGACCGAGCACCAGCCACACGAAGACCGGTACGCCGAGCAGCCGCAGCAGGCTCAACCCGTTCGGGACCGTCCACACCCGCGGAGCCGCCGGCGCCGACACTGACGGGGCAGCGCCCGGCGGGATGACGCCCGGCGGCTGCTTGCCGGCGGACACCCCGACCGACTCGGCCACTGCACCTCCCGGGGGCGCCGCCGACCATTGGCTGCCGTCGCGCCGACGCTATACCAGCGTTTCCACCGCGGCCTGGCTCGAAGCGGGCACAGGCTTGTCCGAGCGTCCCGAGCCGGCGCCGAGGTCGGCCGACACCGCCACGGCGACCGGCTCCGGTCCTAGCTAGTGGGCGGGGTGGGCGGCGAGATGCCGCTCGACCCGCTTCGGCACCTCGTCTCGGACGACGAAGTCGCAGCCGCCGGCGTGCCGAGCCGGCTGCACGCAGGTGCGTCCGGTGGGCAGATGCACCTGACCACAGACGCCAGCATCGGCGAGCTGCTCGTCGACGGAGGTGTTGCTGCGCTCGAGTGGTTTGGCCGCCACAGCGCGGATCATGCCACCTCCCCGGTTGACCCCGACCCCGTAGGTGGACGGTATCCCGCTGTGCCGGCGATGTCAGCCTGTATGTCGCCTCTCGTGCCTCCCAGGTCCCACAGGTCGAACGCATCGAATTTGCGCCAACTGCCGAACGAGCAGACAGGGCCCGCCGGAATTGGTCAGGCGCGGCCTTCGGACTCCTCGGCGAAGGCCAGCGACTCCGGCCGCGGCATCCAGGTCGCCTGCCGAACCGGCCACCCCGCCGCCCGCAAGGCCGCGCACACCGCCGGATCGTCGTCGACCACGACTGCCACGTCACCGAACCGGGAGAGCCGACGCATCAGCCGCAGCTTGGCCTCGCGCGCCGGCCGAAAGTCGTCGTCGGCCCGCATGAAGACCCGCCCGGACGGCAGGTTCTGGCCGCCGAGCCACGCCGTGGTCGCGTCTCGGGTGTGCTCGGGACGGCCAGTTACGTAGACCACCCGGTGCTCCGCCGCCAGCTCCTGAGCCAGGGCGAGGCCGTCTGGCAGCACCGGGTCCTTTCCGATGGCGGCGAAGAAGGCGTCCCAGTCCTTCGGCCGACTCTGCACGTGCGGTAGCCGATGGCGCACGTCGGCGAGCACCCCGTCGATGTCGAACACCGCGAGCGGCTTGCGGGCGCCGAGCGATCCCGGGTCCTCATTCGAGTCGGACACTGGGTCCACGCTCGTCCCTCCCCATTCCGGATGGTCTCATTCCGGGTGGCAATCGACCGGTGGCAATCGACCGGTGGCAATTTGACCGGCGGCAATTTGACCGGCGGGGACACGCTAGTCGACCGGCCAACCGGCAGCAGGAGTTGCCTCAACTGCCGGAGGGCTCGGCTAGCCGGAGCTGATGTAGCCGATCAGGCTCTCCCTTTCGGATACCAGCTGGTCCATGCGGCTCTTGACGACGTCGCCGATGCTGATGATGCCGACCAGCCGACCGGCCTCGACCACCGGCACGTGTCGGATCCGGTGCTCGGTCATCAGCCGCATCAGGCCCTCGACCGTGTCCCCGGGGGCGGCCACCGCGACGTCCACCGTCATGATCGACGAGACCGGCGCCTCGAGCGCACCGGCACCGTGCGTCGGCAGTACCCGGACGACGTCGCGCTCGGAGACGATCCCATCCACCCGACTGCCGTCACTGGAGATCACCAGCGCGCCGATGTTGTGCTCGGCGAGCGTGCTGAGGAGCAGCGCGACCGACGTGTCCGGCGGCACGGTGACGACGAGATCGCCCTTGCGGCGCAACACGTCGCTGATGAGCATTCGACGTTCTCCTCTGCGGCGGCGTAACTGTGGGACGGACTGGGCGTGGCGGTGGTCGCCGGACGTGGTCAAAGCCCGTCACGCGATCATCGTCCACCGGGGGCCAGCGTAGGGCAGAACGCCGAATGCGCCGGGGGCCAAGGCCGCGGTTGGGGTCGAGGGGGCGGACAGCCCCCCGGCCGCCGAAGGTCAGCTGACGATGTCCTTGCGCAAGAAGTGCCACCAGGCGGCTAGCAGGAGCACCGCGGAGTAGGCCAGCGAGTACGCCGCCCCCCGCAGCATTCCGTCCCAGCGCACCACCGGCGCCAGCGCGTCGGTCCAGGTGTACTGATGGTGGGTCGGCAGCCAGGTCCGCAGGTCGCCCAGGGCCGACACCGCGTCCAGGATGTTCGACACGATCACCAGCAGGACGGCGCCGCCGACCGCGCCCAGCGGCGCGTCGGTGTAGACGCCGATCAGGAACCCCAGTGCCGCCACGAACAACATCACCACCGCCAGGTAGCCGACGATGATGGCCAGCCGCAGCAAGGCCTGCGGGGTGCTCAGCGTCGAGCCCAACGCCGAGCGCACNGGCGCCCAGCCGAAGGCCACCCACCCGACCAGCAGGGCGACCGTCGGGAGCAGTACCAGAGCGAAGCCGCTCAGTCCCAGCGCCACCAGCAGCTTCTGCCGGAGCAGCCTCGAGCGGGGCACCGGCGCCGCCAGCAGGTAGCGCAGGCTGGACCAGCTCGCCTCGCTGGCCACCGTGTCGCCGGCGAACAGGGCGACGATGACGACCAGCAGGAAGCCGGTCGAGGCGAAGATCGTGAAGATGGTGAAGTTCGCCGCTCCGGTGGTCGCCAGGTCGACGAACGACGCGGCGCCCCCGCCGGTGCTGTCGTTCGACCCCAGCTCGAAGGCGGCCATCAGCAGAAACGGGAGTAGCACCAGAAAGCCAAACGCGAACTGGGTACGACGCCGCTTGAGCTGGCGGCGCAGCTCCACCCGCAGCGGCAGCGTGCGCCGGGCCGCGTAGCCAGGCGCCGCGCTGCCGAACCCGTCCCCCGCCGCCGGCTCGGCCGCGGCGGTCAGGCCCTCGTGGTGACCCGCCATCGTCGACATGGTCAGTTCTCTCCGATCAGGGTGAGGAAGACCTCCTCCAGGCGGCGCTGCGGGGCTACCCGGTCGACCGCGATCCCGGCGTCGACCAGCGTGCGCACCAGCAGCCCGCGCGGGATGCCGTTGAGCCGGACCACCACGCCGTCAGGCGTCGGCGCCACGTCGTACACGCCGGCCAGAGACCGCAGTACGTCGGCGGCCCGGCTGGGGTCGTCTACGGTGACTGCGACCGCGGTCGCGGCGCCGACCAGTTCGGCCACCGGACCGTGGGCGACCAGTCGGCCGCGATGCATGACCACGCAGTGGGTGCAGGTCTGCTCTACTTCGGCCAGCAGGTGGCTGGAGAGGACCACGGTGCGGCCGGTGGCGGCGTACCGGCCGAGGACCTCGCGCATCTCCCGGATCTGCGGTGGGTCGAGGCCGTTGGTGGGCTCGTCCAGAACGAGCAACTCGGGCAGGCCGAGCATCGCCTGGGCGATCGCCAGCCGCTGGCGCATGCCGTGGCTGTAGGTGCGGACCTTGCGCTGCACGTCGGCGCCGAGCCCGGCGATCTCCAAAGCGGTGTCGAATCCGGCATCGCCGGAAGGCCGGCCGGTGGCCGCCCAGAACAGCTGCAGGTTCTCCAGGCCGGACAGATGCGGCAGAAAGCCCGGGCCCTCGACGAACGCACCGACTCGGGACAGCACCGGCGAGCCCGGCACCACCGGCTGGCCGAACACCCGGATGGCCCCCTCGCTGGGCCGAATCAGGCCCAGCAGCATCCGCAGCGCCGTCGTCTTGCCGGCGCCGTTGGGGCCGAGCAGGCCGAGCACCTGGCCGCGCTCGACCCGGAAGCTGAGGTCGGACACAGCCCGGAACCCGTCGCCGTAGGTCTTGCCCAGGCCCTCGATGGACAGCGGTACGGCGGCCAGCTCCCGATCGGCCGACCCGGCGGGAACGTGGGTGGCGCGGCGGACAAGCACCAGCCCGCCGACCAGACACATCAGCAGGACGCCCGCGGCTACCAACAACGGCAGCGCGACGGTTCCGCCGCCGACCTTGGCGCCGGCGACCTCGGGCAGCGACACCGCGCTGTCCCCCGCCAGGGCAACCTGGTAGGTCCGGGCTGTGGTCGGTAGCTGGTAGGCTTGGTCGGTCGTGGACACGGCCACCCGCAGCCGGTGCCCCTGGGCAAAGTCGTGCGCCAGCGCGGGCAGTGCAATCCGGACCACTCGGCCGTCGGCCGGCAGACCAGTAAGTCGCATCGGCGAGACCAGCTGCTGCGGCAGCGTCGCGGTTTGCCTGTCGCCGCTGATGTCGTACAGCTTGGCGAACAGGGTCGCGTCTCCGCTGCTGGAGCTGATCCGGACGTCGACGGTCGGCGCCCCGACCAGGCGCAGGGGGCCGGTCAGCGGCGCGCTGTCAAAGCGCGCCGTCTGTCCGGGCAGGTTCCCGAGCGCGCTGCCCAGCGCAGACACCGCAGAGCCGGCCCCCGGCAGGCTGGTCACGGCCGCCGGGTTGCCGCCGGCGGGCGAGACGATCGTCTGCTCGGCCCCGGAGACGCCGACCGGGCGGCGGTCGACGGCGGCGGCCCCGGTCAGGCCCGGTACGCCGGTAGTGGCGCGGGTCTCCACCGACGGGGTCGACTCGCCCCCCGCATTCGTCACGATCGAGTACTCGAACCGAGCGTCGGGGGGCGAGCCGTCCCGACGCAGGTAGCGGTCGAACCAGCCCAGCGTCAGCGACCGCAGTCGGTCGGTCTCGTCCGGGCCACCGTCATGGCCGCCGCCGTACCAGACCAGCTTGACCGGCGTGCCGTTCGCGGCGATGCCACGGGCGTTGGCATCGGCCTCGCTGAGCGGGAACAACGAGTCGGTCTCGCCCTGGATCAGCAGCGTGGGCGCGGTGATCTTGTTCAGCACCGTGGCCGGGCTGGAGCGCGCCAGCAGGTCCAGGATGGCGGGAGTGGGGTTGCCGGTGGCCGCGCTTTGCTGGTAGGCGTCGCAGGCCGCCGCCGCGAACCGCCCGCAGGTCGTCGGCGGGGCGCTGGGGGCGGCACTCAGCGCGGCGCCACCCGAGCCGCTGGCTCCCCCGGTGAGACTGTCGATGGCATTGCTGGCCACGCTGCCGGAGCCGAAGAAGGCGCCGGCCCACAGCCGCTTGAACACTCCCGGGTCCGGGTTGGGCGTCAGCCCGGCCGGCGTCGGCGCAGTCGGCCCGGTCGTGGCGAACTGCGGGAACAACGACTGCCGCAGGTCGTTCCATGTGATCACCGGCACGATGGCGTCCACCCGCCGGTCGTAACCGGCCGCCAACAGGCTGAGCGCGCCGCCATACGAGGCGCCGGTGATGCCCACCCGCGGGTCGTCCGGGCCGTCCTGCAGCACCTCGGACCGAGTGCCGAGCAGGTCGATCATGCGCTGCGCGTCGGCGACCTCGTAGTCCGGGGAGTCGAGCGAGATCTGGCCGCCGGACCGGCCGAAGCCCCGGGCGCTGTAGGCCAGCGCCACGTAGCCGCGCCGGGCCAACGCGGTGGCGTCGGTGGTCTCGTCATCCTTGCTGCCGCCGAAGCCGTGGGCGAGCACGACAGCCGGAGCGGGGGTGCGGGAGGCCGGAAAGAACAGCGTGGCGTCGAGCTGTACCGGCTGGCCGTCGGCGTCGGCGCCCACCGGCACGGTGAGCACCTGGCGGCGAACCGCCGGCTGCGCGGTGGCGACCCCGACGGCCGTGCCCGCCAGCGCCACCGCGACCGCGGCACCTCCGACCGCCAGGACGGTACGTCGACGCACAGGCACGTCCCTTCTCCCCAGTCCTTCGCCACGATGGCGGCGGCACGATGGTGGCAGCACGATGGCGGCGGCGTGCCCGGCGCGACGACAAGGCAGTTCCACCCTCTCCCGGACAACGCCGGAGCGGCTACCGGCGTGCCCGCATCACCTCGACGGTACGGCGGGCAGCCGCCGGCCGCGGGTCGAGCGTCGCCGGGGGTGTCGGCGACTGCAGACGGAGCTGACCCGACCGGGTACGCCGGCGCTGACCTTCGCCAATGCGATCCTGAAACACGGTCGCGGGGCTGGCAACCGTGTTCGTGTTGGCGTACCCGATGGTGTTGCAGGGGCCGCGGCTGGTCGACAGTGCTCTGGGCCAGATGTCCGAATCGCCGGCGCACCGGGTCCGCAATGTCGCCGGCGACTGCGGCCGAGCGGTCACCAGCTACATGACCGGCAACCTGCTGATCAGTGTCATCTGCGGGACTCGACTGGGCGGCGTTCCAGTCGTGCCGGTTCGGCAGCCACGTTTATGCTGCCTACAACGGCGCTCCGGTTGGGGCCCGGCCGCCATTGGGGGTCCCGACTTGCCCAACTCTGGTCAGCGGTTCGGTGATGTGGTCATCTCCGGCCTTGCCCACGTCGACGCACCGCACATCGTCACCTCGGCCGAGATCGAAGAGCAGCTGGCGCCGACGATGGAGCGAATGAGGATCCGTCCGGGGCTGCTCGCCGGCCTGGCCGGAGTGCAGGAGCGCCGATTCTGGGACGTCGGTGAGATGCCGAGCACCGTGGCCGCCGACGCCGGCGAGCAGGCGCTGGCCGCCAGCGGACTCGACCGCTCGGTGATCGGCGCGCTGGTGAATACCTCGGTCAGCCGTGACTACGTCGAGCCGTCGACCGCGAGCATCGTGCACGGCCGGCTCGGCCTGCCGACGGCGGCGGTCAACATGGACATTGGCAACGCCTGCCTGGGCTTCCTGAACGGGATGAACGTCGTGTCCGGACTGATTGAGCGCGGCGAGATCAAACACGGCCTGGTGGTCGACGGCGAGACCAGCCGGTTCGCCATCGAGTCGACGATCACCCGGCTGCAGGCGACCCGCGACCCGGCGGTGTTCCGCGAGCAGTTCGCTACCTTGACGCTCGGTTCCGGGGCGGTCGCCATGGTGCTGTCGCAGCGCGGAACCGTCGACGGCGGACACGCCTTCCTGGGTGGCCTGAGCCGGGCCGCAACCGAGCACGCCTTGCTGTGCACTGGGCAGTGGGACGAGATGAAGACCGACACCGGCGCGCTGCTGGAGGCGGGCCTGGAGATCGGCGCCCTGACCTGGAAGGAGGCCGTGGACACCTTCGGCTGGGACCCGGCCGGCTTCGACCTCTACGCCCTGCACCAGGTGAGCCTGGTGCACACCCGGGCGATGTGCGACCGATTCGGCCTGGATTTCGCCAAGTTCCCGTTGATCTTCCCGCGGTTCGGCAACATGGGTCCGGCGGCGGTGCCGACAGTGGTGTCCAAGGCCGCCGCGGACGGCGGGTTGCAGCCCGGCGACCGGGTGGCCCTGATGGGCATCGGGAGCGGGATCAACGCGGCCGCCGCCGAGATCGTCTGGTGAACCTGTTTCCCTTTGCCCGCCGACGGTTCGACCTCGACGGCTTGGACTACGCCTATGTCGACGAAGGGTCCGGGCCGCCAGTGCTGCTGGTGCACGGCAACCCGACCTGGGGCTTCTACTTCCGCTCGCTGCTGACCGCGCTGCCCGCCGCCGGCTACCGGGTGATCTGCCCGGACCATATCGGGATGGGTCGGTCGGCCAAGCCGCCGGCGAAGGCCTACCCGTACACCCTGGCCCGGCGGATCGAGGACCTGAGCCGGTTCATGGCCGAGGTCGATCCCGGGGAACCGGTCACTGTGGTGCTGCACGACTGGGGCGGCGCGATCGGGATGGGCTGGGCGGTGGCGCACCCGGAGCAGGTGGCCGGCATCGTGCTGCTCAACACCGGGGCGTTCCCGATGCCCGCCGGGATGCGATTGCCGCTGGCGTTGACCGCCACCCGGGTGCCGGTGCTCGGCGACGTGGCCGTGCTGCTGGGCAACGCGTTCGCTCGCGGGGCCACCTACCTAGCGGTGCGGCGACGGATGCCCCGGGCCATCCGTCGCGGCTACCTCGCGCCGTACGACTCCCCGGCGCACCGGGTCGCGGTGCTGCGCTTCGTTCGCGACATGCCGCTGCGGCCGACGGACTCCGGCTACGCCGTGCTGGCTCGGATCGAGGAGCGGCTCGCGCTGTTCCGGGACCGGCCGGTGTTGATCTGCTGGGGGATGCGGGACTTCGTCTTCGACGAACGCATCCTGGCCCGGTGGGAGCAGATCTACCCGCAGGCGGAGGTGCACCGGTTCCCCGACGCCGCGCACTACGTGCTCGAAGACGCCGCCGCGGAGATCGTGCCGCTGGTGGTGGACTTCCTGCACCGGACGGCAGCGCCGCAACCCGCACCGACCGGACCGTGAGCGCCGAGAACCTCGCGGACCTGCTCGGCGAGGCGGCCCGGGACCATCCCGAGCGGGCCGCCACCGCGCTGCCGGCTCGGCTGGGCGACGCCGCCGGCCGCACCCGGTTCCGGGTGACCAGCTACGCCGAGCTCGACCGGCGTACCGACGCGATCGCCGCCGGACTGACCGACATGGGCTTCGGGCCGGGGGTGCGGACCGCGCTGATGGTGCCGCCCGGCGGCGACTTCTTCGGGCTGGCGTTCGGGTTGCTGCGGGCTGGCGCCGTACCGGTGCTGATCGACCCCGGCATCGGGCTGGCCCGGGTGCGGACCTGCCTGGCCGAGGTCTCCCCCGCCGGGTTCATCGGCGTGCCGCGGGCGCATGCGGCCCGGCTGGCGCTGCGCTGGTGCCCGCATGCCCGGCTGCTGGTGTCGGCCGGGCGGCCGGTGCTCGGCGCCCGCAGCCTGCGGGGGGTGATCCGGGCCGGTGCAGCGCTGCTGCCGTTCGCCCGGCCGTCGGTGGCACCCGACACGCTGGCGGCGATCGCGTTCACGAGTGGTAGCACCGGGATGCCCAAGGGGGTCGAGTACCGCCATCCTCAGTTCCTGGCCCAGGTCCGGCTGCTGCGCGAGCTCTACGGGCTGCAGCCGGGCGAGGTTAGTGTGGCCACGTTCGCGCCATTCGCCCTGTTCGGGCCGGTGCTCGGGCTGACCACCGTGATCCCGCGGATGGACCCGACCCGGCCGGCCGACGTCGACCCGGCCGAGGTGATCCAGGCGGCGAACGACTTCGGCGCCACTGTGGTGTTCGGCTCGCCGGCGCTGCTGGACCGGGTCGGCCGGGGCGGCGCTACGACCGATGCCCGGATGCCGTCACTGCGCCGGGTGATCTCCGCCGGCGCCCCGGTGTCGCGGACGGTTCAGCGCCGGTTCCTGCGGCTGCTGCCGACCGGAGCCGAGATCTTCACGCCGTACGGCGCCACCGAGGCGCTGCCGGTCACCTCGATCGGCAGCGGAGAACTGCTCGACCTCGCCGAGCCGGGGATCTGCGTCGGGCGGCCGGCTCCCGGCGTCGACGTAGCCGTGATGGGGATCACCGACGGGCCGTTGGACCGGCTGACCGCGGACCTGCGCTTGTCCGCCGGGGAGGTCGGCGAGATCGTCGTCCGCGGTGACAACGTCACCACGGCGTACGCCGGGCGGCCGGCGGCCACCGCGCTGGCCAAGCTGGACTGGGACGGCCGGATCGCGCACCGGATGGGCGACGTCGGCTATCTCGACCCGGACGGCCGGCTCTGGTTCTGCGGCCGGGTGGCGCACCGGGTTACCACCGCGCGCGGGAACCTGTTCAGCGTCCCGTGCGAAGAGGTGTTCAACGCGCACCCGGCCGTTGCCCGGTCGGCGCTGGTCGGGGTGGGACCACCGGGCAGCCAGCGACCGGTGGTATGCATCGAGCTGGAACTGGGGCGGTCGCCGTCGGCCGAGCTGACCCGAGAGCTGCTGGGGCTCGGGGCCGCCGACCCGCAGACGGCATCGATCGCCGAGGTTCGCTACCACCCGAGGTTCCCGGTGGACATTCGGCACAACTCGAAGATCGACCGCGAGTGGCTGGCCGCCTGGGTGAGCGGCGGCGTCCGGTGAACGGCGGCGTCCGGTGAAGGTGCTGGTCACCGGCGGGGGCGGCTTCCTCGGCTCCGCGATCGTGCGGCAGCTCGTGGCCCGCGGGGACACCGTACGCAGCCTCACCCGCGGCCACTATCCCGAACTCGACGTCCTCGGGGTCGAGACCGTGCGCGGCGACCTGGCCGATCCGGACGTCACCGGCCGGGCGGTCGCCGGCTGCGACGCCGTGATCCACACCGCGGCGAAGGCCGGGGACTGGGGGCCGGCGGCCGCTTACGTCCGGACCAACGTCGAGGGCACCCGCTGCGTGCTCGCGGCCGGCCGGACAGCCGGCGTCGGCCGGCTGGTGCACACATCCACGCCCAGCGTCGTCCACACCGGCCGGGACATCGCCGGCGCCGACGAGCGGTTGCCGTACGCGACCCGGTTCCCGGCGCCGTACCCGGCGACCAAGGCCCGCGCCGAGCAGCTGGTGCTGGCGGCCAATGGGCCGGCGCTGGCGACCGTGGCACTGCGGCCGCACCTGATCTGGGGGCCGGGCGACACCCAGTTGGTACCCCGGATCATCGAGCGGGCGCGGCAGGGCCGGCTGCGGTTTGTCCGCGGCGGTGACGCCCTCATCGACAGCACCTACGTCGACAACGCCGCCGCCGCGCACCTGCTGGCCCTGGACCGGGTGGCCCCCGGCGCCGCTTGCGCCGGCCGGGCATACTTCATCTCCCAGGGCGAGCCCCGGCCGCTGCGCGACCTGGTCAACGCCATTCTGGCCGCTGCCGGCCTGCCGCCGGCGACCGCCATGCTGCCGTTCCCGGTGGCCTACGCGCTCGGGGCGGCACTAGAGGTGGCCTTTCGGGTGCTGCGGCGTGCCGAGGAGCCGCCCATGACCCGCTTTTTGGCTCACCAGCTCGCCACCGCGCACTGGTTCGACATCAGCGCGGCCCGGCGCGACCTGGACTACCAGCCCGCTGTCGACATTACGACCGGGCTGGAGCGGCTGCGCCACCATTTGACGGGCCACAGCGCTGCGGGCGGAGCGAACGACCTGGATCGGGGTACCACCCGCAACGGCTAACGTCTCGATCCGACACGTCTCTCGCCCAGCACACCAGATCTAGGAGAGTCACCATGCCCACACGCACCGCGCGCACCGCCTGGAACGGAACACTGGAGAAGGGGTCCGGCGAGGTCGAGCTGACCAGCTCCAAGGTTGGTACCTACTCGGTGTCCTTCCCCAAGCGGGTCGAGGACGAGGCCGACGGCACGACCAGCCCGGAAGAGATGGTCGCGGCCGCGCACTCCTCCTGCTACGCCATGCAGTTCTCTGGCCTGGCCGCCCAGGCCGGCGGTACGCCGCAGAGCGTCGAGGTGACCGCGGACGTCTCGCTCGGCCCGGATCCGGCTGGTGGGCTCCGGCTGACCGGCATCACGCTCAAGGTCCGCGGCGAGGTCGAGGGGCTGGACGACGACGCCTTTCTCAAGGTGGCCCAGGAGGCCAAGGCCAGCTGCCCGGTGAGCAAGGCGCTGACCGGCGTCCCTATCACGCTGGACGCCGCGCCTGAGTAACGGGTCGGTCCGCAGCCGGCTGCCGGTGCTGGCCGGGCTGCTGCCGATCGAGCGGGCGCAGATCTCCGGCGATCTTCTCGGCGGCCTCACCTTGGCGGCGCTCGGCATTCCAGAGGCGCTGGGCTACGCGAAGATCGCCGGGATGCCGGTGGTCACCGGCCTGTACACCATGTTGCTGCCGATGGCGGTCTTCGCGGTGCTCGGGTCCTCGCGCCACCTCGTCGTGGGCGCGGACTCGGCCACCGCCGCCATCCTGGCCGCCGCTCTCGCCAGCACCGCCGCTCCCGGTTCGCCGCGCCACGTCCAGCTCGCCGGCCTGGCGGCACTGCTGGCCGGCGGACTGCTGCTGCTCGCCCGACTGGTCCGGCTGAGCTTCCTGGTCAATTTTCTCTCCCGAACCGTGCTGGTGGGCTTCCTCACCGGCGTCGGCGTGAGCATCGCCGCCCGGCAGGTCGACGAGATGCTCGGCGTACCGGCGGCCAGCGGCAGCACGCTGCACCGGCTGGCCGCCGCACTTCGCCAGCTGCCGCACGCCTCGACCAGCACCGTGCTGGTCTCGCTGGCCGTGGCGGTCACCGTGCTGGGCCTGCGCCGGCTGGCCCGCCGACTGCCCGGAGCGCTGCTCGCGGTGGTCGGTGCCATCGTGGTCAGCCAGGCCGCCGACCTGGCCGCTCGGGGCGTGGCCGTGCTGGGCGCCGTACCGAGTGGTCTGCCGCGGCTGACTGCGCCGGTATTGGGCTGGCACGACGCGACCGCCCTGTTGGGGCCCGCGATGTCGATGTTCGTGGTCATCCTGGCCCAGAGCTCGGCAACCGCCCGCGCCTACGCGGCCCGGTACGACGAGGAGCTCGACGACGACGCCGACCTGCTCGGCCTCGGCGTCGCCAACGTCGCCGCCGCCGTCACCGGCACCTTCGTCGTCAACGGCAGCCCGACCAAGAGCCAGATGGTGGACTCGGCTGGGGGCCGGAGCCAGCTGGCCCCGCTGACCACCTGCGCGGTCGTGGTGGTTGTGCTGCTGCTGCTGACCGCGCCGCTGGCCCACCTGCCGATCGCCGCACTGGCCACCGTCGTCTTCCTGATCGGCATCGAGCTGATCGACGTTCCCGGGATGCGTCGCATTCTCGCCGTCCGCCGGGCCGAGTTCGTGGTGGCCCTGCTCACGGCCGCCGCCGTGGTGCTGCTCGGCGTCGAGCAGGGCGTAGTGCTCGCCATCCTGGCCTCGGTGGTGGACCACCTGCGGCACAGCTACGACCCGCACAGCAGCGTGCTGGTCAAGTCCGCCAGCGGACACTGGACGTCTTTGGCGCCCATGGCCGCCGCCCGAACCGAGCCCGGGTTGGTGGTCTACCGCTTCGGCTCGAGCCTGTACTTCGCCAACGCTGCCCGGTTGGCCGCTGACGTCACCACGGTGATCGAAGGCGCGGACCCGGTGCGCTGGTTCTGTCTGGACTGCGCGGCCATTGGTGACGTGGACTACACCGCGGCGGCCGTGCTGTCCCGGCTGCACGCCCAGCTCGTGAGCCGGAACATCCGGCTGGTGCTCTCCAACGTGATCGCCCCACTGCGCCACCAGCTCGACCGGTACGGCATCAGCGGCACGCTGGACCCGAACGCGTTCTTCGACACCGCCGGCGAGGCATTAGCGGCCTTCCACCGCTGAAGCGGCCTTCCACCGCTGACGCGCGCCGGCTACACCAACCGCGGCGACCAGAGCAGCGCGGCGATCGCTGCGAGCATGGCCAGCGCGAGGCCGATGCCGGTGAACCACGCGGTGATCTCGGTCCGGTGGACGTCATACCCCACCGACCGTCCGATCTGGTCGTACACCGACTTGAGCTGCTTGGCGGTCTCGGCCGTGAACGACTGGCCGCCGCTCTCGGCCGCGATCCGGGACATGGTCGCCGGATCCGACGGAACCCCGACGACGTGCCCTTGGACCGTGACGGACCCGTTCTGGGTGCCGAACGCGATCGTGCTGATACCCACGCCGACCTGCTTCGCGCTCACCGCCGCGGCGTCTACGGCCTGCATCGGCGACTGGTCCCCCCGGCCGATGGTGGGCGCACCGTCGCTCATCAAAACGATGGCCGCCGGGGCGGGCTTGCCGTCCGCTCCCGGCGGCAGTGCGGTGATCGCGTTCAGCGCCAGCGAGATGGCGTCCCCGGTGGCCGTTCCGCCGCCGACCTGGAGATGGTGGATCGCAGCCAGCACCGTGGACCGGTCTGCGGTCGGTGCCACCAGCATCTGGGCGTTCTGGTCGAACGCGACCAAGCCGAGCTGCAGGCCGGCGGGCAGCGCCTGGGCGAAGGTCTGGGCCTGCGCCTGGGCGGCCGCCAGCCGGGTCGGCGCCACATCGTCCGCGGTCATCGACGCGGAGGTGTCCAGGGTGAGGACGACGGTGGCCCGCTGCTTGGGAGTGCGCACATCCCAGGTCGGGCGGGCGAAGCCGAGCACCAGGACGACCAGCGCCCCCAGCAGCGCGATCGCCGGCACGTGCCGCTGCCACCCCGGCCGGCGCGGGGCGACCGAGGCCAACAGGTCGACGCTGGTGAACCGGACGGCGGCCTGGCGGCGGCTGCGCTCGGCCAGGAGGTAGCCGACGACGAGCGCCATCGGCCCCACCAGCAGCAGCAGCCGCCATCCGGCCAGGAAGCTCATCGCCCGGCCCCCGACTCCACGGGCCGCCGCCCGCCGCCTCGACGAGAGCTGACGAAGGCCGCGATGTCGACCAGCCAGTCCCGGTCGGTGGTCAGCGGCAGGTACTCGGCGCCGGAGCGGAGCACGGCGCGGCGGATCTCCTCCTGGCGGGCCGCGGCGGCCGCGGCGTAGCGCTCCCGTAACGCTGGTGAGTTGGTCTGCACGTGCAGCCGCTGACCGGTCTCCGGGTCCACCAGCGCGAGCATGCCCACCGGCGGCAGTTCGAGCTCGCGCGGATCGAGGATCGGTACGGCGATCACCTGATGGCGCAGCGCGATCCGACGCAGCGCGGTCGACCAGTCGCCGCGGTCGAGGAAGTCGGACAGCACGATCACCTGGCCGCGCCGCTGCTGGGTGCGGTGCAGTCGGGTCAGGGCGGCGGCCAGGTCCGCGCCCGCGGCCGGCCCGGATCCGCGGCGGGGGGTGTCGTAGACCGCCGCGAGGGCCGCCATCAGTGCCCGCGGACCGCTGCGCGCCGGTATCCGCAGCAGCTTCTCGCCGCCGGCGACCAGCACGCCGAACCGGTTACCCGCGCGCACGCTCAGGGATCCAAAGGCGGCCAGCGCCGCCAGCACCACCTCGCGCTTCTCCCGGCGCGCCGTACCGAAGTCCAGACTGGCCGACCGGTCGGCCACGACCCACGTCTCCAGCTCCCGGTCCGCATCGGTTGTGCGCACGTGTGGGGCCAGGGCACGGGCGCTCAGGTTCCAGTCGATCCGACGGGCGTCGTCCCCGGGCTGGTACGCCCGCGCGCCCGCGGGTTCGGTACCCGGACCGACCGCGCGGGCGAGGTAGTCGCCGCTGAGCAGGCCGTCGAGCCGCCGAGTGACGTCGAGCTCGAGTCGCCGCAGCACCGCCGCCCGCCCGGCGACCTCGGCCGGCGGCGCAGAGACGGGCCGGCGGGCCGCGGGCCGCGACCGCCGGGCACCGCCGCGGATCGGCAGAACGCGACCCACCCCGGTCACCCGGTCACCCGGTCGCACCCAGCCCGCCGGCGAGTGGACGTGCACCGGGGCGGGTGGCGACGGTAGCGGCGGTGCGGTCATCCGTGATGCGGTTGTCCGCCTCGTCCTGGTGCGGGGCGACGCGCGGCGCCGGCACTCCCGCCAGCACGGCGGCCACCACGTCGTCGACCTTGGTTCCCTCGGCCAGCGCGTCGTAGCTGAGCAGCAGTCGGTGCCGTAGCACCTCGGGCGCCACGTCGTACACGTCCTGGGGGACCAAGAACCGTCGACCGCGCAGGACCGCGAGGGCCCGGCCGGCCGCGAGCAGCCCCAGCGTCCCGCGCGGGCTGGCGCCCAAGGCGATCTGGTTCGCCAAGTCCGGCAGTCCCCACCGGGCCGGGTCGCGGGTGGCCATGACCATGCGGACGGCGTAGTCGGCCACGGCGTGATGCACGAAGACGTCGTCGACGACGGCCTGCAGGGCTACCAACTGCTCCGCGGAGAGCACCCGGTCGGCGTGCGGAGTATGGCCGCCCATCCGCCGCGCGATCTCCGTCTCCTCAGCGTACGACGGGTGCTGGACGACGATGTGCATCAGGAACCGGTCGCGGGCCGCCTCCGGCAAGGCGTACACACCCTCGGACTCGATCGGGTTCTGGGTCGCCAGGACCAGGAAGGGTTGCGGTACGACGCGGGTCGACCCACCGATGGACACCTGGCCCTCCGCCATGACCTCCAGCAGCGCAGACTGCACCTTGGCGGGTGCCCGGTTGATCTCGTCGGCGAGGACCAGGTTGGCGAACACCGGCCCCCACTCGATGTCAAACTCCTCCGCAGACGGCCGCCAGATCCGGGTGCCGACGATGTCGGCCGGCACCAGGTCGGGGGTGAACTGAAGCCGGGCAAACGCACCCCCGACGACGGTGGCCAGCGTGGACACCGTGAGGGTCTTGGCCAGCCCGGGCACGCCTTCGATCAGGCAGTGACCCCGGGCGAGCAGGCACACCAGCGCGCGTTCGACCAACCGGTCCTGGCCGACGATGACCCGCTTCACCTGGAAGAGGGCGTCCTCGAGCGCCGCGGCGCTGCCGCCGCGAACCGGCTCCGCCGCAGGTGCGGACGGGTGGTCTACGGATGCCATAGGTCCTTCTCGATCCGCTCCGTCGTACCCGGGCAGTAGCGGCTGGGGCCGATCAGCTGGTGGGTGTACTCGGCGCCAATGACGGGGCCTGGGTGGCCGGCGCCTGACCGCCCGAGTTGGCGTCTTCCTGCGCCTCCCGCTCCGGGCTCTCGGCCTTCTCGTGCGCCGGGTCCTCGTTCGACCCGCCGCGCCAACCGTGCCCGCCGCCCCGGAAAGCCTGACCCGAATCTTCGGCGGCCTCCTGCTCTGGGGATTCCGCGGACTCGTGCGTGGGATCTTCGTTCGGCGTGAACGTGCCGCCGCCCTTGGGCGTGGGCTGCGCTGGACTAGTCGCCGATGGCGACGGACTCGTGGCCGGCGCGGCGCTGGCAAACCCGGAGATACCCAGGGCCAGACCTGCCAGGCCGCCTCCGGCCAGACCGATCGCGAAGGTGGTGAGAGCAGGGGGTTTGCGCATGATGCCTCCAGCAGCGGCCGCGGTCGCTCGCCGCGGTGTCTTCCTAGATTCGGTCCCCGACGTATGGACGACCTCGCAACCGACTGAGAGTCCGCTGTGAGTCCGCCTCGCCATGGTGCGACCGGGGCTGCCCGGCGGGACCGTGGTGAGGCACTAAAGGTGTCGGCAGCACGGCGCGTCCGCAATCCGGGCCGCAGCGAGCTGGGGAAGGACGGACAGTGACCGAGCACTTGGACCGTCCGCCGGACCCGGCGGCCAGTACGCCGCCAACGGTCACGCCGGTGATGCCGCCGCCCGGGTGGTATCAGGACCCGTGGGCGGTAGGTCAGCGCCGGTACTGGACCGGCTCTACCTGGACCGCTGACGTCTTTCCGGACGGCTCCCCCGACGGCTCTGGCGCTCAAGCGCGGCCGATGCCGGGACGGTTGGCGGACCCCGCCGCTCGGCCGACGGTAGCCAGTCCGGTACCGCCGGCCGCCCCGCAGTGGGTGCCGCCGACAGCCGGGACCGCGACCGTGACGCCGGCAAGGGCGGCAGTGGCGCCGCTGCCGCCACCGCGACCGGCTTCGGCACCGCCCCGCTCCGAGCGGCTGCGCTCCGCGGCGCTGCTGGCGGCCGGCCTGGTGGTGGGCTTCCTGGTGGTGCTGTGGGTTGTCAACGTCGTCGCCGGGACGTCTCGCTCGACTCGGCCGGCCGCCGCCCGCCCGGTCACCCCTACCGCCCCGGCACCGACTCCGATCCCCGCCGATCCGGCCCAGTCCGCCCTAGCCAAGATCGTAGTGCAGCCGGCGGACGTGGCGGCCACCTTCACCGTGGGCCCGGTTCTCGGCGGCCGGCAGGTTGGCGGGCACCCCTCGCTCGACCTTTGCGGCGCAAACTTCGCCAGTGAGTCGCTGCGCACGGCTCGGCTCCAGGTCAGCGCCGTCGACACTGTCGGCACCGAGGTCCTCAGCACCGAAGCCGTCCGGTACATCAGTGTGGACGCGACCGCGCAGGCCTTTGCCGAGCTACGGGAGGCGGCGGCCGGCTGTCCGACAACCCCCGTGGCGAGCCCTGGCGAGCCTGCGTTCGCGACCCGGTTCAACCCGGCGCCGGACACAGCATGGCCGCAGGCTTCCACCGTGGAGCGGCTGGCGTTCGACTTCGTTGCCACTAACACGTCCGGGGAGACCCAGCACGTGATCGGCGTCTACCTGCGGCGCGGACGCGTGCTGGAAGGCGTGTACTTCCTCCGGCCGGACGGCAGCCAGAGCCCGGTCGCCGGTCAGACCTCCGTGGCCGACATCGTCGGCGTGTTCGCTGGGCGGATCGCGCAGCTGCCGGCCGCCGTGACCGACGGTCCCTGACCCTCGGCTGACTCCGCGGCACGACCCGGGGCGTCCCGCCGTCGACGTCCGTTATCACTCGTTCGGGCCGACCACCGGAGTCCTTCAGCCCACCGCGACACGGCTCGCCCGCACCGGCTACCCCGCCCCGCTGAAAGCCGTGACACTCGCGCCGAGCCCCGCAGCCAGTGCCCACCCGGGCCCGAGCAGACGGCGAGCCGGTTCGAGATCGACATGCAGGGCTTAGTGGTCGGCGCCGGAAGTTCGTGGGGGTCGGGCGGCCTTCGTGATCGGCGCTTGTCGTCACCGTCAACGCGGGCGAGGGAGGTCGTCGAGGTCGGTGGCGGTGAACCTCCAGTCGAAGGTGGTCGCGGTGGCGTTGTCGCGCCGCCCGCCGGTGCGTCCTTGGCGACCGCGTGTGGATCGTGGTGCGGCTGGTGTCCGCGACACGCCGTACGACCGTGCACTGATCGCACCACGATCGCGGCAGGCCCGCGCCGGCGGCCCGCGCCGGCGGCCCGCGCCGGCGGGCCGCGCGACAAAGGGCTCGAGACGAAAGGCCCATGACGTACTTCCGGGCGGCAGCCAGTTCCCCCCACGAACTTTCGGTGGCGACCAGTAAGGGGGACACGCATGGCACTTCTACGTATCAGGGGGCGAGTCAGGCATTTCTATTGTCAGGTAAGGCGCGGCTCATACCACATGGCCGAGGGCGAGATGGGCCGCGTAACGGAGGGACCGTGAGTGACAAGCCGCACGAAAAGCCATCTCGCCCCTAACTCTTGACCGGAGCAGGCGCGGCTGGTGCCGCCCGTGTTGCCCCTTCCACCGGCGGCGCACTGGGCAGGCCGGGCGCCGAGGGTGAGCATTCGCTGCATCGTGGTTCGCCTCAGCAGCAGCGCGCTCGGTGAACGCGTCCCGGCCGTTGGGATCGCGATGACGCCGAACGCCGCGCCCCGGGCGGGAGCCGGGGCCAGCTCCGGAACGGTCGCAATCGGACGAGGAACAACGACCGGCCGCCGCCGGGACCAGCAGCGCACTCAATGATCTTGTATCACAACGGATCCTCCTACGAATACGTAGCACACCGCGTGCTATAATGGGGAGGTGGAACGCATCGGTGTCCGGGAACTTCGTCAGAACGCGTCGCGATATATCGCGCTGGTGAAGGCGGGCGAGACCGTGGAAGTGACCGAACGGGGCGTACTGGTCGCCCTACTGGTGTCGCCCCAACGCTCCCAGACCACGAGAGATCGGCTGGTCGCCGCCGGAAGGCTCATCCCCGCGCCCAACCCGACCGGGCGCCTCCGGTCACCTCGGCCCGTGCCGATCGCCGCCGGCGAGCCGACCAACCAGGAACTGCTCGACGCCGAGCGCGAGGAACGGCTGTGATCTACCTGGACTCCTCGGCGCTGATGAAGTTGGTTCGGCAGGAGGATGAAACCGCGGCGCTGCGTGAATGGCTGAGCGTGCGCCCTGAGCAACCAGTGGTCACCAGCGAACTGGGACGGGTCGAGGTTCTGCGGGCCGCGCGGCGGGTCGGTGGCCAGGTCTCGACGGAGGCTCGTGCGGTGGTCGGCGACCTCGACCTGGTCCCTCTCGACCGCGCGGTACAAGACCTCGCCGGCGACATCGCCAATCCACTGGTGCGCACCCTCGACGCACTGCACCTGGCTTCAGCGGTACTGCTCAGCGAGGAGCTGACAGCATTCATCGCGTATGACCACCGACTTGCGACCGCGGCCCAGGCCGCCGGCCTGGTCGTCGCCACACCCGGCCAGCACCCACCGCCGCCCCAAGAGCGCTGAAGCGGGCGGTCACCGTCGCGGCGGCAACGCTGTCCACCCGGGATCGTCTCGCGGCACGTCCTTACGCGAGGAACTGCAGGATCTTCTGGTTGAGCCGGTCGGCATTGACCGTCGGGATGGTGTGGTGGGTGGCGTCGGGCGGGACTCCGACGTCAGCGTTCGGCAGGAGCCGCCGCGTGTTGCGTGCCGCCTTGCGGACGTCTAGCGCCTGGGAGTGGCTCGGCGAGCAGCACGAGCGCGGAGACCGTGAGGGCACGCAACCGGTGCCCTCCGGTCCTGCTCAAGCACAGCCGCGAGACCTTCAACCTGCCATCCGACATCGACGGCCTAGCAGCCCTGCCGGGCTGGCGTCGCACAACCAAGGTTCCGGCCTTGCTTGGGGGGACATGTCAGGCCAGGGATACCGGCAGCGAGAGGTAACCGCGCAGGGTGAGACTGTTGCGGCGCTCCAAGGGGCCGCCGAGGGCGATCCGCGAATACCGCTCGAACAGCGCCGGCAGCGCGACCTGGGCCTCCAACCGGGCAAGTGCCGCTCCAAGGCAGTAGTGGATGCCGCCACCGAAGGACAACGGCGCGTTGTCCGCCCGGGCTAGGTCGAGCCGATCCGGGTCCGGGAAGCGGGCCGGGTCCCGGTTGGCCGCGCCCAGGTAGGCCAACACGGGGTTCCCTTAGCAGCGGAGCGAATCTGGTCCCTTCGGCGTGGCGGGGCTTGCTCAGGCAGCCGGTGACCGGAGCGATCGGTGTCCCTGGCGGCGCAGCTCGCGGTCGACGTCGAAGGTGTAGCTGCCGTAGCAGTTGGCTGGGCCGCTACCGCTTCCCGGTGCTGACCCCAGGCGCGAGCCTGCGCCCGCTGCGCGACCCGCACGCCGATGACGACGAGGCATAACGACAGCGCCCGGCGACACCCTGGTCATCTGGCGGATCGACCGGCTCGGCCGCAACCTGCGCGACCTCATCGACATCGTCACCACCCTGCAAGCCCGCGGGGTTGGGTCCGGTCGCTGAGCAACGGGCTGGTCGACACCACCACCGCGCACGGCGCCGTCGTGTTCGGGACGTTCGCCCTGATGGCCGAGTACGAGGCCGCCCTCATCCGTGAACGCACTCAGGCCGGGCTCGCCGCCGCCCGCGCCCGCGGTCGCAAGGGTGGGCGGAAACCCAAGATGACCCCCGAGCTGATCGGGAAGGCCCAACGCATGTACGACGCTCGCCAATTCACCATGGCCGAATCGCCGCCTCCTGCGCCGTCACCCCGATGACGATCTACCGCAACATCCGCACCGGCGAACCCACGCCCTGACCCACGCCCGGCGATCCCGGGCCATCAGACCCGTCCTTCAAGATCGCCACTA
>JGI20195J14853_1000015_pt1 | contig 36505 bp, 34 predicted proteins | sample NGESurdeep092012_3_FD_14853 | JGI IMG/M metagenome (IMG submission 14853)
GGTCCAGACACACGTAAGACAGTGTCGAAAGGCCGCCCCCACAGCACGTATTAGCGCTCGCTTGGCCCGGTGGAACATGGACGGGCCCACCAACGGCGAGCGGACCGAGAGCTCGCCGCCTGCCCATGGGGCAGCAAGCTGCGCGTCAGCGCGGAACAGCGCCGGCGATTTCAGTCGGTCGAGCGGTCGAGCCGTAAGGCGACTAGAGCGAAACGACCTCGACCGGAACGGTGGCGGCCACCTCCGGGTGCAGGCGCACCGACACCGTGTGCGTGCCGGCGGTCTTGATCGGGCTGGTCAGCTCCACCCGCCGCCGGTCGAGCTTGGGACCCCCGGCCGCCTCGACGGCGTCGACGACATCCGCCGCGGTAACCGAGCCGAACAGCCGGCCGCTGCTGCCTATTCGAGTGCCCAGCCGGACAGTGAGCCCACCGAGCTGCGCAGCCAGGGCCCGGGCCTGCCCCAGATCGCGGACCCCTCGGACGTCGCGCGCGCGACGAATCGTGGCAATCTGCTTCTCGGCGCCGCGGGTGGCCAGAATGGCCAACCCTTGCGGGAGCAGGTAGTTGCGGCCGTAGCCGTCCCGGACTTCGATGACATCGCCGGGCGCACCGAGACCGGTGACCTCTTGGGTGAGGATGAGCTTCATCGCCGCCTCTACCGAGCCATGCTGGTGTAGGGCAGCAGCGCCATCTCGCGGCTGTTCTTCACAGCAATGGCGACCTCGCGCTGATGCTGGCGGCAGTTGCCGGACACCCGCCGAGCACGGATCTTGCCTCGGTCGGAGATGAACTTGCGCAGCAGCGCAGTGTCCTTGTAGTCGACGTAGGAAATCTTGTCTTTGCAGAAGACGCAGACCTTGCGCTTCGGCTTGCGAACGGGGGCCTTGACCATCACATTCTCCGGGCGGTGGGGGGAGGCGGGTTAGAGCAGCGCGCCTGGGTGGGAAGCGCGGTGGGACAGCAATCGCGGTGGCTGGTCTAGAACGGCGGGTCGTCGCTCATCCCGCCGGCAGGTTGGGCCNCCCATGGGTCATCGGCACCGCCCCCGCGCGAGCCGCCCCCGACGGTGGCGCCGGCGCTGGCGCCGCCGAAGCCGCCGCCCCCCCTGGTGACTTTGTTGATCTTCGCCGTGGCACTGCGGAGTGAGGGTCCGACCTCGTCCACCTCGACCTCGAAGACCGTGCGCTTCTCTCCTTCGCGGGTCTCGTAGGACCGCTGCTTGAGTCGGCCGGACAGGATGACCCGCATCCCGCGCTGCAGGGACTCGGCGACGTTTTCGGCCGCCTGTCGCCAGACGTTGCAGGTCAGGAAGAGGCTTTCGCCGTCCTTCCACTCGTTGGTCTGCTTGTCGAGGAAGCGCGGGGTCGAGGCCACCCGGAACTTCGCCACCGCGGCGCCGCTGGGGGTGAACCGCAGCTCCGGGTCCTCGACCAAGTTGCCGATCAACGTTATCTGAGTGTCGCCAGCTGCCATGTGGTCATCCCTTGCGCCGCCGATCGGGCGGGTCGGCGGCGACTCGATTCGGAGTAGTGAGACAGGGCACAACGTACGCGCCGAGTCCGACGAAACCGGGCGCCCAGAGAGCGTCCGGGCCGCGCGGACGCGAACAGGTCAGTGCACGTCCGGCCGCAGCACCTTGGTCCGCAACACGGACTCGTTGAGGTTGAGCTGTCGGTCCAGCTCCTTGACCGTCGCCGGCTCGGCGCGCAGGTCAATGACGGCGTAGATGCCTTCGAGGTGTTTGTCGATCTCGTAGGCGAGTCGGCGCCGACCCCAGACGTCGACCTTCTCGACGGCCCCGCCACCGGTGCGGATAACGCTGAGGAACCGGTCCAGGGACGGAGCCACCGTGCGCTCTTCCAGATCCGGGTCCAGAATGATCATTAATTCGTAATGACGCAAGACTGACCCACCTCCTCCTGTGGACTAAGCGGTCACGGTCGTTCCGTGACAGGAGGGCTGTTCGCGTCGAACGACCCCACGGTATCAGCCGGAACGAAGAGCGCCGATCGTCGACCGACGCTCCGCCAGCCGAGGAGCCGTTAGCCTTGGCGACATGCTGCTGGGCGCCCACGTCGACGCCACCGACCCGCTGGCGGAGGGCAAGGTTCGCGACGCCGACCTGGTGCAGTTCTTCCTGGGCGACCCGCAGGACTGGAAGAAGCCGTCGCTCCGGCCGGACGCCGACGTCTTGCGAGCCAGCGACCTACCGATCTACGTGCACGCGCCGTACGTCGTGAACCTCGCGTCCCCGAACAACCGCATCCGTATCCCCAGCCGCAAGATCCTCGCCGACCAGGCAACCGCCGCCGCGCGGATCGGCGCCCGGGCGCTGATCGTCCACGGCGGCCACGTCGGGGCCGGCAGCGACCCGGCGGCGGGGATCGAGAACTGGCGCAAGACGTTTGAGCGGTTCGACCCGCCGCTGCCGATCCTGATCGAGAACACCGCCGGCGGTGAGCACGCGATGGCGCGCCGGCTGGAGGCGATAGCGCGGCTGTGGGCCGCGCTGGACCGGTGGGTGCGCGCGGGCAAGGTGGGATTCTGCCTGGACACCTGCCACGCCCACGCCGGCGGTGAGGCACTCGTGGGCCTGACGGAGCGTGCGCTTTCCGTTACCGGGCGGATCGACCTCGTGCACGCCAACGACTCCAAGGACGGATTCGGCTCCGGCCGAGACCGGCACGAAAACTTCGGCGCGGGTCGGATCGATCCGGACGCGCTGGTGGCTGTGATCGCCGCCGCGAACTCCCCCGTGGTATGCGAGACCCCGGGCGGCGTGGACGGCCAGGCGGCCGACATCGCGTTCCTGCGCGGGCGGCTACCCGCGGGCTGACGCTGACAGGGAGCCGGGTGATCGGGCCAGCCACCCGGGTAGGCGGAGGCGATCCGGTGCCCCGTCGAGCGGGCCGCCCGCCGGGTCGTCGACATCGACGGCGCGAACCCGGTCCCGCTCCGGTGCCCAGATATCGCGGACCACAAGCGCCGCGAACGAGAGCATCGCTGCGTCGCGCGCCAGCACCGCCAGCAGGAACCACCCCTCGGGCAGGCCGGCGCCGGGGTAGGGGCCGGGATGGGCCAAGCCGACAAAGAAGTACCACTCCGCCGGCAGCACCAGCACCTCGATGGCCTGCCAGGCCAGAAACGCTGGCCAGGACGGTCGGGCCAGCACAGCCAGCGGCAGCAGCCAGACAACGTACTGCGGTGAGTGCACCTTGTTGGTGAGCATGAACCCCACCAAGGCCAGGAAGTACAGCTGCGGGAGCCGCGGCCGGCGTGGGGCCCGCAGCGCCAGCACCACCACCGCGGCCATGGTCAGCAACAGGCCGGCGAATACGGCGGCGTTGAGCCGACCCGGCGCGCCGTCGATCGGCCCAACCCGGTCGAGCGGGTGCCCGGTGACGTGCTGCAGCACGAACCACAGCGAGTCCCAGTTGGCCGGTCGGGTCCGGTTCAAGTCCACGAACCGCAGCAGCGCGTTCGCCCCACCGCCGCGGTGCGGCGCGAGGGCAGCCATAAAGGCGCCCGGTCCACCGGCGAGCAACTGCGACCACGCGCTGGGGGCGACCGCCACCAACGCACCGTCCGGGCCGGCGGCGAACGCTGGCGCCGCGACGTACGCCGGCAGGCAGGCGAGGACCACCGTCGCCAGCGAGGCAGCAGCAGTGAGCGCCCACGATCGCAGCCGGTCCGCCCGCAGGCAGAGGGCCAACAGCGGCACGAGGAACAGCGCCGGGTAGAGCTTCGTCGCCGTCGCCAGCCCGAGCAGGACGCCGGCCAGTACCGGTCGGCGCCGAGCCCAGGCCAGCATCGCCAGGCCGGCCAGCGCGGCGGCGGCGAGATCCCAGTTGGTCATGGCGTGCACTACCAGGGCGGGCGCGAGCGCCAGCATGGCGGCGTCCCAGCGCCGCCGGCCGGCCAGCAGCGCGGTGGACCAAACCAGTGCGAGGGCGGCAACGGCCAACTCGACCCAGGTCAGCCCGTAGAACGCCGGATACCGCTCGGCGACCGGCCACCACCTTGCTGCCGCCGACGCCGCCGCCATCACGGCCCCGATGCCGACCGGGTACTCCACCGGCACATCGACGTACGGCGTGCGGCCGGCGACCAACCCCTCGCTGCCGTACAGCGCGATGACGTCGGAGTAGCACAGCAGGCGATACTGCCGATCCTGCGCCCACAGCCCATCTCGGCACGGCGCCTTCTGCGCCCAGGCCAGCGTCATGGTCAGGAGCGTGAGCGCGAACAGCACCCGCAGTGGGGTCCACCACCCAACCGCCGGTTGGGCATGCCGACCGGGCAACCCGCCTAGCGGCCGCAGCGCTCCCCGCACCACCGGATCTGCGGGCGGTAGGTGGCCGGTCACCCGCTGCCGTCAGCGAGGGGATTGGTCGACTTGGGCGCGAACGCCGGGGATTGCGCGGCCGCTGCCGCCGCGCTCGGTGGCGTGAAGGCTCCCGCGCTCGGTGCCGCACTGCCCGGTGGCGTGAGGGCTCCCGCGTTCGGTGCCGCACTGCCCGACAAGCTCGGTGGGAGCGAGCTCGGTGGGAGCGAGCTTGGCGGGACGCTTCGCGTGGCCGACGGTGTCGCTAGCGGCGAGGCGCCGGCGGACCTGCTGGGCGCCGGGCGCGCCGTAGGGCTGCGAGTACTGGCCGGGGACGGGGTGGCGCTGGCCGTCGCGCTGGAGGTGACGGTGGGGCTCGGCCCGGCGTACCGCGTAGCGCCGACGTACGCCGGGGACGCGAACCGCCGGACCGGCTGGCCCTGCAGCGCCTGGTCCATGAAGGTCTTCCAGATGCTGGCGGGCAGCGTGCCGCCGGTGACCTCGCTCACTCCGGCGATCCCCTGCAGCGGGGCGTTGCCGTCCCGGAACAGCACACTGACGGCGGCCAGCTGTGGGGTGTAGCCGCAGAACCAGGCCGCCGTGTTACCCGACGTGGTGCCGGTCTTGCCCGCCGCCGGCCGGCCGCCGGCAAGCTGAGCGTTGGTCGCGGTGCCATCGTCAACGACCGATTGCATGGCAAACGTGGCGTCGTCCACGACCGCTCGGTCGAACTTCGGGGTCGCGGTCGGCGCCGCCTGGTAGAGCGTCCGGCCCTCCGCGTTGGTGACCTTCTCCACCAGGTACGGCGCGGCAGCCACGCCGCGGGCGGCGAAGGCCGCATAGGCAGCCGCCTGGTCGAGCGGGTGCACGCCGCGGCCGAAGCCCCCCAGAGCCAGTGACGTGCCGGCCCCGGTGGCCCCGCCGATGTCCATCGGGCTGGTGATCCCGGCGTCGGCGGCCGCTCGGACCACGTTGTCCAGGCCCGCGTCCAGCGCCAGCGGGACGTAGACAGTGTTGACCGAGTGCGCCGTCGCGGTCACCAGGTCGATGTCGCCGAACTGCTCGTCGGCGAAGTTGGTGACCTGCTGACCCCTGAACGTCTGGGGCGAGCTCCCGTCGTACCGGCTGCGCACGCCGATGCCCGCACGGAGCGCCGCTAACAGCACGTAGGGCTTGAACGAGGACCCCGGCTGGACATCAGCTTGGACGACTGTGTTGAACGGGTTGGTCACGTAGTCCTTGCCGGCGTACTCGGCGCGAATCCGACCGGTGCCGGGTTCGATAGCGACCAGCGCCTGCCGCAGGTCGGCCGGTGCGTTGCCGCCCAGAACGCTGTCCCCGGCGGTGACCGCGGCCTGCTGCGCCGCGACGTCGATGGTGGTGGTCACCCGCAGGCCGGAGCGGTGCACGGTGTCCTCGGCGATGCCCCGCGCCGTCAGCTCGTCCTCGACCTGGCGGACGAGATACCCCTTGGGTCCGGTCAGCTGGTTGGCGGCCGCCTGCCGGGGGGCCAGCGTGGGGTACACCGCCGCGGCCGCGCGCGCCGGCTCCAGCCAACCCTGTTTGGTCATGCCGTCGAGCACGTAACGCCAGCGCTCCCGCGCGGCCTGCGGATGCAGGGCTGGGTCGTAGCCGCTGGGGGAGCGAATGCTGGCGGCGAGCACCGCGCCCTGCTCCACGGTGAGGACATCGACCGACTTAGCGAAGTAGGTCTGCGCGGCCGCCTCGATCCCGTAGGCGCCGCGGCCGAAGTAGATGGTGTTGAGGTAGTCCTCCAAGACGGTGTCCTTGGAGCGGGTGCGGTCGAGCTTGACCGCGATGAAGATCTCGCGAATCTTGCGCCGAAAGGTCCGGGCCTGGGTCAGGTAGGCGTTCTTGGCGTACTGCTGGGTGATGGTCGAGCCGCCCTGCTGGACGCTGCCGCCGCGCAGGTTGGCCAGCACCGCGCGGGCGATGCCGGGCACCGAGATCCCGGGCTCGGAGTAGTAGTTGCGGTCCTCGGCGGCGAGCACCGCCTGGCGCACCTGCTGCGGCACCCGCGACAGCGGGACGTCGGTTCGGTTCTGCGACCCCAGCCGACCGATCTCGGTAGTCCCGTCGGCGTAGGCCACCACGGTGGTCTGCGCGGTGCTGACATCGCTGGGGTTGGGCACCTTGGTGGCGGCATAGACGATCCCAACCAGGATAATGAGCAGGCCGAGCAGGGCGAGCGGGGTCAACAGCAGGATGCGCCGGGCCCGCCGGCGCCGGCGGATGGGGCTCTGTGCGGGCCGGGCGGCGACGGGGGGACCCGTCACGACCTCGGCCGGCCGCGGGCCCGGCTGGAGCCGGCGGGCAGGCTACCAGCGCGCCGGCTTCGGGAGACGCCCTCGGTCGCGCTCGTCCCGGCGGTGTACGACGTGGTGAGGTGGTTCCAGGCGCACGAGCGGCAGACCTCAACGACGTACACCGCGAACTCCTCCACCTCGCTGGCCAGGGTGCGGAGCTGGGCGGGCGTGCGGGCGCTCCCGGCCAGCGAGCCCAGCTGTTCGCCGTACACGTAGTGCACAAGGGTGAGCAGCTCACGCCGACAAACGGGGCACCGCCGGGCGGACGGCTCACCGTGGTAGCGAGCGGCCCGCAGCAGGTACGGATGGGCGTCGCAGATGTCGCTGCGCGACACCCGACCGGCGCCTAAGTCCGCCAGCACCGCGCGACGGGCCAGCGCATAGTCGACGACGGACCGCTGCGACCGCATAGCGCGAGAGTACGCCGGGGGAGGAGGCTCCAGGCCCACTGTCGGCGGCTCCGCGAGCACGCCCGGTCGGGTGTGACATCCCTCGGCGTGTTCGCCCCGAGTTCGGGTCGCGTTCACTTCGGGTTCGGGTCGCGTTGCCGTCGGCGTCACCGGAGGCGTATCGTACCGATGTATCAGACCGATACATCGGTACGGCACATTCGCGGCTTCGCGGACATCACCATGGCAGCCAAACCATGGCAGCCGATGAACTCGCTTGGACAGAAAGGAGACGGCGATGCTCGAGTTCGCCGTCCTCGGACTGTTGCACGAGTCGCCGATGCACGGATACGAGCTGCGCAAGCGGCTCAACGCCGTACTCGGGGCCTTCCGCGCCTTCTCCTACGGCTCGCTCTACCCGTGCCTGCGCCGGATGAAGGCGGCTGGGTGGATCAGCGAGGACCAGCCGGTCAGCGCCGAAGCCGCGCCCGTGCTCACCGGCCGGCGCGGCAAGGTGGTGTACAAACTCGCCGCCGAGGGCAAGGAGCGGCTCCAGGAGCTGCTCGCCGAGGCCGGCCCGTCCGCGTGGGAAGACGAGACCTTCGGCGTCCACTTCGCGTTCTTTGCCCAGACCGACGCCGATGTCCGGCTGCGGATCCTGGAGGGTCGACGCAGCCGGTTGGAGCAGCGCCGGGAGGGCGTACGGACCGCGCTCGCCCGCCGGCGGGAACGGCTCGACGCCTACACCCTGGAGCTGCAGCGGCACGGCCTGGAGTCGGTCGAGCGCGAAGTGCGCTGGTTGAACGAACTGATCGCCACCGAGCGGTTAGCCGGCGCGGCCACCGGCCGAGTCGGCGCACTACCCCCTGACCCGGCAGACCTCCCACGGTCGCCCGGAAACCACATTAGGTGAGGAGCATCAGTATGGGCACCGTTCGGGTCGCCATCGTCGGCGTCGGCAACTGCGCCGCGGCGCTCGTGCAGGGCGTGGAGTACTACCGGGACGCGGACCCGGCGGCGCGGGTGCCGGGTCTGATGCACGTCGAGCTCGGCGACTACCACGTGGGCGACATCGAGTTCGTCGCCGCCTTCGACGTCGATGGCAAGAAGGTCGGTCGCGATCTGTCCGAGGCCATCGTCGCCAGCGAGAACAACACCATCAAGTTCGCCGACGTACCGCCACTGGGCGTCGAGCTGCAGCGGGGCCACACCCTCGACGGCCTGGGCCGCTACTACCGCGAGATGATCGAGGAGTCCGACGCCGAGCCGGTGGACGTGGTCGCGGCACTGCGCGAATCCCGGACCGACGTGCTGGTGTGCTACCTGCCGGTGGGATCCGAGGTAGCCGCCAAGTTCTACGCCCAATGCGCGATCGACGCCGGGGTCGGCTTCGTCAACGCCCTGCCGGTCTTCATCGCCGGGACGCCCGAGTGGGCGGAGAAGTTCACTGCCGCTGGCGTGCCGATCGTCGGTGACGACATCAAGTCCCAGGTCGGGGCCACCATCACTCACCGCGTGCTGGCTCGGCTGTTCGAAGACCGCGGCGTAGTGCTGGACCGGACGATGCAGCTCAACGTCGGTGGCAACATGGACTTCATGAACATGCTGGAGCGCGACCGACTGGAGTCGAAGAGGGTCTCCAAGACCCAAGCCGTCACCTCGCAGCTCGACCACGACCTCGGTCGGGGCAACGTGCACATCGGGCCATCGGACTACGTCGCCTGGCTGGACGACCGCAAGTGGGCGTTCGTCCGGCTCGAAGGACGGGCGTTCGGGGACGTGCCGCTGAGCCTGGAGTACAAGCTTGAGGTCTGGGACAGCCCAAACTCGGCCGGTGTGATCATCGACGCGCTGCGGTGCGCCAAGATCGCCATGGATCGCGGCATCGGCGGCCCGCTGGTCGGCCCCTCGTCGTACTTCATGAAGTCGCCGCCGGTGCAGTACCGCGACGACGACGCCCGGCTAGCGGTTGAGGCCTTCATCGCCGGCAGCTGACGGCTAGGTCCGCATCTCGACTGCGGCCGCATCGTTACCGCCGCATCTCGACTGCGGCCGCATCGTTACCGCCGCAAGAAGCGGGCGTACGACAGTCCGTTGGTCGGCGGCGGTCGCGGGTCGGCGGTCGCGCCTCAGCTGCCGACCCCGTTGGCGGCGGCCCACGCCCGGAGCTCTTCGACCGCCTCATCGTGGCCCAGTCGACCCTGCTCCATCCGTAGCGCCAGCAGGTGTCGGTAGGCGCGGCCGACGTCCGGTCCAGGGGGGATATCGAGCTGCCGCATGATCTCGGTGCCGTCCAGGTCCGGGCGTAGCGCCTGCAGGTCCTCCGCGGCGGCCAGCCGGGCGATTCGGTCCGCCAGCGCGTCGTACGCCGCGGCCAGAGCCGCCGCCCGGCGCCGGTTGCGGGTGGTGCAGTCGGAGCGAACCAGGAGGTGCAACCGGGGCAACTGGGCGCCGGCGTCGCGGACGTAGCGGCGGACGGCGGCGTCTGTCCACTCGCCCCGGCCGAAGCCGTGGAAGCGCAGGTGCAGCTCGACCAGCAGGCTGACGTCGATGATGAAGGCCTTGGGGTAGTGCAGAGCGGTCAGCCGCTTGCGGGCGAGCTTGGCGCCCACGACCTCGTGGTGGTGGAACGAGACGCCGCCGCCGGCCTCGTGCTGGCGGGTGCGTGGTTTGCCGATGTCGTGCAGCAGCGCCGCCATCCGCAGCACGAGGTCCGGACCGTCCGGCTCCAGGGCGATCGCGCGTTCCAGCACCGACAGCGTGTGGGCGTAGACGTCCTTGTGCTGGTGGTGCTCGTCGATCTCCATCCGCAGCGCCGGCAGCTCAGGGAGCACCTGCGCGGCCAGCCCGGTCGCGGTCAGCAGCTCCAACCCGATCCGCGGCTGGGTGGAGAGCAGCAGCCGGGAAAGCTCGCCCTGCACCCGCTCGACGCTGACGATGGCGATCCGCTCGACCATCGCCGTCATCGCTGCGATCACGTCATCCGCCACGGTGAAACCGAGCTGGGCGGCGAAGCGCGCCGTCCGCAACATCCGCAGCGGGTCGTCGGAGAACGAGTCCTGCGGGCGGCCGGGAGTCCGCAGCCGACCGGCAGCCAGGTCCGCCATCCCGCCGAAGGGATCCGTGAATGCGGTGGGCGCCCGCCAGTCCGGCAGGGTGACTGCCATCGCGTTCATGGTGAAGTCGCGGCGACCCAGGTCGCCGACCAGGGTGTCGCCGTAGACGACCTCGGGATGGCGCGAGTCCGGGCGATAGGACTCACTGCGGTAAGTCGTGATCTCCAGTCGCACCCCGCGGCGTTGCAGGCCGACCGTGCCGAAGGCGACACCGGTCTGCCAGATGGCGTCCGCCCAGCCGGCGGCCAGCGCCAGCACCTGCTCCGGACGGGCGTCGGTGGCGAAGTCCAGGTCATCACCGAGGCGGCCGAGCATGGCATCGCGCACCGAGCCGCCAACCAGGTGCAGCTGGTGGCCGGCGGCGGCGAAGCGGTGGCCCAGGTCCTCGGCGACCGGCGACACCCGCAACAGCTCGGCGACCGCCCGCTGCTGCGCTTCGGTCATGGCGACGGTCGAGGATGCGGGCACGAGGAACCAGGCTACGGCGCCGGCCCCGGTCGGCGATATGCGCGCACCGCTCGCCACTCGTCCGGCGACACGGAGCGCCCTGCGCGCGCATTTCCGGGGCGACGGCTAGGTATTTGGTGAGTCAAGTATTTGGTGAGTCAACGCCTCTAGCCCTTGGGCTAGAGGGCGGTTACGCTTGGCCACCTGCACGGCATACGGGGGCGAGCCGATCCACGACGGACGGAGCGCGCATATGCCTTCCCTCACGACGTACGGCGCGATCCCATCAGACGACCGGGCTGGCTCACTATGAAGGGCGCTCTGGACCTTCACCAAGGACTGTTGGCGGCCGACGTTCCGCATCAAATCCTGCGACTGCGCCGGCTCACGCTGATTGCTGCCGAGATACCTGCTGCGCTCGGGGTGGACCCGGCCAGCTGCCTGGTCGTGCACGTGATGGCCGTCACCCGCCAGGGCAACAGCACTACGGCGGCCCTGGTGCTGCCAGTAGGCGCCGAGCTGCATGTCCCCTCGACGCTGCGCCGGCTGCAGGCCAGCAGTCTGCGGTTGCTCACCCCGACCGAGGTAAGCGCGGTCACGGAGTTCTACGCCGGCCTGGTGCCCCCGGTGGGTCTGCCAGCAGGCATGCCGGTCTACGCCGATCACGCCGTGATCCGGTTCGACGTGGTCTACTGCCCGACCGGTGACAGCGGTGCGGTGTTGGGCATCCACAGCCGCGACCTGGTGACCTTCACCGGAGCGCGGCTGGCGGCATTGTGCTCGGCGCCGGTGGCCGGGCGAGGTACTGCCGAGGACCCGGACCCGGACCTGGCCGCGGCGACGTAAGGCGCGGCTGTCCCGACCCGGGCCACAGGTCGCCGACAAGCTCCGGCCCAGTTCGGCGCAGCGAGTGTGGCGCATACCATCGCAGACGTGTCGCCGACCACCTCGTTCTTACCCCGGCGCGCCCTACGTCGGGTGGACGAGACCTCGGCTGGGGGCCTGGTGCTGGACCGATCCAGCGAACCCGCTCACGGTGCGCTGATCGGCCGGCTCGACCGGCGCGGCCGGCTGCTGTGGTCGCTGCCGAAGGGCCATCTGGAGTCGGGTGAGTCGGTGACCGATGCGGCGATCCGGGAGGTCGCGGAGGAGACCGGGATCACCGGGCGGGTCATCGCCCCGCTAGGTGTGATCGACTTCTGGTTCGTCGCCGACGGCCGGCGCATCCACAAGACAGTGCATCACTACCTGCTCCTCGCCGTCACCGGGCAGCTCAGCGACGCGGACATCGAGGTTGTTGAGGTCGCCTGGGTCCCGCTGAGCCAGATCGCGGGGCGGCTGGCGTACGCCGATGAGCGGCGTCTGATCAGCAAGATCCCCAGGCTGCTCGCGGACACCGCGTGAGGCGCCGGCGGTCACGGCGAGCCGCCGGCGGACGACCGCCCGGACCAACCGGACCACCGTCCAAACCAACGTCTGCGCCGCCCGCAGCACTGGCCCGACTGCTCGCCGGACTACTCGCAGTCGGCCTGCTGGCCGGGGCCTTGGCGGCGGTTCTGCTGGTCCGCTCACCGGGGCCGGCCGCCGCGGCCAGCCCGGGCGCCACGCCGACGAGCGAGCCCGTCCGGATCGCCATCGACTCGATCGAACCCAAGGCCCCGAAGCCCGGCGATCTTTTCTCGGTGGTGGGCTCGCTCGCCAACACCGGCGCTGACCAGCTGGCTGGCCTGCGGCTGCGCCTGGACATCGGTGCCCGACTGGACAACCGTAGCTCCCTGCAAGACGCCGCCCGGCAGTCGCCGGCATACCAGCGCTCCACCGCCGCCGATCCGGTTCCCATCGCACTCGCACCGGGCGGGGTCGCGCCGTTCATATCCACGGTGCCGGTCGACGAGCTGGGTCTCGGTCGGCTCGGCGTCTATCCACTCCGGGTGAGCGTCCGCGATCACGCCGGGCGGAGCGTCGGCCACCTGGACACCTTTCTGCCATGGTTTCCCGGCGGCGTACTCGCCGGATCCGCCACCCGGCTGGCCTGGGTGTGGCCGTTGACCACCCGCCCGCACCGGGCGGTCGGCCGAGCCTTGATCGATGACGATCTCACTCGGGACGTCAGTGCCGGTGGCCGGCTGGACACGTTGCTCAACGCCGCGGCCACCGCGGCCGCGCCCGTGGCCACCCCGGACGCTGGGAGTGCGGCCGGTGCTCCGCGGCGCACCGCTCCGGTGCCCGTGACCTGGGCCGTCGACGCCGACCTGGTGGAGACGGTGGCGTCGATGACGACGCCGTACGACGTCACGGGACCAGACGGGCAGCGCCGAACCGGTGCCGGGACCATTGCCGCGGGGGGCTGGCTCACCCGGCTGCGCGCGGCCGTGCAGGGCCAGCAGGTGGTGTCGCTGCCCTACGCCGACCCCGATGTGAACGCGCTCGCTCGCGCCGGACTCGAGGCGGACGTCGCAACCGCGATCAATCTTGCCCGCGACGGCCTCCCACGGCTGCTGGACGGGGCGCTGGTCAGCGACGACATCGCCTGGCCGCCGACCGGAATGGCGAGCTCAGCGGGACTGGACGCCTATGTCAACACCGGCACCAGCACTGTCATGCTCGATGACAGCGCAGTGCCCGCAGTACCGCCGCCCTGCTGCAGCACTCCCAGTGGCCACGCCACGATCACCAGCGCCGGCCGCTCGCTCAATGTTGCGCTGCTGGACAGTGGGCTAGGGGCGGTGCTCGCCGGATCGGCCGACGTGGCCGGCGGCCCGCGAGTCGCCGAACAGCGGTTTCTCGCAGAGACCGCAATGATCACCGCTGAGCGGGCGGACAGCCGCGCGATCGTGGCCGCGCCGCCGCGGCAGTGGGCACCGGACCCGACGTACGCCGCGAGCGTGCTCGCCGATACCGCCACCGTGCCGTGGCTTCGGCCGGCCGCCTTGGCCGACGTGCTGGCAGTGCCACCGCCCGTCGCCCAGCGCCGCAGCCTGAACTACCCAGCTGTAGCGGTCGCCGCGGAGCTCCCGCCGGCGTTCCTGGCCCGGGCCGCCGGCGCTCGGGCCGAGATGCGCTCGCTACGTTCCAGCCTGCCCAACGACGACCTGACCACGCCCGTGCTCTTGGGCCTACTGCGGAGCAATTCTGCCGCCTGGCGGGAGGACCTGCGCACCGGGGCCGCGCTGCGGGACCGGGTGGTGGCCGCCCAGTCGGCGTTGGTGGACAAGGTGCGCGTGACCTCGACCGGGCAGGTCACGCTCACGTCCTCGCATGGGGCCATTCCGGTGACGATCGCCAACGACCTGGACCAGCCGGTCTCGGTGATCGTGCGGCTGGACGCGCGCAACGCCGCGCGCCTCCAGGCCACCGGCGACGTGCAGACCGTGGCCGCGCACAGCAGCAAGCAGATCTCGGTGCGCGCGGACGCGTTGACCTCCGGTGAGTTCATCGTCAACGTCACGCTGCTCACGCTGGACGGCGGCACCCTGGGAGAGCGGGGTCAGCTGCAGGTCCGATCCACCGGGTACGGCCGGGTCGCGCTGGGCATCACCGGCGGTGCGGCCGGCCTGTTGCTGGTGGTGGCCGGAGTGCGGATCAGCCGACGGGCGCTGCGCTCTCGGCACCGGCCAGCCACGCCGGAGACACCGGCTCGGCAGGACGTGCCGGTGTGACGGTCACTACCAGCGGTATCGGCCGCGCCAGTCGGGTCATGGCGCTGGGCACGATCGCCTCGCGGGCCAGCGGCTTCCTGCGCACGGCGGTGATCGCAGCCGCGATCGGCAGCCACCTGCTCGGGGACGCCTACAACGTCGCTAACACCACACCCAACATCATCTACGACCTGCTTCTTGGTGGGGTACTGACCAGCGTCGTCGTCCCGCTGCTAGCGCAGGCGGCCAACTCCCACCTCGACGGCGGGCAGGCCTACGCGCAGCGGCTGGTCACGCTGGTCCTCGTCGTCCTGGGCGGCGCCTCGGCGCTCGCTGTCATCGCCGCCCCGCTGATCGTGCACGTCTATGCCCGCGGTTTCACCACCGAGCAAACCCGGCTGGCAACCACCTTCACCCGGTTCTTCCTGCCGCAGATCGTCTTCTACGGTCTCGGCGCCACGATCGGGGCGATCCTGAACATCCGCAACCGGTTCGCCGCTCCCATGTGGGCTCCGGTGCTCAACAACGTGGTGGTCATCGGCACCGGGTTGTTGTTCATCACCATGACCCACCACCGTGCCGGCGAGTCCGCCGAGCTGTCCACGGGCGCCGAACTCGTTCTCGCCATCGGCACCACGGCCGGCATCGTCGCGCAGACGGTGGCCCTGCTGCCCTCCCTGCGCGCGGCCGGCTTCCGCTGGCGGCTGCGGTTCGACTTCCGCCACAGCGGCCTGGGTCAGGCCGGCCGGCTAGCCGGCTGGATGCTCGGCTACGTCGCGGCCGGCCAGGTCGGTTACCTGGTGGTGGTCAACCTGGCGACCAGCGCGGGGGCCAGCGGCGGTCAGGGTGTGGGCTACTCGCCGTACGCCTATGCCTACACCCTCTTCCAGCTGCCGCACGCGGTCGTGGCGGTCTCGGTGATCACCGCACTGCTGCCGCGAATGAGCCGGCATGCGGTCGCCGGCCGGCTGGATGACGTCCGGGCGGACCTGTCCACCGGCACTCGGCTGGCCGCCGCCGCCCTGGTGCCGGCGAGCGTCGCGATGTTCGTCTTCGGCAAGCCGGTCGCGACTGTGGTCTTCGGCCACGGGGCCACCGGCGTGGCCGGCGCGCAGGTCGTCGGAGCGGTGTTAGCCGCGTTCGCCATCGGGCTGGTGCCGTATTCGGCGTACCAGCTGCAACTGCGGGCCTTCTACGCGCTGCGGGACACCCGGACGCCGGCGCTGATCGGTCTGGTCCTCAACGCCGTACTGATCTCCATCGACGTCGTTCTGTACGCCGCGCTGCCGCCACGCAACCGAGTCGTCGGGCTGGCGCTGGGGTTCGGTGTCGCCTACGCCGTCGCGTTGGTCGTGTCCGCGCGCGTCCTAGGCGGCCGGATCGGCGGCGTGGACGGCCGCCGTACGGTCCAGACCGTGGTCCGGCTGCTGGTGGCCTCAACGGTGGCCGTCGGGCCCGCCTGGATGACCACGCTCGCCGTCCGCACCGGCCTAGGTGCGGGACCAGCGGCCGGACTGCTCGGGCTGGCCAGTGCCGGGGTGGTCGGCGGCCTGGTGTTCGTCGCCGCCGCGACCCGGATGCGCGTGCCCGAAGTGGCCACGCTGGCCGCGACGGTGCGCGCGCGGCTGCCTCGCTGACACCGCACCGCACGGGCTGACCGGTCGCTGAGCCTGCGCCTCCCGTCGCCGCACCTCGCCCGGCCTCAAGCGAGCACCAGGGTCGGTCGACAAGCGACAGGGACCGACCGGGGTCCGCGGTGGCGAGGGAGGACCGGTGCGGCTGGGCGAGACCGGGATCGGCGAGCGGGGCGACATTGTCCTCGGCTGGCTGGTGCGCCTGTGCGTCGTGATCCTGGTGGCCGGCCTCGTGCTGTTCGACGCGATCTCGGTCGGGTTGGCTCACATGTCCGTGGGTGACGACGCTCAGGCCGCCGCCCAGGCCGCCGCCGACTCCTGGCACAGCCACCCCGACGCGCAGACGGCGTACGACGCGGCGGTGGCCGCGATTGCCGACCGCCCGGCAGACGCGGCGGTGGCCGACAGCTTCACGGTCGACGCGGACGGCACTGTGCGGGTCCGAGTAGACCGGACCGCGTCGACCTTGATGCTGTTCCGAGTCCACCGGTTGGCGCATTACGCCGGCGCTGATGCGACCGGCATGGCGCGGTTCGCTGGATGACCCCACACCCGTCGCCGCTACACCCGGCGCGGCACCGAATCAACGTGCTGTGCGCCCGCGGCATCGTCGCCGCTGGCCTGGGGATGGCGACGCTGGGCGGCCTGCTCGGCGCCGTCCCGGCCGTGGCCTCGCCACAGCTCACCAGCGCCCAGGACCGGGCAACGCAGCTGCGGCACACCGTTGACGATCTACGGGTACGAACGGAGCAGGCCGCCGAGGCCTATGACGCAGCCGCCGCCGGGCTCGCCGCCGCCGTCACCGAGCACGGCCTGGCCGACCGGCAGCTGACCCAGGCCCACGCCGACGCGGCGGCCGGGGAAAATACCATGGCCGCCAGGGTGCGCTCGCTCTACGTCTCCGGCGGCCCGACCGCCCTGTACGCCTCCGTGCTCGAAAGTCACGATCTTTCGGACGTTTTCAGCCGGTTCCGCAGCGTCCGGGCGGTGGCGGAGGGCGACCAGGCGGTCGTCGACCGGGCCGACGCGGCGCTGACGCACAGCGGTCAGGTCGAGAGCGCGCTTGCGGACGCGGCCGACCGGCAGAACCGGTTGGAGCGCGCAGCGGCCGCGGCCGCTGCGCAGGTTGGCCAGCTGCTCGAGCAGGAAGCCGGCGTACTGGCAGGAGCGGACGCCGACGTCGTTCGGATCGCCGAGGCTGACCGCAAGGCGGAGCAGGAGGCAGCCGAACGCGCTTTCCAGGCGCAGTTGACCGCAGCCCAAGCTACCGCCGCCCAGGCGGCCCGGCTGGCGGCCCAGGCGGCGGCCACTGCCGACATCGGCTCCGGTTCGCAGCCGGGCGTGGGAGTGGCACCGGCCGCGACCGAGGTTGGTCGAGCGGCGTTGGCGGAGGCAGTCCGGCAGATCGGGAAACCCTACGTGTGGGGCGCCGTTGGCGCAGACTCCTTCGACTGCTCCGGACTGACCCAGTGGGCGTACGCCCGAGCGGGCGTCGGGCTGCCGCGGGTAGCTGCCGAGCAGTGGTACGCCGGGGCGCACATCAGCCTGGGTGACCTGGCGGCCGGAGACCTGTTGTTCTGGGCGACAGATCCGGCTAACCCCGCCACGATCCACCACGTCGCCATCTACGCCGGCAACGGGCAGATGGTGGCCGCCCCACACTCCGGAGCCCTCGTTCAACTGCAACCGGTCTACCTCGCGGGGTACATAGGTGCCGTCCGCCCGAGTGCTGGGCCGTAGCCCGCCGTAGCCCGAAGGAGCTGGAGCCCAATGAGGCAGTAGCTCGACAGCGTCCGCCACGGCCGCGGGCAGCACGGCCGCTGCGCCGCATGCCCGCGGCCCTCTACAGTGGTGGCGCCGGACGGCAGCGGCGGGCGGGTCACCGGCTGCGGGGAGGAGTCGTGGCACAGGCTCGCGACGACGTGCGGGCGAACTCAGAACCGCTGGACAGCCTCAACGTCGGTCGTCTACTCGCCGGCCGCTACCAGTTGTCGCACCGGGTCACCATCGGGCCGCACACCACACTGTGGCAAGCCGTGGACGAGGTGCTGGCGCGCCCGGTCGCCGTTCGGGTCCTGGCGGCAACTGCGGACGACCGGACTCGGGACACCTTCCTGGCAGCGGCCGCACGTGCGGGGTGGGTCTCACACCCGCGCGCCGCCCGGGTGTATGACGCCGGAACTGAGAACGGACACACCTACCTCGTCGGCGAGTGGGTCGACGGCGTCTCCCTCGACCGAATCCTGCGAGATGGCCCGCTGCCGGCGGAGCAGGCCGCCTTCCTGGCGCACCAAGTGGCCGAAGGCCTAGCGGCGGCCCACGCCCGCGGCGTCGCGCACGGCCGGCTGCATCCCGGCAACGTGCTCGTTGGTGGTGGCCTGCGGGTGAAGGTCACCGACTTCGCGGTCGCCGCCGCCCTCGCGGGACCAGTGCCGAGCCTTGCACCTACCCGCGCCGGGCGGACTCCTGCGGCAGCAGCAGACTCTGTCTCCGCAGAGATGGCCGCAGAGATGGCCGCAGACCTGCGAGCGCTCGGGGCGTTGCTCTATGCCTCCCTCACCGGCCGCTGGCCTGGCGGACCGGCATTCGGTCTACCCGGCGCGCCGGTCCGCGATGACGGCATCTGTACACCGAGACAGATTCGGGCTGGAGTGCCCAACGCGCTGGACAGCCTCACCGGGCGCCTGTTGGACCCGGCCCGGCGCACCGGAGCGCCGGCCATCACTACCGCTGACGCGGCGCTGGCGGCGCTGACCTCGCTGTTGGCCGAGCCTCCCCGCGAGGTCATCGTCGCCGGCCGGTCCCGGGGTCGACCACACCGCGCGCTGCCTCGGGTGGGGATCGCCGCGGTTGCGGTGGGCGCGATCGCATCCGCCTGCTGGTTCGCCGGCTACCAGGTTGGCCAGCTGCCGGGTAGCCCGGCCCGCGTCCCCAGCCTCGCTGCATCGGCCAAGAGACCCACCCCGGCGCCTGCGAGCGTGCCGCTACCGTTGGCGGCGGTGACCGACTTTGACCCGCCGCCCGGCGACGGTCACGAGCAAGCGTCTTTTGTTGGGGCCGCCCACGACGGTGACCGATCTACTGCCTGGATGACCGACCGGTACCAGGCCAGCCCGGACTTCGGTGGTCTCAAGCCAGGAGTCGGCCTGCTCGTCGACTTGGGGCGCCCGGTGCCGGTGGGCCGGGTAACGATAACCCTGACGGCACCCGGGGCCACTATTGAGCTGAGAGCTGGCGACCTGGGCGAGCCGCCGCGCACCCTCGAGGGTCTGATCGTCGCTGACCGGGTACAGAACGCTCAGTCGGACCTGACCTTGACCCCGCGCGGAGCCACCACGGCTCGGTTCTGGCTTCTCTGGCTGACCCAGCTTCCCTCACAGCCCGGCGGGGGCTACCGCGACGGGATCGCCGAGCTGGCCTTCTTCCGGTCAGGTTGAGAAACTTCCCGCCCAGAACTTGACGGCGGTCATCCAGGTCGAACTGCGCCGACGTAGTCACCCGTGAAGGCCGGTGCGATCCGCACCACGTCGCCGCTGTGTGGGGCGTGAATCATCTGGCCACCGCCGATGTAGATGCCGACGTGGTGGAGGTCACGCCCGAAGAACACCAGGTCGCCTGGCTGCTCCGCACCGCGGGCGACATGTGCTCCCTGCCCCCACTGCGCGCCGGTGAAGTGACTCAGGCCCACTCCGCCGGCCCGCCAAGCGAAGCTGGTCAGCCCAGAGCAGTCGAAGGCGCCCGGGCCGCCAGCACCGTACGCGTAGGGCTTGCCGAGCTCGGCGTAGGCGGTGGCGACGGCGCCACCGGCACCGCCGGAAGCACCCACCGCCGGCGCGGTACCGGCGGGAGCTTGCTGACCACCGGTCATCCGGCCGGCGCGGTCGGCGGTCGCCTGCCGGGCGGTCGCGGCGACTTGTGCCTGCGCGTCGGCGCGCGCAGCGGCAGCGTCGTCGGCGGCTCGGCGGGCGGCGGCAGCGCGGGCCAGAGCAACCCGCTCCACCTCGGCCTGCTTGGTCTGCAGGTCCGCCAGCATGCCGTGCTGCCGGCCCAGGTCTGCCTCGATGGCGTCTCTGGCCCGAGCAAGGTCAGCCGTGACGGTCCGTTGCCGGTTGACCGCCGCATCCGCGGCGGCGCGTTCGTCAACGAGCCGGTGCCGAGCGACGGTGACAGCAGCCAGCGCCTCCGCCCGGCCGCGGGCCAGCTGGTCGACGTAGCTGGCCCGAGCCAGGTAGTCGGTGACGTTGTCCGCCAGCATCAGCGGCGCGATTTCACCGCTGCCGCCGTTTCGGTACGCCGTCGCCATGATCACACCAAGCTGGTGCTGGACCCCGGCGAGCTGCTCCTCCGCAGCAGTTGCTCGGGTCAGCGCGGCCGCCGCCTCGACCTCTGCAGCCGCCGTCGCGGCCTGGGCCTCGTCATAGCGTTCGACCGCAACGTCCACCCGCTGGTTGAGGTCGTCCAGCTGCTGCTCGGCGGCGGTGATCTGATCGCGCAGGTTCGGGTCGGCCCAAGCCTGGGGGACGGTGGCGACCAAGCCTCCTAATAGCGTCGAGGCAGCCGCCAAAGCGATTATGCATGTGACCGGTCGGCGGAAAACCCGCATAGCCAAGAGCTCCATCCACAAACCGCCTACCGGGTTAGCTGACGGGTTCGGGCCTGGAGGGATTAGCCCTACGTCCTGCGGTTCGTGCCCGCACGACGATTCACCCCGGGAACCTGGGTCCCCGGCTCCGCTATGGCAGTGCCCAAGCGGACTCGGCGGTGACAACCGCGGCGATCGGCGACCGCGCGCTGACGGTTGACCACGTCCAACCTAGCGAGGTCCTCGCCGCCTCAGCAAGACGACTGACCTCAAGATGTGTGACCTTGGACAGCGAAACCAACCTGGAGTCGCCGGATGAGATTCTCATCGCCAGCAGCCGGAGCCGCGCGAGCGGACCCGGCTTCCTCGGCAGACGGCGGTGCGGACACCGGCACCGCCGGTCACCGCCGGCGGCGACGGGAACGGCGCCTGCCCTGGGCGACCTTGGCCCTGACCGCCGTCGTTGGGCTGCTGGTCGCTGGCCTGGCCCTCGGCGCCACCGGACGGTTGTCCCCGGGCCGGCCGCTGCCTGCCCCGGCCCGGCCGACCCTGTCGGTGACTGCACGCACACTGCGGGCTTCTGGGCAGGACTACTCCGCCACGACGCTGGGCGCCGCGGTTCCGGCCCTGCTCGCCCCACCCACCGCCGGTGGCCTACTCGCGCCGTCCACAGCCGCCGGCTCCGCAGCGACCGAGTCGGGGGAACCACCGCCGGCGGCCTTCGACGTGGCCCTGCACCGGCTGTGGGCGCCAGCGGCCCGGCGGGCGTGCCTGGCCGCGGTGTCCGGTGAACCCACCGCGGCAGCACTCGCCCTCGACTACGCCCGGTACGACGGGCAGCCGGCGCTGGTGATCGTGCTGGCCGGCCGCGGCTCGACCGGGCGGCGCGATATCTACGTGGTCGGTCCCGGCTGCGGCCCGGCCGACGTCGACCTGCGCTCCTTCCTGCGGGTGGCACCGGCGCAGTAGGCAGTAGTAGCCGGCTCAAATTACAGCGCCGGGGGACGCCCACGGGTTACCTCTGCGCGTCGCCGCGGCGTGGGAATCCGTCCCTCGTAGGATCGGTTGACGGCGGTGTGGCCAGCGCGCGGCTGGCAGTCAACCGCTGTACGGCGCTCGCTCAGCTTCCAGGAAGGACCGGTCGTGAGCAGCATGACCGAGCTCGAACCGAGCCCGTCGGCGGTCCGGGACGTCGTCATCATCGGGTCCGGGCCGGCCGGTTACACCGCCGCCATCTACACCGCCCGCGCCAACCTGCGGCCGCTGGTCTTCGAGGGAGCCATCGATGCCGGCGGCGCGCTGATGACCACGACGGACGTGGAGAACTTCCCCGGGTTCTCGGACGGAGTCATGGGTCCGGATCTGATGGACGCCATGCGCAAGCAGGCCGAGCGCTTCGGCGCGGAGCTGGTGACCGACGACGTGACAGCGGTGGACCTCATTAGCAATCCTAAGGTCGTGCGGGTCGGCGAGGACTCGTACCGCACCCGGACAGTGGTCTTGGCCACCGGCTCGAAGTGGCGTGCCTTGGGGCTGGCCAACGAGACCCGGCTGCTCGGCCACGGGGTGTCCTCCTGCGCGACCTGCGACGGCTTCTTCTTCCGCGACCAGGACATCGTCGTCGTGGGCGGCGGGGACTCGGCGATGGAGGAGGCGACCTTTCTCACCCGTTTTGCCCGGTCCGTCACCATTGTCCACCGCCGGGATAGACTGCGGGCTAGTAAGATCATGCAAGAGCGGGCGTTCCAGAACGACAAAATCCGCTTTCTTTGGGACACCGAGGTGCTCGACGTCCTCGGAGAGGACACGGTAACCGGGCTGCAGGTTCGCAACCTGCGCACCGGGGAGACGTCCCGGCTGCCCGTCACCGGGGTGTTCCTCGCCATCGGCCACGACCCGCGCAGCCAGCTCGTCGCCGACCAGCTCGAGATCGACCCGGAGGGGTACGTCGTGGTGGCGGCGCCGTCCACCCGGACCAGTGTGACCGGCGTGTTCGCCTGTGGTGATGTGGTCGACCACACCTACCGACAAGCGATCACTGCCGCCGGCACGGGGTGTGCCGCAGCGCTCGACGCGGAGCGTTGGTTGGCTGCCCATGAAGTATCGGAGCCGTCCCAGCACGGGTGAACGAATCGGCACCGGTCGCACATCCGGCCTGAGAGTTCAATCGTCCTGTCATCGTCTGCTAGGAGCAACCGTGGGTGCCAATACCAAGACAGTAAGCGACTCGACGTTCGGCGCCGACGTGCTGCGCAGCACCAAGCCCGTGCTGGTGGATTTTTGGGCCGAGTGGTGCGGACCGTGCAAGATGGTGGCGCCGGTTTTGGAGGAGATAGCTGCCGAGCACGCTGACAAGATCACCGTAGCCAAGCTGAACATCGACGAGAACCCCGAGACCGCCCGGGCCTACCGGATCATGTCGATTCCGACCATGTCGGTTTTCTCCGGCGGTCAGGTGGTCAAGAACATCGTCGGCGCGAAGCCGAAGGCGGCAATCCTCAAGGACCTCAAGGCCTTCCTGTAGCTCCGCCGACTGGCCGCGAGGCAGTAGATCTATCAGTTCAGCTGTTTCGCTTGCCGGCTCGCGCCTCCGAGGAGGATCTCGACCGCAATGCAGCTGTACCGCCGGGGCCATCGTGGTCCAGCCGTGGCCCAGGTTCGTGCGGCTTTGGCCACCCTGGCCTTGCTGCCGGACGCCGACGCCGCCACCGCCTTCGGCAACGCTGTCTTCGACGACGCCTGCGACCGAGCCGTTCGGGCGTTTCAGCAGCGCCGCGGGCTTTCCGTCGACGGCATCGTGGGGCCGGAGACGTTCCGGGCGCTAGAGGAGGCGCGCTGGCGGCTCGGCGACCGAGTACTGAGCTATCGGGTAGCGCGTCCCTTCGTGGGCGACGACGTCGCTGCCCTGCAAGAGCGCCTGCTCGAGCTGGGATTCGACGCCGGTCGCTGCGATGGAATCTTCGGTGCCCAGACCGCGACCGCGCTGCGGGAGCTCCAGCGCAACTACGGTCTGGTCCCGGACGGCACCTGCGGGCCGGCCACGCTTCGGGCGCTGCGGCAGCTCGGCCGCAAGGTGGTCGGTGGCCGTCCGCATCTGCTCCGCGAGGACGAGGCGCTGGCAAGATCTGGGCCGGCGCTGATTGGCAAGACTGTTGTGGTCGACCCAGGACATGGCGGCGCGGACCGAGGGGCGGTGGCCGGCGGGCTCGAGGAGAGCGCCGTCGTGGCCGACCTGGCCGCTCGAGTGGAAGGACGGCTTGTGGCAGTCGGAGTGACGGCGTACCTGACGCGTGGACCAACGACGGCCATGACCGACGCCCAGCGGGCCGACTTCGCCAACAACGCTGACGCCGACTTGGTCCTTTCCCTCCACTGCGACGCCAGTCCGTCGCCCCGCTGCCACGGGGTCGCCACCTACTACTACGGCACGTACCGCCCCGGCGGGGCGACATCTACCGTGGGTGAGAGGTTGGCCGGGTTGGTGCAGCGCGAGGTCGTCGCCCGCACGGACCTCCTTGACTGCGGCACCCACGGCACGTCCTGGGAGCTGCTCCGTCGGACCAGGATGCCGACCGTTCGGCTGGAGCTCGGCTATGTCACCAACCCGGGCGATGCCGCCCGACTCGCGGCGGCGGAGTTCCGAGACACCGTCGCCGAAGCAGTCCTGGCTGCAGTCCAGCGGCTGTACCTGCCGCCGGAGTTGGACCAGCCCACCGGCGTACTTCGGCTGCCGGCGTTAGCCCCCGGCTGAGGCGCCGACGTCCCTTTTTAGACCGGACGGAAGACCGGTTCCGGGCTCATGGACCCAAGCAGGCGTTCTAACGCGACCTCGACGTCTTCCCGCCAGGAGACGGTCGACTTGAGCTCCAGCCGAAGCCGAGGCCAGCGGGGATGCGGGCGGATGGTCTTGAACCCCACCGACAGCAGGTGCCCGGCTGGCACCACGCAGTGCGGCGCTGTCCAGCTGGCCTCGCCGAAGGCCTCGACCGCCCGGACGCCACGCCTGGTCAGGTCTTTGGCGATCGCCTGCACCAACGTCCGGCCAAGCCCACCTCCGGTGAACTCGGGCAACACGTGCAACGTCATCAGCACCGCCGCGTCCGGGCTGACCGGACTGGTGGGAAAGGCGAACGAGCGGGGCACGTACATCGGCGGTGCGCACATGATGTAGCCGGCTGGTACGCCGTCGACATAGGCGAGCTTGCCGCAGCTACCCCAGTCCAGCAGGGTGGCCGAGACCCACGCCTCTTTCTCCAGCTCAGTGTCACCGCCCCGCTCGGCCCGGTCCCGTCCGAACGGGTCCAACTCCCAGAAGGCGCACCGGCGACAGCGCGGCGGGAGATCTCCCAAGTTGTCGAGCGTCAGGTTGACCAAGCGCCGGGCCACTAGTCCTCCGAGCCGGTCACACGCCGACCGAGCGCACCTGGAGCGTCATCCACCTCGGCCGGCGCCTGGCTCTCAACCGGCCGACTGGGGTCAATCGCCGCTGCTGCCCCCGCGGCAGTGCCCGGTACGGGCTTCGGCACTCGAAGCAGACCCGCCGACCAACCGAGGACGACACCGCCGATGAGTGCGGCACCAAGCAGCAGCCACGTGGGCACCGCGCCTCCCGCTCTTCTCGTTGGCTGATCGTAGCGGCATCCCGCGCCTACCCGACCGCGACGATGTCCTCGCGCCGAACAGCACCGTCCGAGTGATCATCGCCGGCGACGCCGGGGGCCATCGCGGTGCCGGGGGCCATCGCGGTGCCGGGGGCCATCGCGGTGCCGGGGGCCATCGCGGTGCCGGGGGCCATCGCGGTGCCGGGGGCCATCGCGTCCACAATTCGGGCCAGGTCGTCGACGGAAGCAAACTCCACCACGATGCGTCCTTTCGACCGCCCCAGCTCCACCTTGACCCGGGTGTCGAACCGGTCGGACAACCGGCCTGCGAGATCATCCAGGACAACGGCAGGGCGTCGCGGTCGTCGCGCCGCGGCGGGACGGTCGCGAACGGATACCGCCTCCTCGACGGCCCGCACGCTCAGGCCCTCCGCGACGATGCGGCTAGCCAACGCTTCCTGCTCAGCCGGATCGGGCACGGCGAGCAGTGCGCGCGCGTGCCCGGCTGATATCACCCCCGCTGCGACCCGGCGTTGCACGGCCGGCGGCAGTTGTAGTAGCCGGAGGGTGTTCGTGACGTGAGAACGGGACCGCCCCACCCGGGTGGCCAACTCCTCATGGGTGGCGTGAAAGTCCTCCAACAGCTGCCCATACGCCGCGGCCTCCTCGAGCGGGTTGAGCTGTTCGCGATGGAGGTTCTCGATCAACGCGTCCCGAAGCAAGGCATCGTCGGGCACCATGCGGATGACGGCCGGCACCGTTGCCAGTCCGGCGGATTGGGCGGCACGCCACCGCCGCTCGCCCATCACCAGCTCATATCCGCCGGCCATCGGCCGCACGATGACCGGCTGCAGTAGCCCCACCGCCCGGATGGACGCCACCAGGTCCGCCAGCGTCGTCGGGTCGAAGTGCTGGCGCGGCTGCCGGGGGTTCGGGGTGATCTCGGCTACCGGGATGTCGGCGAACTGGGGTTCTGAGCCCAGCGGCAGACGGCGGTCAACATCACCGCCGGCTGCCGGTGGCGCGGGCGTCGACCACGGCGTACCAACCGGTTCTGCCACAGTAGGGATCAAGGCTCCCAGGCCACGCCCCAACCCACCTCGCCGTGCATTCACCGCGCGCCCTCCGTCCGGAACAGCCGCCGACTAACCGCCCTCGGCTCGGCCGCGTGCCGCCAGTTCCACCGCGGCCGCACGGTAGATGCCTGCACCCCTCGAGCCGGGGTCGTAGGTCACAACTGACTGACCATAACTAGGGGCCTCGGAGATTCGGACGCTTCGCGGCACGACACTCCGGAGCACCACATCGCCGAAGTGGGCGCGGACCTCCTCGGCAACCTGCTCCGAGAGGCGGGTGCGGGCGTCGAACATGGTTAGTAGGACCGCGCTGATGCGCAGGTCTGCATTCAGGTGGGTACGGATCAGGTCGATGTTGCTGAGCAACTGACCGAGCCCTTCCAGGGCGTAGTACTCACACTGGATCGGGATCACGATCTCGTCTGCCGCTACCAGGGCGTTCACGGTCAGCAAGCCAAGTGACGGTGGGCAGTCCAGAAAGATGTAGTCGTAGTCGTCGCGGACGGAGGTCAACGCGCGCCGCAGCCGCGACTCGCGCGCGACGACGGAAACGAGTTCAATTTCCGCCCCAGCCAGGTCGATGGTGGCGGGGACGCAATCAAGTCCAGGCACGCTGGCTGCCGGTCGAATGACCGTGCGTATCGGCACGCCGTCGATAAGAGCCTCGTACGTCGAGGGGACCCCACTGCGGTGATCGACACCCATGGCCGTCGACGCGTTTCCCTGCGGGTCAAGGTCGACGAGCAGGACGGCTGAGCCGCTCAAGGCCAGCCCTGCTGCCAAGTTGACCACCGAAGTGGTCTTTCCGACGCCGCCTTTTTGGTTGGCGACGGCAATGACTCGACCGCCATCGTCCCCGCGGGTTTCACGTGAAACTGGACCTGGCGGGGCGGTCGGGTTGGCTTCGTCCGTCACAACCTGCTCGGCGCCGGGGCGGGTTTCACGTGAAACCGCAGGAGAGGAACTGGCACCGTCACCGCCGGGCACGGGCCATCCCAGGCCCGCAGGATGGCTCTGCTGCGGCTTGGCCCATGACGACGCCCGACCGGTTGCGGTGGCGGCGTTCGCCCAGCCCAACCCGGTTGAGGCCATCGCCAGCCGACGGTCGTCGCCATCCTGGCTCATCGAGCTGTCGTCTCCTCATCCCGCGATCAGTACCCCGCGATCGCGATTCACGGACGGCGCGGGGGCGTCGTGACCGCAACGACGGTTGCTGGGTGGCGCAACCAAGCTCGCCCACAGTGTCGAACTTCTCCCCGCGCGCCAGCGGCGGCCAGCTCCGTGGCACTGGCGGCCAGCTCGGCCGTGCCTGCGGCGCCCTTGAGCGCCAGCAGCGAGCCGCCGGGCTGAAGCAACGGCAACGAAAGCGTGAGCAGCCTAGGCAAGGGGGCGACGGCGCGCGCCAACGCGACGTCGAATCGACGGCCGGTCAACTGTTCGGCTCGGGTCTGCACCACCTCGACTCGATCGAGTCTCAGCGCGGCGACGCACTCGTGCAAGAAGGCTGTTCGCCGCCGCATCGGCTCGATCAACACCATGTCAAGGTCGGGCCGAAGCAGCGCGACCACAATACCGGGGAGCCCCGCCCCGGATCCCAGGTCTGCCACGCTGGCAGCGCCGGGCACGAGTTCGGCCACAGCGGCGCAGTTGAGGAGATGGCGGGCCCAGATCCGGGCGCCCTCGCGTGGACCCAAGATTCCTCGGTCCACCGCGGTGGTGGACAGCAGCTCGGCGTACCGGCGGGCGAGCGGCAAGGCGGACCCGAAGGCCATCAGGGCGACCGGCGGGGGCGACTCGACGGTCCGCGCCGCGGTTGACCCGGGTGGCGCTACCGAGCTCAGAGGCTCACGTGGGGACAATGACGACGTACCGGTCGGGCTCAACCCCTTCTGATTCGCTCCGCACGCCGTCGATCCCGGCGACCGCATCGTGCACCACTTTGCGCTCGAACGGGTTCATGGGGGCGAGCGAAGCGGGTTCGGCCGCGGTCAACACCTCGCGGGCCACCTTCGTCCCCAGCCGCGTGAGGTCGGCTCGGCGGCGCGCCCGATAGCCGCCGATGTCGAGCATGAGTCGGCTGCGGACCCCGGTCTGCTGCTGTACGGCGAGCCGAGTGAGCTCCTGCAAGGCATCCAGCGTTGCCCCGTTCGAGCCAACCAGCTTGGTCAACCGATCACCGACGATCGCCACGACCGCTCGGTCGCCCTGGACGTCCATGTCCAGGTCCCCGTCGTAGTCCACGATGTCGAGCAACCGCTCTAGGTAGTCGCCAGCAATGTCGCCTTCCTTGACCAACACAGCGTCTGGTCGATCAGTCAGGGATGCGATGGCTGCGCCTTCGCCGTGTGGCGGAGTTGACCCAGGCTCGCCCGGCGGGTCGGTTCGATCGGGTGCCGCCTCAGTCACGCGGGGTTGTCCCTCCTGGCAGCCAGTACCTCGGCTGCAATGGTCGGTCGGGCTGCAATGGTCGGTCGGGCTGCAATGGTCGGTCGGGCTGCAATGGTCGGTCGGGCTGCAATGGTCGGTCGGGGCTAGTGCCGACCGCCGCGACGCCCCTTGCGCTTCGTCCGGTTGGTGTTGGGTCGACCGCCGTTGCCGCGGGTGGGGTCCGGGCGACGGGGGGCTCCGGCACCACTCCCGGAAGTGGCGCGGCGTACCGGAGCAGCTCCGGCGGAGCCGGTCGGTTGCCCGGTTGGCGGTGGTGCTGCTGTCGGCGGTGGTGCTGCGGTCGGCGGTGTCGGCGTGGGTGGGTCTTGGGGCACTGTGCCGCGGCGCCCGAACCGGCCGAGCGAGAACGCCCCAGCAAGTCCACCAAAGTGGCCGTTGGCGGCGGGTTGGCCGTTGGCTGCCAACCCCGGCTTACCGTCTCCCCGACCGCGGTCCACCATGGGCCGTGCTCCCGGTCGCGTCGATGCCGCCGGTCGACCCGGACCAATGCTCGGTGCCGATCCGGCGAGCGCCGGTGGTGGTGGCATGCGTCGAATGACGAAGAACTGCTGCCCCATGCTCCACAGGTTTGTGGTCAGCCAGTACAGCAACACCCCGATCGGGAACTGGAACCCGAAAACGGCGAAGGAGAACGGCATGACGTAGAGCAGAACCTTCTGCGTCATCGCCTGCGTTGGGTCGACGGGTCCGGTCCGGCCCATCATCTGACGCTGGGTGAAGAAGGTGGTCAGACCCATCAGCACGATGAGGACGACCGACAGCGTCTTCACCGAAGTAGGTGAAGCCGCGAGCTGGTGCAGTAGCGACGTCGGTGAGCTGAAAGCGGCCGCAATGGGGGCGCCAAAAATCTTCGCGTGCGCGGCGTTGTCGACCTGCTCGGGAGTAAATCCGTACAGACCCGGTCCGTTCGGTCGGATGGTGCGCAGCACATGGAAAAGGGCGTAGAACACCGGCAGCTGCAAGATGAGGGGGAGGCAGCCGGCCACGGGGTTGGCGCCGTGCTCCTTGTACAGCGCCATCATTTCTTTGTTGAGTGTCTCGCGATCACCCTTGTGCTTTCCCTGCAGTTCCTTGACCCGCGGCTGCAGCGTCTGCATGGCCCGTTGCGCCCGGATCTGCTTGACGAACAGCGGGAAAAGCAACAGCCGGATAAGCACGGTCAGAAAGACGATGGAAAGTGCCCACCCCGGACCACTCTTCGGGTCGCTGAATACGACGCTCAGCCCGCTATGGATCACAAGGATGACCCGAGTGATGATCTCGTACAGCGGGTCTAACACTCAGTTGCTCCTGCCGAGGTTGAGACGGCGCCCGGACGTGCGCCTCGTGGCGGGTCGCCCAAGTCTGTCGTCGAGCTCAGCCGCAGTCGCGGCACCGGGTCGTAACCGCCAGGGTGAAAGGGGTGGCAGCGCACAAGCCGTCGGAGTGCCAGCCAGGTGCCGCGAATAGCACCGTACTCGGCGATGGCCTCGGCGGCATAGCTACTGCAGCTGGGCGCGAATCGACACCGCGGGCCGAGCATTGGACTGACCAAATGCCGATAAGCGGTGATCGTCCACAGTAGGAGCCGCGCGACCGGAGCCCGCCGATGGATCGTGCTCACGCGGCCGTCCGCAGCACTCGGCGTAGCGCCCGGTCCAAGTCGGCCCCCAACTGGTGCGCTGGTCGCAGCGCCGCGGCCGGCAATGCTCGGACCACAACCAGTGATCCGGACGGGACTGCGCCAACCCGCGTCCACCGGACTCCGACCAGGTGTCGTAGCTGGCGGCGGACGCGGTTGCGGACGACCGCACCTCCGACCCCGACCCCCACGACGAAGCCCACCCGTGGAGGCAACGACGCGGCCGAGTCACCCTCACCGGATGAGAGATCTGCGCTGTCGTCCGATGGCAGAAAATGCACGACTACGGCACCGGCGCCGGCGTGCCGGCCTTGCCGCACGACCACGGCGAACTCGGTGGACCGGCGAAGTCGGTTGGCAGCGGGAAGCACCGGAGCAGCCGCCGGCTCAGGCCGACAGCTCCCGGCGGCCCTTGGCCCGCCGGGCGGCCAGCACGGCCCGTCCTGCCCGAGTGCGCATCCGAAGCCGGAAGCCGTGAGTTTTCGCCCGACGGCGGTTGTTCGGCTGAAAAGTACGCTTACTCACGGTCAGGACTCCAACGGCACAGGCGGCGGCAGACTTCGCGGGCATTACAGCAACACGATTGTATCCGGGATGGCCGAGCACCGAAGCGGTCGAGCGGCGCAAGCCGACAACGGCCGACGCCCATCAGACGTTCCGATGGTTCAACAGGCCGGCTGGCGGAGCGTGGACAGACTTAACCAGAGGGTACGGATGGTCCAAGACACGGTCCGCTCCTAGTGTACTCGGCTTCAGGCGGTCAGCTCGTCTCACCACCCCCCGTAGTCACGCGGTGACCATCCTGTATCTTTCAGCCTTGAAGCGTCCGCATCCTGCTGTTAGCGTCGCGGTCGCCGGCCCTCCCCCGCCACTGGTCGTGGCGCACGCGGCCCGCACCTGCCGGGCCATCTGACGGGCGCGTGTACCGGTGCGTCGTCTAGCGACGGCGTGACGCCGGCCTGCGGGCTCGGCTGTCTCGCCGTTGTGTGGCTGCGTGCACAGTCTGTGGATATTCATGTGGATGAAGGATCCCCGGCGCTGCTGCGACCTGGTCGACTGGCGACGAGCGGTTAGGGAAGTGGACGGGAGACATCCGGTGGCGGACGAAAACGTCGATCTCGACGAGGTGTGGCGGCGAGCTATCGCGAGCCTGTCCGAGGGCGCGATCAACGGCCAGGACCGGGCCTGGCTCAAGTTGTGCCGTCCGGTCGGTCTGGCTGATGAGACGGCCTTGTTGGGAGCGCCCAGCGAGTTCGTGCGCGACATCATCGAGGCGCGGCTGCTCCCGTTAATCGGAGCCGCCCTGTCGGCGCAGCTGAACCGCATCGTGTCGGTGGCGATGACCGTGCCGCACGACGGCGGTGCCGGGGCCGACGAGCTGGCGATGGTGGTGGACCTCACCGACCGAGCCGCTGGACGAGTAGGCGCCGGCCGGGTGCCCGACCCGCGACCGCACCACGCCGACGACGACGCGGCCTGGACGGCCACACCCACTCGCCCCGGGTTCGACCCCGGTGGTCATGCCGCCCGATCTAGTGAACCGGCCCGGTTGAATGCCCGCTACACTTTCGACACGTTCGTTATCGGGGACAGCAACCGGTTCGCCCATGCAGCCGCCTTTGCGGTCGCCGAAGCGCCAGCCAAGGCATACAACCCGCTGTTCATCTACGGCGACTCGGGGCTGGGCAAGACGCACTTGTTGCACGCCATCGGCCATTACGCGCAGCGGCTCTACCCCGGCATCCGGGTCCGCTATGTAAGTTCCGAGGAGTTCACGAACGACTTCATCAACTCGATCAGGGACGACAAGGCGTCCGCCTTTCAACGTCGATATCGCGGTAATGACGTGCTCTTGGTGGACGATATCCAGTTCTTAGAGAACAAGGAACGAACTCAGGAGGAGTTCTTCCACACGTTTAATACCCTGCACAATGCCAACAAGCAGATCGTGATCAGCTCGGACCGCCCCCCGAAGCAGATCTCGACATTGGAAGACCGACTGCGTAACCGGTTCGAATGGGGCCTGATTACTGATGTGCAACCGCCGGACCTGGAAACCCGCATCGCAATTCTGCGAAAGAAAGCCGCTCAGGAGCGCTTAGGTGTCCCGCCGGAGGTGCTGGAGTACATCGCCAGCAAGATTCCCAGCAACATCCGCGAGCTTGAGGGCACTTTGATTCGGGTGACCGCCTTCGCCAGCCTGAACGGCCAAGGCGTCGACCTGGCGCTGGCCGAGATCGTCCTAAAAGACCTCATTCCGGCGGAGGGTGGCCCGCAAATCACGGCTGCGACGATCATGGCCGCCACCGCAGAGTACTTCAGCGTCTCGATGGACGACCTGTGCGGTTCCTCCCGGACCCGGCTGTTGGCCAACGCCCGGCAGATCGCGATGTACCTGTGCCGGGAGTTGACGGACCTGTCGTTGCCGCGGATCGGACAGCTGTTCGGCGGTCGGGACCACACCACGGTGATGCACGCGGAGAGAAAGATCCGCAAGCAGATGAGCGAACGTCGGGTGACGTACAACCAGGTGACTGAGCTGACGAATCGGATCAAGAGCAGAGGTGCTCGTTGATGTGGCCGCCGAGCGACGTACCGGAGTCACGACAGGTTGCGAAACCCGGACAGACCGTACACAGGGTGTGGAAAAACCTGTGGAAATGTTCGAGCTAGCGGTGCACGGCTCGGTGGGCACTCCAGCGGTCCACGGCCGGCAACTAGGCGTCCACCGCTCAGGCACACCGCACTGGGGGTCGATATACGGCCTCCGACGTGCGGTTTTACACCTTGTCCACACCATCCACCGCGGCTACGACTCCGGTGATGGATTGGTAGGCAAAGAGCTTCAACGAACAGACTCGGGCTCCGTCAGAATGTGGGCAGCTGACCGACAGGGGGCCGCCAAGCCCGTCCTAGTGATCGGGAGGGGCGTTGAGCGATGAAGTTCCGCATGGATCGAGAGGCTCTGGCCGACGCCGTGGCGTGGACGGCCCGCAGCCTGCCGTCTCGACCCACAGTCCCGGTGCTGGCCGGCCTGTTGCTCACCGTCGACGGCGACACCCTGACGGTGTCCGGCTTCGACTACGAGGTCTCGGCTCGGGCTGAAATGGCGATCGACGCGGGCGACCCGGGGGCGGCGTTGGTGTCAGGGCGACTGTTGGCGGAGATCACTCGCAGCCTTCCGGCCCAGCCGGTGCAGTTCGCGACCGAGGGCACCCGCGTGGTGCTCACCTGCGGCACCACGCGGTTCGCGCTGCCTACCCTGCCGGTGGACGACTACCCGACCTTGCCGGCGATGCCCGAGCCTGCCGGATCCCTAGAAAGCGACGTCTTCGCGGCCGCGGTCGCCCAGGTGGCGCTGGCGGCCGGCCGGGACGACACCCTGCCCGTGCTCACCGGTGTGCGGCTAGAGATCGAGGGTGACGCGCTGACGCTGGCGGCCACCGACCGCTACCGGCTGGCCGTCCGCCAGCTGTCTTGGCAGCCGCTGCAGCCAGGCCTGAGCACGACGGCTCTGGTGCCGGCCCGCACGCTCGCCGACACCGCCAAGGCACTGGCGACCGGACCAGAGGTGGTCCTGTCGCTGGCGATCGGCACGGTGGGTGAAGGAATGATCGGGTTCACCGGTGCCGGCCGACGGACGACGACCCGGCTGCTCGACGGCGAGTTCCCGAAGTACCGCTCGCTGCTCCCGGTCGAGTCCCCGGCGTCCGCGCTGGTCACCGCCAACCATCTGGTGGAGGCCGTGAAACGCGTCGCGCTGGTGGCGCCACGCAGCAGCCCGATCCGGCTGTCGTTCGCGGCCGGAGAAGTCGTTCTGGAGGCCGGGGGCGGCGACGACGCCCAGGCTACTGAGTCGCTTGAGGCCAGCTATGAGGGCGAGCCGATGACGATTGCCTTCAACCCGGGTTACCTGCTCGACGGCCTGGGCGCCATCGACTCCGACGTCGCGCGACTGGCGTTGACGACCCCGGCCAAGCCGGCAGTGATCACTGGCAAGGAGCCGGAGTCGACCTACCGTTACCTGCTGATGCCGGTGCGGTTGGCTGGCTGAGGATCAGCGAGTCGCTGGCAGCAACCACTTCAGAACGGAGGATCGGCGTGCAGATCGGGATGGTCGGGCTCGGCAAGATGGGCGCCAACATGGCGGAGCGGCTGCGCCGGGCCGGGCACACGGTGATCGGGTTCGATCGGGCGCCGGAACACCGCGACGTGGCCACCCTGGAGGAGCTCATGGGCCGACTGAGCACTCCCCGGGTGGTCTGGGTGATGGTGCCCGCCGGCCAGCCGACGTACGACACGGTGGATGCGCTGCGAGAGCTGCTGGCCGCGGGCGATGTGATCGTCGACGGCGGCAACTCCCGCTACACCGATGACCAGCGGCATGCCGCGGACTGTGCCGAGAAGGGCGTCCGGTTTGTCGACGCCGGCGTGAGCGGTGGCGTCTGGGGACTGGAGAACGGCTACGCCCTGATGGTCGGCGGCGAGCCGGAGGCGGTGGCCGTCGTCCGGCCGATCTTCGATGCGCTCAAGCCGCCCGGGGACGCCGGCTTCGTGCACGCCGGGCGGGTCGGCGCCGGGCACTTCGCCAAGATGGTGCACAACGGCATCGAGTACGGCCTGATGCAGGCGTACGCCGAGGGCTGGGAGCTACTGACGGCCACCGACGTCGTCGACGATGTCCCGGGAGTCATCCAGTCCTGGACCCAAGGCACCGTGATCCGGTCTTGGCTGCTCGACCTGCTGGTTCGCGCCCTCGATGTTGACCCCGGGCTGGGCGAGCTGCGTGGCTACGCGCAGGATTCCGGGGAGGGCCGTTGGACCGTGCAGGCCGCGGTTGACCATGCCGTGCCGCTCCCGGTGATCACCGCGGCGCTGTACGCGCGCTTCGCCAGCCGGCAGGACGACTCACCGGCCATGAAGGTGGTGGCGGCGCTGCGCAACCAGTTCGGCGGCCACGCCGTCACTTCGGCGGCGGGCTCGGTTGAGCTGGGCGCCGACGCGCCGGGGGCCGACGTCGACCATGTCGCCGAGGCGAACGTCGCCCAGACCAAGCGCTGAGCGAGGACCCACCGAGGCCCCACCCATCGAGCCGAGACTTCGATCCGCGGTGTACGTCGCCCACCTGTCGCTGACGGACTTCCGCGGCTACGCGGCCTTGGAGCTGCCGTTGGAGTCGGGACCGAGCGTCTTCATCGGAGCAAACGGCGAGGGCAAGACCAACCTGCTCGAGGCGGTCGGGTACGCCGGGTCGCTGAGCAGCCACCGGGTCGCCGCCGACCTCCCGCTGGTGCGGGCGGGGGCCGACCGGGCCGTGGTCCGGGTGGCGGCCTCCCGGTCCGCGCGGTCCACGCTGGTGGAGATCGAGATCAACCCGGGCCGGGCGAACCGGGCTCGGCTGAACCGGGTGCCCGTGTCGCGGCCGCGAGAGGTGCTCGGCGTCTTGTCGGCGGTGATGTTCGCGCCGGAGGACCTGGCGTTGGTGAAGGGAGATCCGGCGGACCGACGCCGCTTCCTCGACGACCTGCTGGTGACCCGCGCTCCCCGCCTTGCCGGCGTACGGGCCGACTACGACCGGGTGCTCAAACAACGCAACGCTCTGCTCAAGTCTGCGAGCGCCGCCCGCCGCAGCGGGTCGGAGCTGGCCACGCTGGATGTCTGGGACACCCATCTGACCCGGTACGGCGTGGAGCTGCTGGCCGCCCGCCTCGACCTGGTCGACGCGATCCGACCGCTGGTGGCCAGCGCTTACGCCGCGGTGGCCGACGACGACGGCCGGACCGGGATGGAGTACCGCAGCTCGCTCGGCGCCGACCTGCCCCCCGCGCCGGACCCGGATGGGCTCGCCGCGGCGATGCGGGCGGCGCTGGCGCAGTCTCGTCGCGCCGAGCTGGAGCGGGGGGTCAGTCTGGTGGGACCGCACCGCGACGAGCTGGTGCTGTTCGTCGGTGGGCTGCCGGCCCGGGGCTACGCCAGTCATGGCGAGTCCTGGGCGCTGGCGCTGGCGTTGCGGTTGGCGTCGTACCAGCTGTTGGGCGCGGACGGAGCGGACCCGGTGCTGTTGCTCGACGATGTGTTTGCCGAGCTGGACAGTGGCCGGCGGGAACGGCTCGCCGAACTAGTGCAGCCGGCCGAGCAGGTACTGGTAACGGCGGCCGTGGCCGAGGATGTGCCCAAGCAGCTCCAGGAACGGCGCTATCGGGTGGGCGGTGGGACGGTGACCCGTGTCGAGTGAACCACCAGAGTCGTCGGGAGAGGCAGCGGCACCCGCCACGGCCGGCTCGGCGCTGGCTCGCGACG
>JGI20195J14853_1000027_pt1 | contig 31516 bp, 32 predicted proteins | sample NGESurdeep092012_3_FD_14853 | JGI IMG/M metagenome (IMG submission 14853)
TGACAAGAATCAACGGCTTTTAGTTTCTCATCGTTGTCGGGGGCGACAATCGGGGCCGCCCCGCATCTGGCTGGAGCAGGAAGAACCCGCGATACGCCCGCTGGCTGGAGCACAAGCAACGGTCAGACGGGAGCATGGTCATGCTGGAGGTTGATCCATGACGATGCGAGTTACCCAAATCCCACTGATTTGTTTGAAGTGACTGCAATCCTTTGGAAGCGCGTCACTCACCAATATGGCAATGTCCGCTTTAGCCTGCCGCTGGTCGTCTTTAATCTTTTGTATCCAGCCATCGCTCCATGCCTTCGTCCTTTTTGATTCCCAAATGATCGAGCCAGCAAGATCGCCGCTCTGGTTCTGGACCCGCTGCATTATATCCGCACCGTTGATGCCCTTCGGTACGGGCTGAACCAGATCCGATGGAAACGTTTGAGAAATCAAATCTTCCAGAGCGAGTTCGAGTACCTCTCCCTGAAGCTGTTGGGAGCCTTGCTGAAGCTTACGTCGAAGCTCTTCGTTAGCTTTCATGGCATCCGACAGCCTCTTATCTTTCTCCGCAACTTGCCGCGCATGTTCCTCTTCGAGCCGTGTCGAAATTTCTTGCTAAAGCCGAACCCGCTCTTCATCTAACTTTCTGGCCATTTCCAGATCGCGCGCCTTTTCCCGCTCCTCTAGGTTTCGCTTCTCGGTTCGGAGTTCAAGCTCGATTGCTTGAGCCTGTGCGAGCCGTTCACTCCGTTCGTCTGCCTGGCGCTTAAGGTCTGCAATTTCCGTTGAAAATCCGGACCTCAATTGTGCTTCTAATTCTTTCGATAGTTTGGCCCGTTCTGCAGCGAGCCGCTCCGAAATTGTCTGATCGAGAGCTGCTGCTTTTTCATTCAGTTCACGTTCTCGTGCGGCCAGAAGCCGTTTTCCTTCCAACGCTTCTGCCTTAAATGCCTGGCGCGTTCGTTCGGCAATCTGATGATGAATAGCTTCGCTGATCGGAATAGCTTCGCCACACCCCCAGATCAGCGACCTTCTCGTCAAAGGACATTTCCAGCTTCTTCTTGTCGCGATGCGCGCCCATGCCCTTGACGTTGCCGCCGGCGCAGAAGGCGGTGCCGGCGCCGGTGATCAGCAGCGCGCCGACCTCCGGATTCTCGCCGCAGGTTTTGATCATGGTGCGCAGTGCCGGCGTCAAATTGTCGGACAGGGCATTGCGGACCTCGGGCCGGTTGAGCGTGATGACAGCGACGCGGTCGCGGATCGCACACAGTAGTTCGCTGGTGCCGGTGTCGATTTCAGTGGTCGTCATGTTGGAATTTCCCCATTTCCATTGGCGCCGTCATTGCGAAGAGCAAAGCAACGAAGCAATCCAGTCTCCGTCATTCCGGGATGGTGCGTTAGCACCAGACCCGGAATCTCGAGATTCCGGGTTCGATGCTTCGCATCGCCCCGGAATGACGGCGATGTCTAGAATTTCTCGACCCAAGGCCGCAATTCCAGTTCCCAGGTCCAGGCGCTGCGCGGCTGTTGCAGCACGTTCCAGTAACTTAAGGCAATGGCGTCGGGATCGAGCATCGAATCCGGCCGGTCGGCAGGCTCGGCGCGCGAGGCGCTGCGAATGCCGCCGTCGATGACGAAATGCGCGACGTGAATGCCCTGCGGCGATAATTCGCGCGCCATGCTCTGGGCAAGGCCGCGCAGCGCGAACTTGCCCATCGCGAACGGCGCCGATTGCGGATAGCCCTTGACGCTTGCCGACGCCCCGGTGAACAGGATCGCGCCGTGCTTGTTGGGCAGCATCCGCTTCACGGCCTGCTGCGCCACCAGAAAGCCGCCGAACGCGCTGACGGCGATCGCCTGGGCGACATCCGCGGGCACCAGATCGACGAACGCACCGCGCGCCCTTGCGCTCGCGTTATAGACGACCACGTCCGGCACGGCGATCTCGCGCTCAACCAGACCGAACAGGCGCTCAACGTCATCAGGCTCGGTGGCGTTGCAGGCAAACGCGCGGGCGCCGGTCTCGGTGCAGAGCGCGCCAAGCTTTTCGATTGCGCGTGCGGCCAGCGCGACGCGGATGCCTTGCTTGGCGAACAGGCGTGTCAGCGATGCACTGAGGCCCTCGCCGGCGCCGACGATCAATGCGATCTTATAGTCAGGCGTTTCCATGAGAGTTTTCCTTAATTTTCGGAATTGCGTTTTCAGCCGCGCAGTCCGGCAAGGCAGCCTGCGCCCTCCAGAACAGGATCGAGCGCGGCCTTGTCGGCTACGGCAGCATATTTGGCGCGCAGCATGCCAAGCGATCGCGCGTGATATTTTTGCGGCTTCTGCGTCCAGATATTGTCGCCGAGCGTGACGCTGAATTCCTCTTGGCTTTCCGCAAGCGCCTTCTCGTTGGCGCATGTCCACGGCATGAATTGGCTTCCGACTTGTTTGGTCAGGATCGGCATCAGGGTCGGCGCCAGCGTGGGCCAGGCCTCAAACTTGCCTTCGGCCTTCGGCCAAAGCATGCGGTGCACCCAATCGAGCACATGCGGCGCGCCGCCACCAATGATGGCGCCCGCGGTCGGGTCGGTCCACATTTCGTATATCTGCCCCCAGAGACCGAAATCGCCGAACGCAGGCCGTCCGCCAAACAGATAGGGCCGACCCGCGAGATGGCTGTCCAATAATTCCAGCATGGCGAGGAAGCCGGCCTCGATCTGCGGCGCGGTCACCGCGTTCGAGCCGACGAACCAGACCCGATCCACCATGCGGGCCCGAATTTTACCGGCAAACCCTGCATGCTCCTGTTCGCTGGCCTTTGGGCCGCGCATACGCGCGATGCGGCCGGCCGCGCTGATCTGGTCGACGTCGCGCGCCCAGCGGTAGTGGAACATCCATTTGTTGCCCCACTCGTCGCCGAATTCCTCGATCAATGCGGAAATAAAGTTGGTGACAGCGTCATCGGGATGGATCGACGGCTCCGGATAAAGCGTTTCCATCGCGTCGATGATCGGCGTGGAGTCTTGAATGCCGACACCCTCCGGCGTAACGACGAGGGGAATGATCGGTATTTTGGCGTATTTCTCGTATTCCGCCTGGCTTGCCGCATTCCGCAAAATCCATTGATGCGGGATGGCTTTGTAGCGAAAATAGGAGCGCACCTTGACCGAGTAGGGCGACATCTCGGCGCCGATGATGCGGTAGCTGCCCGCCATGGGGTTTTCCTCTGATGTTATTTTTGCCGCCTGCTTTATCCTGACATGATCTATATCATCTAAAACACGGGGCGGAACGAACAAGAGTTGCAAATGCACCAACCGGGCAAACACGACGATGTGACGACTCCCGCCGAGCAGCCGGGATTGCTGGCGCCGGATACATCCGGAATGAATTTCTACCGCGCCGATCCGGCGCTGACGGATCTGCTTCGCATTCATCTGCCCGATGCGCTGTTCCGCCACATCGAGCCGCATCTCGACCGCTTGGGCGCGCTCGCCGGCGGTCATCTCGACGAATGCGCGCGGCTTGCCGACCGCCACGTGCCGGTGCTGCATCAGCGCGACCGTTTTGGCCGCGACGCGCAATGGATCGAATATCATTCGGCCTATCGCGAGCTGGAGCGCGCCGCGTTCGGCGAATTCGGCATTCACGCGATGTCGGTCCGCAAGGGCATTTTGGGTTGGCCGCAGACCTATCCTGTTGTGGCGAAGCACGCTTTCACATTTCTGTTCAACCAGGCCGAGTTCGGCCTAGGCTGCCCGATCAACGTCACCGACGGCTGCGCCAAGCTGCTGTCGCGCTTCGGCGATGAGGCGCTGAAAATATCTGGATGGCCTCACCCAGACCGATATGGACAAGCTGACCCAGGGCGGCCAGTTCATGACCGAGAAAGAGGGCGGCTCGGACGTCGGCAAGCTCACCACCACGGCGGTGCAGGAAGGCGATCACTGGCGGCTGTCGGGCGAGAAGTGGTTCTGCTCCAATGCGGATGCGGAGGTGGTGATGTTGCTGGCGCGGCCGCAAGGCGCAGTCGGCGGCACGCGCGGCGTCGGTCTCTTTCTCATGCCGCGTCGGCTCGACGACGGCTCGCCCAATCACTACCGGATCGTTCGGCTGAAGGACAAGCTCGGCACCCGCTCGATGGCGTCGGGCGAGATCAAGCTGGAAGGTGCGATCGCCTGTGCCGTCGGGCGTCTCGACCGCGGTTTCGTGCAGATGGCCGAAATGGTCAATTCGTCGCGGCTTTCCAACGGCGTCAAATACACTGCGCTGATGCGGCGGGCGCATCACGACGCGATGACGGTGGCGCAAAATCGCGTGGTGTTCGGAAGCCGCATTATCGACTTGCCGCTGGCGCGGCGGCAATTGATGAAGATCAAGCTCGCCACCGAGCAGGCGCTGTCGATGAGCTTTCTCACCGCGGACGCGCTCGACCGCGCCGAGGCCGGCAGCCAGGACGCGGCGGCGCTGCTGCGCATTCTGACGCCGACGCTGAAATTCCGCGCCACCCGCGATGCGCGCAAGGTCTGCGGCGACGCGCTGGAGATGCGCGGCGGCATCGGTTACATCGAGGAATTCGCCACGGCGCGGCTATTGCGCGATGCGCATCTCGGCTCGATCTGGGAAGGCACCGGCAATATCGTCGCCCTCGATGCGCTGAAGCGCGCGGTCGGCCGCCATGGCGCCGATGTACGGCAGATTTGCACGCCCGCCTCGACGACAGCGCCAATGTGCCGCAAGCCTGGCGCAACCGCTTGCGCGATCTCGCCGACCGCGCGATCGGCTTCGCCCGCGAGGTAGCGACGCGCAACGACAACGAAGCCGATGCGCGGCGCGCCACCAGCCTGCTCTATCATGTCGCCAGCGCCGTGGCGCTCGCCTGGGAGGGCGGACGCATCCATGAGATGCGCGGCGACGCCCGCCGGCTCTTGCAGTCGCGCATGGTGATCGATCACCGCGTATCGGCGAACGATCCGTTCCGGCTCACGGAAAATTCGGTGCAGCGCGCGATCACGGGCCATCTGCTCGGCGAGCGCGCCGTCGGCATGGCCGAGGTTGGCGAATTGCTTATCGCGGCGTAGACTTAAGCTCCGCAAGAAGTCTCAGGTCAAAAACAACACGAAATTGGGGAGCATCCGATGAGGGCCGCCGTCCTGCATGAAGTCAACAAGCCGCTGGTGATCGAGGACGTCAGCCTTCAAAAACCCGGGCCGCGCGAGGTCCTGATCCGCACCAGCGTTGCCGGGCTCTGCCACTCCGACCTGCATTTCATGGAAGGGCTCTATCCGCATCCGCTGCCCGCGGTGCTCGGCCACGAATCCGCAGGTGTCGTCGAGCAGGTCGGGTCCGACGTCACCTATGTGAAACCGGGCGATCATGTCGTGACTTGTCTCTCGGTGTTCTGCGGCACCTGCGACAATTGCTCGACGGGACGGCCGGTGCTGTGCACCGACACGTCAGTGAAGATGCTGCCTGGCGTATCCAACCGGCTGTCATGGGCGCGCTCGGAAAAACTGAACCAGTTTCTCAACCTGTCGTCATTCGCCGAGCAGATGCTGGTGCACGAGAACGCCATCGTCAAAATCCGCAAGGACATGCCGCTGGAACTGGCGGCGCTGATCGGCTGCGGCGTCATCACCGGCTACGGCGCCGTCGTCAACACCGCGAAGGTCACGCCCGGCGAGACCGTGGTAGTGATCGGCTGCGGCGGCGTCGGCATGGCCGCGATCAACGGCGCTGAGATCGCCGGCGCCGGCCGCATCATCGCGGTCGATACCAATCCGGCCAAACTTCAATTGGCCACCAAGCTGGGGGCAACCGACATCGTCGATCCCCGGAATGGCGATGTGGTGCAGCAGGTGCGCGATCTCACCAATGGCGGCGTGCATCATTCGTTCGAAGTGCTGGGCCGCAAGGAGACCGCGGAGCAGGCGTTCGCGATGCTGGCGCCCGGCGGCACCGCGACCATCGTCGGCATGATCCCGTTCGGCCAGAAGATCGAGCTGCACGGCTTCGATTTCCTGCGCGAACGCAAGATCCAGGGCTCGTCGATGGGTTCGAACCATTTCCGCGTCGACATGCCGCGGCTGGTCGAGTTCTACATGCGCGGCAGGCTGCATCTCGACGACTGGATCTCCGCGCGGCTGAAACTGTCCGAGATCAACGAGGGTTTTGCCGCGATGAAGGCCGGCAAGACGGTGCGCAGCGTCATCGTTTTTGATGCGTGATCCCTTCACCTCTCCCCGCGCGGGCGGGGGGAGGTGAAGGAACAAGCACGGTGCATTTATCGCGAAACATGCGCCGACACCGCGAGCCAACGGCCGTTACGCCGCGCCCAGCAGTCGGTGTAGCGACCCGCGGCCTGTTGACCGTCCGGCGTCGTATAGCTGTTGCGTCCGTGGATGATCGCGAAGTCACCCATCAGGCGAATCTTGACGTCATGCGCTTCGAGATTCTTGATCGTCACCGGCACCGCAGTCTGCCGGAGAAAGCCGGCGCGGTCGACCAGCGACTTGTCGGGATTGGAACAATAGAAGTCGTCGGCGAGGATTTCGTCGAAGCGTTTGACGTCTGAATTCTGCACGGAGGCGACATAGTCCCGATTGAGCACCGTCAGCTCATCGATGTCCTTGCTCATCGTATGTCCTTTCTTGGCATTCCGGGGCATGAGCGGAGCGAAACGCCCCAGAATGACGAGTTGAATCGCGCTTAATCATCGAACGCCGGCGGTGGAACGAAGCCGCCGAACTCGCGCTCGATTAGTTCGGCCAGTTTCAGCGGCGTGCGATCTTCCAGCCACGGGCCGACGATCTGCACACCGACCGGCAGTCCTTCCGGCGAAAGGCCGATCGGTATGGCCGTCGCCGGCAGGCCGGGCAGGGTGGCGATGCCGGGCCACGCCAGCTGATCGGGGTAGACGTAATCCTTGCCGTCGATATTGATGCGGCGCGTTTCCTGATCCGCCGAATGATCGTGCGGATAGGCCGGCGTCGACATTACCGGGCAGATCACCGCGTCGAAGCTTTTGAACAGCTCGCGCCATTGCGCCCTCAAGCGCGCGCGTCCGCCATCGGCCAGCACCCAGTCGCGGTGGCTGAGCACGATGCCGCGCAGCCGCTCCGCCGCAAGACTCATATCATCAGGAGCGAGCTTTGCCGCCGCGGCCTGGGCGCCCGCATAGATCTCCGGCGCGAACGACGCGGCGAGGAATGACAGCAGCATCCGCATATAGAGCCGCGTCGCCGTGGCGAAGTCTGGCCATAGCGGGCTCTCGCGCGTGACGGTTGGGCCGGCCTTGCCAAGGTTGGCGGCAAGTTTCTCGATCAGCGTGCGCACGCTGGCCGATGTCGGCATTAGCGGATCGCCGTCGATCAGGAGCACGCGAAAATCCTTCAGCTCGCCGTGGCGCGGCGGCGGCAGCGCAAGCTTGTAGGCTTTGCCGGCTTCCAGCGGATCCGGCCCGGCGATCACGTCGAGCAGCAGGGAAAGGTCGGCGGCACTGCGCGCCATCGGCCCGATGACGGAGAGATCGCGGTCGAACGGCAGCGGCGGCATCGGCGGCGGCGTGTGGCCGCGCGACGGCGCCAGCGCGAACGTTGGCTTATGCGCTTAGACGCCGCAATGAAACGCCGGTACCCGCAGCGAGCCACCGATATCGGAGCCAAGCGAGAGCGGACCGTAACCCGCCGCGAGCGCCGCCGCCGATCCGCCGGAGGAGCCGCCGGGCGTGCGGCCGAGATCGAACGGATTGTTGGTGGTGCCGTAGATCTCGTTGTAGCTCTGCCAGTCGGCGAGCCCGATCGGCACGTTGGTCTTGCCAAGGATCACGCCGCCCGCGGCCTTTACCCGGGAAATCGACAGCGCGTCCTCCGGCGGCGTAAAATCCTTCTGCGCCGGAAAGCCCCAGGTCGTGGGCAGCCCCGCGACGTTGTAGGATTCCTTGACCGTGAGGGGAATGCCGAGCAGCGGCCTGGTCTCGCCGCGCGCCAGGGCGGCGTCGGCAGCGTGAGCGGCTTCCAGGCCGCGTGCGAAATCTCGCACGCAAATCGCGTTGATCTTGCCGTCGTGACGCTCGATGCGGTGAATCGCGTCCTGCGCCAGCTCAACCGCGGAGACCTTCTTTGCCGCAAGGGCTTCCGATAGTTCGGTCGCCGTCTTGAAACTCCATTGCGATTTGGCCAAGGCGTCACTCCTGCCAGCGTCAGCTTGTTTGCGCCGGATGATGCTCAGTTCCAGCGCGGGCTGCAAGACGGCTATCCCTCCAGGCTGGAGGCGTTGCTGCCGGGGAATACCTACCCGGGCAGCATCCGCTGCATGATGCGGTCGCGGTAGATGAAGATGTGGGCCATCGCCGCCAGCACGTGGATGGCGATCACGACGAGCAATGCCCACCCCGCCGCCTGATGCCAGCCATCGATCGCCTTCCCGGCCGCCGCATTATCCGAAGCCAGCATCGGCAGGGGCGTCAGAAAAAAGAAGGATATCGACCAGCCGCGAAACGACGCGAACAGCCAGCCGGTTATCGTCGTCGCCAATACCAGTGCGTAGAGTAGCCAATGCACGCCTTCCGAGCTCAGCCGCTGCCATGGGGGAAGCGAGCCTTCCGGCGCGACAGGATCGGTGATCCGCCAGAACAACCGCAAGACGATCAGCGCGAGGACGAGGATTCCGGAAGAAATATGCAATGTCATCGCGTTGCCCGGCTTCATGCCTCGATGAATGTCCGGCATCAGCCAGCCGATCGGATATTGCACGAGCAGAAGCGCCACAATGAGCCAGTGGAACAGCTTCGCGGTGGTCCCGTATTGCAAACGATCGGTCATGAGGTTCCTTTGAGAAAGTGCGAATCGCGAAACGCGCGTGACGCGCGTTTGGTCAGGGGTAAGGGACTCGCACCGAGGAGTGCGACATCGGATTGACAGGACCGGAGCCGGCGGCGCGTTCGCCCGTGGCGGGATTACCTCCAGGCACCGGAAATGCATAGCCCACGATCGTCTTGACGACGAAACGATCGGACGCCGGTGTCAATCCGTAACCAACGCCGAAGTTCACGTCAAAGACGCCGAGCTTGAAATCGGTCACGGCGAACAAAGTGTGTTGTTGATCGGCAAGCTTCGAAAAGTTCCCGATCTCGCCAAAGTCGGCATAATATTCGAGCCCGACGAACAGATCGGGGCCGAGCTTTCGTGCGAGGCGTGCTGCCGGAGTAAAGTCCGCCTCGCCATATTTTCCGAAGCCGATATCCACGATCGGGTTGACGATGAACTCGTAGTCCGCATTGCGGATACCGATGATGGGCCGTATCTCCAGTGCAAATCTTGTCTGCGAGAATTTCGGCGTCGTGTTGCTGAACTCGAAATTGACGCCGTAGAAGAAGTCGCGCTGCTCGGCATGGGGCGAGACAAACAGGGTCCGCAGCTTGAAGGAGTCCGACAGGAATTGCCGGTCCTTGATCGCGAACGGCAGATAAAGGCCGACCTCCCACCAGTCGGTGACGCCGTAGGCGAATTCCGGCGTCCCGTTAATGCTGTTGTTGGAGATGAGGCCGCCGGGAAATGGCGGGTCCTTAACTCCGAGCGGGACATAGTTGAGGTGCTGCTGAATCGTGAACTGGCCGGGCGCCGCGATGCCGGCGTTGTAGACCTGGATTTCGTCCGTGGCCCTCGCCGGCTGCCCCAGCACGACCGAAAAAGCCGCGCCGGCCAGCAGGCCAAGGCGGCGCCGGGAACCGGCTCCGAAACAGCGTTTCATCTTCGCTCCAACGCTCACCTACGCCGCGCCGATGAGAACGCCGACCGCGAGCACGATGGCGCCGCCGAGCACGATCTGGAACACCGCCTGCAGGAACGGCGTGTCCATATATCGCGCGCGAATGTAGGCGATCGCCCATAATTCGAAGAACACCACGACGCCGGCGATGGCGGTGGCGATCCAGAACGCATTGGCCCATGAGTCGGGAACCAGATAGGGCATGGAGTGGCCCAGACCGCCAACCGTCGTCATCAGGCCGCAGGTCACCCCGCGCAGCCAGGGCGAACCTCGCCCGGTCAACGATCCATCGTCGGACAGCGCTTCTGCGAAGCCCATGCTGATGCCGGCGCCGATCGAGGCGGCAAGTCCCACCAGCAATGTCGGCCAGTTCTGATGCGTTGCAAAGGCGGCTGCGAAAAGCGGCGCCAGCGTCGACACCGACCCGTCCATCAATCCGGCCAGACCGGGCTGCACATATTGCAGGACGAACACCCGCCGGCGCGTTTTGTCCTCTTCCGCGCGCACGTCCGGACTAAGGATCTGGTCGGTCAGCCTTGCCGCAACGTTTTCGTGGCCCTTCTCCGCCTCAGCGAGATCGCCGAGCAGCCTGCGGACGCCGACATCCTGGGTTTGCTCGGCCGCCTTGACATAGAACCGCTCGGCTTCGAACTCCATCGTCGCAGCTTCCTTGCGGATGGTGTCGAGCGACAGGTTCTTGGTCAGCCAAATGGGGCGGCGGCGCAGAAATCCTTTTACGTTTTCTCTGCGAATGGGCGGAAGGTTGCTGCCGAAACGTTTTTCGTACATTTCCAGCAGCATGTGGCGATGAGTTTTTTCCTCCTCGGCCATTTCCTCGAATATCTTGGCCGATTCCGGATAACGCTCCGCAAGATCCTCCGCGAAGGTCATATAGATGCGGCTGTCCTCCTCTTCTGCGGAGATCGCAACCGCCAGCACTTCGCGCTCGGTCAGATCGGCGAAATTCTTCATCAGCATTCCCAAGACTATTTAGAATGGTTCTAAGATATAAAGACTTGATCGGGCGGGGTCAAATTCACCGGATGCGTAAGGAAAAGATCGCACCGATGTTTTCCCGATCTCGCAAATTGGAACTGTTGCGGTCGGCGTCCGTTCGAGTTCCTACTGCAGGATCCATCGACGGGGAGCTCTCATGGACAAGGTCAAATACCGCTTGAACGATCCGCGGCTTGCGCCGCGCCGAACCAAGCTCGAGATTCCCGGATGGGCAGGCAAGCGCGAGCCTCGCGCGGACGGTTCGCGCGAACAGGTCTGGCATTGCGTTCCGTTCTCGGAAGGCGCGCAATACGGGATTGAACTGTTTTACCCCTACGACAATGAACTGCACGTCAGTACCAAAGACGGCCATATGATACTGGAGGGGGATTGGGGCCCGCCGCCGGACGGGGGCGTGCAGTGGCCACCGTTCCGAAATTTTGGCGACAGTTTCTATACCTACCAGATCCTGCTGGATCTCAAGGTCGAAAAGGGCATGGCGATCAGGACCGAACCGCATCCGCGGTTCTATACCGACCGTACCGACACCGTGCCGATCGCGGTTCCGGCGCTGGTGCGAAACTGGTGGCCGATGTTGTTCTTTACGGTCTTCAAGGCGCCGGCCGAGGGTCGCACTCACATTTTCCGGCCGAACGAGCCGTTCGCGCAGATTATCGTGATTCCAGAGGAGGCCAACTTCGAACTCGAGCAGATGAGCGAGGAGGAATCCGCCGAACGCGAGCTTCAGGCGCGGCGCATCTATGCCAGCCGGCCGAAGCTGTCGGCCGGAACCGAGTGGACCTCGTCGTCGGACACCGTATTCGACGGGACCTATCGGCACCTTCATCGCGCGGCGAAGGAAAAGGCCCGCCAGGACTAAAGCGTTTTCAAGCGAAGTGGGCGCCGGTTCGCGTGAAGAAAACGCGTCAAAAGGATCAAACCGCGCAAAAAATCAGGACCGTTAGGTCCTGATTTTCTCATCATCCGATGGATCGCAACCTCAATAGTCGCGGCGATAGAAGCTGTGATGATGGTGGTGGTGGTGGTGATGGTGATGGCGGCGGTATCGGGGAGGTATCACGACGATGCGGGGCGCATATTCGCGATATTGGCTGTGGTGATGGTGGTGATGATGGTGATGGACATAGAATTGCGCCAGCTGGACGTTTTCGTCCGCTGACGAGACCGGCCCGGATTCGTCGACCGCTTGCAGCAGCGCCGCGGCATTCGGGATCGGCTCGAGCAGGTCGGCGAAGGAATTCGCCCTCAAAACGTCGGTCGGCGCCGGACTTGGAATTGGCGCAGCCTCAGCAGCGTTGAATGCTCCGAGCGTCGCCATCGCTCCCACTAGTCCAGCAATCTTTCTTCCCATGTTCTCCTCCAGTTCTGTCGCCGGGCCCATCACCCGGTAGTCTGCAACGCTGTTATCTAGCAATGGTTCCCGCGGCAATCTTGTGTCTATTTTAGGCTGACAATGAGCTTATGGGCCGGCGCGTTCCGCAGCCTGCTTCACGAATTGCATCAGCAAGCGAGCAACCTGCTCTGGCTGCTCCTGCTGCACCCAGTGGCCGGCGCCCTCCACCAGATGACAGCCAATCATGCGGGTGCACGCGGTCGACTGCATCGCCTCGAATACGCCGGGGCGCTGGTATGTGCCCCAGTCCTGTTTGCCCGAGATGAAGCAGGAGGGCACGTCGATGCTGCGGCCCGAATAGGTTTCGAGTTCGGCGGTGAACGCGCCCGAAGTGCCGCAGCGGTACCATTGCAGCCCGCCCTGGAATCCGGTGCGCGCATATTCGGCGCTGTAGAAGGAGAGTTCGCGGTCGGGCAGCCAGGTATTGGCTGCGATCTCGGCCGCATCGGGCATTTCCTGCGCGACGGTCTCGGCCATGTTTTGGGCGAGGTCCATCACGTAATAGGTCGGCAGCTTTGCGAGTTCGCTCGCGGTCCAGCCCTTTAGCGGATAGGGCTTGTTGTCTTTCCAGTCCGCGCTTTTGTGATGGTAGTAGGCGCGCAGGAAATCGTGCACGCCTTGCGGCGCGCGGTGCATGTCCGCGTTGGCCTGCCGCGTCGAGTAGTACCATTGATAATGCTTGCGCGGACGCGGCAGCGCCGCAAGCTCGCGATGCACGGGATCATCCAGCTTCGGCGCCTGTGGAGCATCGGCGGTATTAAACGGCAGCGGCGGCGGTCCCGCGAACGGCGCGCTCATCAGCGCGACCGATCGAAACACGTCGGGCCGCACCAGCGCGCACCACGCGGCGACCGAACTGCCGAAATCGTGTCCGACCACTGAAGCAACCGAGCGATAGCCGAACGCCGACACGAGGCCAAGCGCGTCGCGCACCAGATTGAGCAGCCGGAACGAGCCGAGATCGCCGTCATAATTTGCGTCCCAGCCGGTGGTGCGGCCGTAGCCGCGTTGGTCCGGCGCGATCACGTGATAGCCGGCCGCGGCCAGCGCCGGCATCACCTCGCGCCAGCTGTAGGCGAGTTCGGGAAAGCCGTGCAGCAGCAGCACGCAAGCGCGGCCTTTGGTTTCATATCCGGCCTCGATCACGTGCATGCGCAGGCCGTTGATATCGTCGACGAAGCGCGAGCGGATGCCCGAAGGGAGGGGGATAGCGGGGAGGGCTGTGGTTGTGTTCATGAGCGATTATTTCCCGTCATGGCCGGGCTTGTCGCGGCCATCCACGTCTTTGCTTGCCGCTACATTGGAAGACGTGGATGCCCGGCACAAGGCCGGGCATGACGATCTAATTTAGGACGCAAGCCCTCTCACACCCGCACCACCGTATTCGGCCAATATTTGTCGCGCAGATGCCGCTTCACCAGCTTGCCGGTGGGCGTGCGCGGCAGCTCGGCCTCGAAGTCGATGCTGCGCGGGCATTTGATCGGCGACAGATGCTTGCGGCAGAACAGGATCAACTCGGCTTCCAGTTCTTTCCCCGCCCGCGCCATGTCGTGCGGCTGCACGACCGCCTTGACCTCTTCACCCATCTCCTCGTTGGGCACGCCGAACACCGCCACATCGGCGATCTCGGGATGGGTGATCAGCACGTCCTCGGTTTCCTGCGGATAGATGTTCACGCCGCCGGAGATGATCATGTAGGACTTGCGGTCGGTGAGGTAGAGAAAGCCCTCGTCGTCGAGATAGCCGACGTCGCCGAGCGTCGACCAGCCCCTGGCGTTGTAGGCGCGTTTCGTCTTCTCGGGATCGTTGTGATAGGAAAACACCGGGGCATCGGCGAAATATACCGTGCCGATCTGGCCGGTGGGCAATTCCTGATCGTTCTCGTCGAGAATCCTGATCTTGCCGACCACCGCGCGGCCGACGGTGCCGCGGTGCGACAGCCATTGCTGCGACGTCGACACGGTGACGCCGTTGCCTTCGGAGCCCGCGTAATATTCGATCAGGATCGGTCCCCACCACTCGATCATCTTCGCCTTGACGTCGATCGGGCAGGGCGCCGCGGCATGGATCGCGCCCTTCAGCGACGAGACGTCGTAGCGCATTCGCACTTCTTCCGGCAGTTTCAGCATGCGCACGAACATGGTCGGCACCAGCTGCGACTGGGTGATCTTGTGCTTCTCGACCAGTTTCAAAAACTCTTCGGCGTCGAACGATTCCATGATGATGGAGGTGCCGCCCAGCGTGATCGCCATCATGTTGAAGCGCAGGGGAGCGGCGTGGTAGAGCGGCGCCGGCGATAGGTAAATACTGCTGGAGTTCATCCCGCACATATCGGCGCAGAGAATCTTCAGGAACGGGTTCGGCAGATCGATTGGATTGTGTTCGGATTCGCGCTTGATGCCTTTGGGCCGGCCGGTGGTGCCCGACGAGTACAGCATGTCGTAGCCGGCTTCCTGATCCGGTATCGGCGTGGTCGGCTGTTTCGCCAATTCGCGGTCCCAGGAGCGGAAGCCCGGCAGCGGCTCATCGATCATGTAGAACAGCGGAGCGCCCGGCGCGTCGGAGACGAGCCCCTTGATCTGGTCGGCGCATTTCGGCGAGGTGATGACGACGCGCGCGCCACAGTCCTTGACGATGTAGGCGATCTCGTCCTGGGTGAGGTAGCGGCTGATCGCGGTGTAATAGAGCCCGCTGCGTTGCGCCGCCCAGCAGATTTCCATGAACGCCAGCCGGTTTTCGATCAGGAACGCGATGTGATCGCCGGCCTTGAGGCCGAGCGAGCGAAACAGATGCGCGCCCTGGTTCGATAATTCATCAAGCTCGCGATAGGTGATCGCCTTGCCGCTGCCCGCCATCTGATAGGCGATCTTGTCCGGCTGGGTCCGCGCGTAAATCGACGGATGGGTCATTAGGGATTCCTTGGGGCGTATTATTATTTGCGTCGTCCCCGCCTAGTGCGCAATTGCGCACGGGGCGCGGGGACCCATAGCCACCGATGCTAGTGAGACGGCTTGGAGCTAACTCCGAGTCTAAACATCACCGACGGTGGTTAAGGGTCCCGGCTTTCGCCGGGACGACGATAGTTGTTACGGGCTTTTACAGCCGCTCGACAATTGTGACGTTCGCCATGCCGCCGCCTTCGCACATGGTCTGCAGGCCGTAGCGCTTGTTGTGCTGCTTCAGCGCGTTGATCAGCGTGGTCATCAGCTTGGTGCCGGAACCGCCCAAGGGATGGCCGAGCGCGATGGCGCCGCCATTGACGTTGAGCCGCGCGGGGTCCGCGCCGGTGGTCTTCAGCCACGCCGCCGGCACCGAGGCGAAGGCCTCGTTGACCTCGAACAGGTCGATGTCGTCGATCGACATGCCGGCCTTCTTCAGCGCGCGCTCGGTCGCGTGCAGTGGCGCATCCAGCATGATCACGGGATCGCCGCCCATCATGGTCATGTGATGGACCCGCGCCATCGGCTTGACGCCGAGCGACTTCAGGCCTTTTTCGTTGACGACCATCACGCCGGAGGCGCCGTCGCAGATCTGGCTGGAACTGGCGGCGGTGAGCTTGCCGTTCTCGGCGATCAGCTTGACGTTGCGGATGCCCTCGAGGCTGGCGTCGAAGCGGATGCCTTCATCGATGTGATGGGTGTCGGTCGAGCCGTCCGCCCGGGTGATCTGCAGCGGAATGATCTCGTCCTTGAACTTGCCGGCCTGCGTCGCGGCGATGGCGCGCTGGTGGCTCTCACAGGCGTACTTGTCGAGATCGTCTCTGGATAGGCCGTATTTCTCCGCCATCATTTCCGCGCCGGTGAACTGGCTGAACACGATGTTCGGATAGCGCTTCTCGATGTTCGGGCTCTTGTAGGTGCCGAAGCCGTTCTTCGCCGGCAATTGCGACGCAAGGCCCATCGGCACCCGCGTCATCGACTCGACGCCGGCGGCGATCACGATATCCATGGTGCCGGACATCACCGCTTGCGCCGCGAAGTGCAGCGCCTGCTGCGACGAGCCGCATTGCCGGTCGACCGAGGTGCCGGGCACGCTCTCCGGCAGTTTTGAGGCCATGATCGCGTTGCGCGCGATGTTGTTGGACTGTTCGCCGGTCTGCATGACGCAGCCCATGATCACGTCTTCGATCTGTTCGGGATCGGCGCCGGAACGTTCAATCAGCGAATCCAGCACGGCAGCTGCGAGATCGGCCGGATGCCAGCCTGCGAGGCGTCCTCCCTTGCGGCCGCCCGCGGTGCGTGCGGCGGCGACGATATAAGCCTCGGCCATGGGTATTCTCCCTGATTGTTATGGGTGGGGATTTGAATGACGGGCCGGATTTAAGTGGTGCGGAGGGATTTAGTCAATCAATCAATTAACTCTTGAGTGCGGCTGTCGCATCGGGTTATCTGCGCGCGTATTTCCCGACAGGCAGGTCATGGGATCACCGTTGAATACCAGCGTACCGACCAGGCTTGTGGCTGCGAAAAACACCACCGCCGAGAAACTCCTCGTCGCGGCGAGCGAGCTGATGATCGAGCGCTCTTCGATCGAGGTGTCCTTGAGCGACATCGCGCAGAAATCCGGCGTCAACGCCGCTTTGGTGAAATATCACTTCGGCAACAAGGACGGCCTCTTGCTGGCGTTGCTGGCGCGGGATGCCGCCACCGAGGTGACCCAGCTCGAATATCTCCTGGCGCAGCCGATTACGCCGACCGCGAAACTCAAACTGCACATCGCGGGGATTATCCGGGCCTATCACCAGTTTCCTTACATGAACCGGCTGATCCATTATCTGCTGCACGAAAGCAGCCCGGAAGCCGCCGACGAGGTTTCAAAATTCTTTGTCGCGCCGCTCCTGGATTTCCATCGCCGCCTGCTCGCGGAAGGCATCAAGGCCGGCGAGTTCCGCGCCATCGATCCGGTGCTGTTCTACACCAGCCTGATCGGCGCCTGCGACCATCTGTTTTTCGGGCGGCACGCGATGTCGCGCGCGACCGGCGTTGGGCCGGTCACCGACGAGGTCTGCCGCCAATATATCAGGCATATGGAAGCGCTGATTTGCGGTGGCATGCTGAATACGAACACGGAAAACGCTGCGACGGCAGCCGAATGACGATCGCTTTGTTGCAAGACTTACAAGCCTGGAAGAAACGCCCAAGGAAGGTTCAAGGAAAGGTTTTATCATGCAGTTGAAAGACGTTGCCGTTCTCATCACCGGCGGTGGCTCCGGTCTCGGCGCCGCCACCGCGCGCGCGATGGCCGCCAAAGGCGCGAAAATCGCCGTGCTCGACCAGAGCAAGGAGAATGCCGAGAAAGTCGCGGCCGAGGTGAAAGGCATAGCCGTCGTTGCCGACGTCACCGACGAGGAGCAGGTCAAGGCTGCGATTGCGAAAGCCGAATCCGTCAACGGCATCGCGCGCGTGCTGATGAACTGCGCCGGCATCGGCGGATCGCAGCGCATCGTCGGCAAGGACGGCGTCTATCCGCTGGCCAAGTTCGTGCGCATCATCAACGTCAATCTGATAGGCACCTTCAACGTGCTGCGGCTGTTTACGGAACGCCTGCTGACGGAGGCCCCGATCGGCGAAGAGCGTGGCGTCATCATCAACACCGCGAGCGTCGCGGCCTATGAAGGCCAGATCGGCCAGATCGCCTATTCGGCTTCTAAGGGCGGCGTGGTCGGCCTGACCCTGCCGGCGGCGCGCGATCTTGCCCAGCACAAGATTCGCGTCAACACCATCGCGCCCGGCCTGTTTCTGACGCCGCTCTTGATGGGATTGAACGAGGAGGCGCGCAAGAGCCTGGGCGCGCAGGTGCCGCATCCGGCCCGGCTCGGCGATCCTTCCGAATACGGCAACCTTGCGGTCCACATCGTCGAGAACGCGATGCTGAACGGCGAGACCATCCGGCTCGACGGCGCCATCCGCATGGCGCCACGGTAGGCTCTGCTCGCAATATCATTCGTCGTCCCCGCGAAAGCGGGGATCCATAACCACCGGCGCTGTTTGTTTCAGAAGGTCTCTGCCACCATGCCACAACGAGACGGCACGGCGTATGGGTCCCGGCTCGCGCTTCGCTTGGCCGGGACGACAGTGGGGAGAATCACGTGACTCAGCCGCTGCTGATCGAACACGATGACGGGGTCGACCGGGTGACGCTCAATCGTCCGGAAAGCCTCAATGCGCTCGATCCCGGCATGATCGACGCGCTCAACGCCTATTTCGAAGGTCTGCAGCGCAACCGCTCGACCCGCGTGGTCGTGCTGAAGGGCGCGGGCTCGGCGTTCTGCGCCGGCCTCGATCTCAAGCACGCGATGGCGCGCCGGGCCGGGCAGCAGGAGCCGCCCGGTGTGACCGAGTCTTTGGATTCGCAGCGCCGGATCGCCGACATCGTGATGCTGATGCGGCGCTGCCCGCAGCCGATCATAGCGCTGGTTCAGGGCGCAGCGGCCGGCGGCGGTTTTGCTCTCGCGCTCGCCGCTGATATCCGTATTGCCAGTAAATCCGCCCGGATGAATTGCGCCTTTATAAAACTCGGGCTCGGCGGCTGCGACATCGGCACCAGCTATTTCCTGCCGCGGCTGGTCGGCGTGTCCGTCGCCTCCGAACTGATCCTGACCGGCCGCTTCATCGGCGCCGAGCGCGCGCTGTCAGTCGGTCTGGTCTCCGAAGTCGTCGAGGAAGGCGGCCTCGAGGCCGCCGCGGCACCCTATGTCGATGCGATGATGACGGCCTCGCCCGTGGGTTTGAGGCTGTCGAAGGAATGCCTCAACATGAGCGTCGATGCGGGCTCGATCGAAGCCGTGATCGCGATGGAAGACCGCAATCAGGTGTTGTGCAGCCGCTCGGAAGATTTCAATGAGGGCATCAGAGCCTTTCTGGAAAAGCGAAAGCCGGTCTATATCCGGCGATAAGAAAAAGGGTCGGCAACAGACCAGGGCTTTGGGAGAAGCGACATGAGTGGGAATGCAGCCGCGGTGCTGACGAAACCGGCCTTTCGCAAGATCGAATGGCTGGAGCGCGATATCGCGGTCGAGCGGCGGCCCGACGGCGTCATTGTCCTGAAGTCGCGGATTCCGCTGCAGCCTTATGAGAAGCATATCCCGGCCTCGCTGGCGAAATGGGCCAAAGAGCAGCCCAACCGCATCTGGCTGGCGCAGCGCACTGGTGCGGACCGGCAATGGCGCAAACTGTCTTATGGCGAGGCCAAGCGCATGGTGGACGCGCTGACGCAGGGTCTTCTCAATCTGAAGCTCGAGCCCGCCAGTCCTGTCGCGATCCTGTCAGGCAATTCGATCGAGCACGCGCTGATGACGCAGGCGGCGATGCAGGCGCGGTTTCCGGCGGCGCCGGTATCGCCGGCCTATTCGCTGATGAGCCACGATCACGTCAAGCTGAAATATCTGTTCGACCTGATCAAGCCGGCGGTGGTGATGGTGCAGGACGGCCCGACTTTCGAGAAGGCGTTGAAGGCGCTCGATCTCGACGGCGTCACCGTCGTCCATGTCGCGCGTCCCTGCGAGGGCATCGCGAGCATCGCGTTTGCCGATCTCGCGAAGACGCCGGTGACCAAAGACGTCGAGGATTCGATCGCAAAGATCACGCCCGATACCGTCGGCAAGCTGCTGTTTACCTCGGGCTCGACCGGCATGCCCAAAGCGGTCATCAACACGCAGGCGATGATGTGCGCCAATGCCGCGATGATGAGGCAGGTGCGGCCGCGCGAATCCAGTGCCCCGCAGGCGACCTATCTCGACTGGATGCCGTGGAATCACACCATGGGCGGCAATGCGCTGTTCAATCCGGTGCTCATCGAAGGCGGCACGCTCTACATCGACGATGGCCGCCCGATGCCCGGCATGATTGACGAGACGCTGCGCAACCTGCGCGAGATATCGCCGACCTATTACGCCAACGTGCCCGCGGGCTACGCCGCGCTCGCCGCCGCGATGGAGAAGGACGACGCGCTGTGCCGCAGCTTCTTCAAAAACCTGGGCCTGATGGCCTACGGCGGCGCGCGGCTGCCCGACGATCTCTATGACCGGATGCAGGCGCTGGCGGTCCGCGCCACCGGCGAGCGCATCGTGTTCTACACCGGCTGGGGCTCGACCGAGACCGCGCCGACATCGACTGGGACCTATTGGGACACCGAGCGCGTCGGCCTGATCGGGCTGCCGTTTCCCGGCGTCGAATTGAAGATGGTCCCGGTCGGATCGAAATATGAATTGCGCCTGCGTGGCGTCAACGTCACGCCCGGCTATTTCGGCCGGCCCGACCTCACCAAGGCTGTGTTCGACGAGGAAGGATTTTACTGCATCGGCGACGCTGGCGTGTTCGTCGATCCCCAAGATCCTTTGCAGGGCATCATCTTCGCCGGCCGTGTGGTCGAGGATTTCAAGCTCACCACCGGCACCTTCGTTCATGTCGGCTCATTGCGCACCGACGCCATCGCCGCGGCGACGCCTGTGGTGCAGGACGCGCTGGTGGCCGGACAGGATCGCCCGTTCGTCGGACTTTTGGCCTGGCCCAATCTCCACGCCTGCCGGCAAATCGTCGGCGATCCCGACGCGAGCTATGAGGACGTGGTCAAGCACCCGGCGGTACTGGCCTGCCTGAAACGCGGGCTGGAGGCGCACAACGCATCCACCGAAGGCGCCAGCAGCATGCGCATCGCGCGCGCGATGCTGATGACCGAGCCGGCCTCGATCGACGGCAACGAACTCACCGACAAGGGCTACATCAATCAGCGCGCCGGGCTGGAACGCCGCGCCGCGCTGGTGGAACGGCTCTATGCCGATCCTCCCGGCGAAGACGTCATCATTGTGAATTACCAGCTAAGCAAAGGTAGTACGCCGCCATGAATTTCGATTTCTCCGACGAACAGAAGCAGCTGCGCGACGAGGCCCGCAAGTTTCTCGCCGAAAAATGCCCGCCCAAGGCGGTGCGCGTCGTGCTCGACGGCAAGGAAACCTACGACCGCGAATTGTGGAAGGGCCTCGCCGACATGGGCTTTCTCGGCGTCGCGATCCCCGAACAGTTCGGCGGCGCAGGCGCCGGGCATCTCGAACTCTGCGTGATCGCCGAGGAGATGGGCCGCGCGCTGGCGCCGGTGCCGTTTTCGTCGACGGTCTATCTTGCGGCGGAAGCGATCCTGCTGGCCGGCAGCGAAGCGCAAAAGCAAAAATGGCTTCCCCTGATTGCATCGGGTGCAGCAATCGGCACGCTGGCGCTGTTCGAAGGCAAGGGCAACCCGTCGCCGCAGGCTATCAAGCTCAGCGGGTCCGGCGGCAGCCTCAATGGCGTGAAGAAACCGGTGCCCGACGGAGCTATTGCTGACTTTGCCATTGTCGCCGCGCGCACCGGCTCAACCGGACGCGACACCGATATCTCGCTGTTCCTGGTCGATATGAAGGCCGAAGGCGTCGAAGCCAGGGCATTGACCAATGTCGATCCGTCGCGGGGACAGGCCGAACTCACCTTCAAAAACTGCAAGGCCGAGCCGCTCGGCCCCGCCAATGAAGGCTGGGGCATTCTCTCCCAGGTGCTCGACCGCGCCGCGGTGCTGATGGCCTTCGAGCAGGTCGGCGGCGCCGACCGCGCGCTGGAAATGGGCCGCGACTACGCGCTCGACCGCATCGCCTTCGGCCGGCCGATCGGCTCGTTCCAGGCGGTGAAGCATATGCTCGCCGACATGTACGTCTCGGCGACGCTGGCGCGTTCGAATTGTTACTACGGCGCCTGGGCGCTCTCCACCGATGCGTCGGAATTGCCGGAAGCCGCGGCCGCGGCGCGGATCAGCGCGACCCAGGCGTTCCAGCATTGCTCCAAGAACAACATCCAGGTGCATGGCGGCATGGGCTTCACCTGGGAATTCGACTGCCACATGTACTACCGGCGTTCCAACGCGATGGCGCTGTCGCTCGGCAGCCTGTCCTATTGGGAAGACGCGCTGATCGACCGGATGCGGAAGAGGAATGCGGCGTAAAATTTTGATGAACGTAGGATGGGTTGAGCGCAGCGAAACCCATCACAACACTAGCGCCGCATGATGGATATCGCTGCGCTCAACCCATCCTACGAAGCGGATACTGATCGAAACGCTGCCGAGGATTTAGAACATGAACTTCGATGACACCCCGCAGGAAGCCGCATTCCGCGCCGAGGCAAAGGCCTGGATATCGGCCAATGCGCCGAAGCAATACGAGGAGGAACTGCGCAAGTCCTCGCTCGGCCGCACCCAGCTCAAGGGCGCGAATGTCCTCGACGTCGCCAGGGCCTGGCAGAAGAAGAAAGCGGAAGCCGGCTGGGCCTGCCTGCACTGGCCGAAGGAATATGGCGGGCGCGGCGCGACGCCGATCGAGCGCGTGATCTGGCAGCAGGAAGAGGGCGCCTTCGGCAAGCTCAGCGGAATGTTCATCATCGGCCATGGCATGTGCGGGCCGACCATGATGGCCTTTGCCAGCGAAGACCAGAAGCGGCACTACCTGCCGCCGCTCGCGGCCGGCGAAAACATTTGGTGCCAGTTGTTTTCCGAACCGGCCGGGGGATCCGACGTCGCCGGTCTGCGTACACGCGCGGAAAAGCAGGGCAACGACTGGATCATCAACGGCCAGAAGATCTGGACCTCGGGCGCGCATTATTCCGACTACGGAATCCTGATCACGCGCACCGATCCCAATGTGCCGAAGCACAAGGGCCTCACCATGTTCTTCCTGGACATGAGGAGCCCGGGCGTCGAGATCAAGCCGATCAAGCAGGCCAACGGCCAGTCCGACTTCAACGAAGTCTATTTCAGCGACGTGAAAATTCCGGATGCGCAGCGGCTCGGCGCGGTCAACGACGGCTGGAACGTGTCGCTCACCACGCTGATGAACGAGCGGATGTCGATCGGCGCCAATGTCGCCACCGGCTTTCCGGAGCTGTTCGATTTCTGCAGCAATCTGATGCTGGAAGATGGCCTCGCGATCGACGATCGCAGCGTCCGATCGAAACTCGCCAACTGGGCCGTGCGCGCCAGCGGGCTGAAATACACCAGCCTGCGCGCGATCTCGGCGCTGTCGAAGGGCGAACGCCCCGGACCGGAGAATTCGATCGGCAAGCTGGTCGCGGCCTCGATGATCCAGGATGTCGCGACCTACGCGCTCGACTTGCAGGGTGCGGCCGGCGTGCTGAGCGGATCCGAGGAAGCGGAAGCAGCCGGAAAATTCCAGGCGATGCTGCTGCGCGCGCCCGGAACCCGCGTCGAAGGCGGCACCGACGAGATCATGCGCAACATCATCGCCGAGCGCGTGCTCGGATTGCCCGGCGACATCCGGGTCGACAAGGATGTGCCGTTCAACAAGATACCGACCAGGGGACGGGGATAAGAGTTACGACCTCATCCTGAGGAGCCGCGCGAAGCGCGGCGTCTCGAAGGATGAGTGGCCTCATGGTTCGAGACGGCGCAAGAGCGCCTCCTCACCATGAGGAGTAAGATGCTGATTCGGATTACAAACGTGAGAGGCTTACCAATGAATTTCGATGACACCCCGCAGGAAGCCGCGTTCCGCGCCGAAGCCCGCAAGTGGATCGACGCCAACGCGCCGAAGGAATTCGAGGCGGAGCTCACCAAATCCTCGCTCGGCCGGATCAAGCTGAAGAAGGCCGACATCGTCGAGGTCGCCAAAGCCTGGCAAAAGAAGAAATCCGATGGCGGCTGGGTCTGCCTGCATTGGCCCAAGGAATATGGCGGGCGCGGCGCAACGCCGGTCGAACGCGTGATCTGGCAGCAGGAAGAGGGCGTCTATTTCAAGCTCACCAGCCCGTTCCAGATCGGCGAGGGCATGTGCGGGCCGACGGTGATGGCCTATGGCAGCGAAGACGACAAGCGGCGCTACCTGCCGAAGATTGCCTCCGGCGAGGAAATCTGGTGCCAGCTGTTCTCCGAGCCCGCCGGTGGATCCGACGTCGCCGGCCTGCGCACCCGCGCCGAGCGCGACGGCGATCACTGGATCATCAACGGCCAGAAGATCTGGACCTCGGGCGCGCATTACTCGGACTATGGGATTCTCATCACCCGCACCGATCCCAATGTGCCCAAGCACAAGGGCCTGACGATGTTCTACATCGACATGAAAAGCCCAGGCGTCGAGGTCAAGCCGATCAAGCAGGCCAACGGCATGCAGGAATTCAACGAGGTGTTCTTCACCGACTTGCGCGTTCCGGATTCGCAGCGGCTCGGTGCCGTCGGCGACGGCTGGAACGTGTCACTGACCACGCTGATGAACGAGCGGATGACGATCGGCTCGCGGCTGGCGACCGGCTTCCCCGAATTGTTCGAGTTCTGCAGCAACCTGATGACCGAGGACGGGCTCGCGATCGACGATCGCGCGACGCGCTCCAGGCTCGCCAACTGGGCGGTGAAGAACAGCGGCCTGAAATACACCAACTACCGCGCGGTCTCGGCACTTTCCAGGGGTGAACGTCCGGGACCGGAAAATTCGATCGGCAAGCTGGTTGCCGGTTCGATGCTGCAGGACATCGCGATGTACGCGATGGATCTGCAGGGCGCGAGCGGCATGCTCACCGATCCCGAGACCGCCGAGGCGGCCGGCCAGTTCCAGGCCATGATGATGTCGTCGCCGTCGACCCGCATTGCCGGCGGCACCGATGAAATCCTGCGCAACATCATCGCCGAGCGCGTGCTCGGCCTGCCCGGCGACATCCGCGTCGACAAGGATGTGCCGTTCAACAAGATCCCGACCAAGGGGCGATGATCATGCCCGATGCCGTCGTGGAGGCGCCGGCTAGCCGGCACAGCGTCGAAGAGCGGATCGGCGTGCTGGAGGAGTTGCTGAGCGAACGATATTCATGTCGCGCGTTCCGGCCCGACCCGGTGCCGCGCCCAACCATCGAGCGCATACTAACGGCTGCCCAGCGTACGGCGTCGTGGTGCAACAGCCAGCCGTGGCAGCTCGTGATCGCGAGTGGCGATGCGAAGGAACGCTTCCGAACGGCGATCTACGCCGAGGCCAGTTCCGGCGCGCCGGTAGACGGGGACTTTCCGTTTCCGCGCGAATATCTGGGCGTTTATCTGGAGCGCCGCCGCGAAAGCGGCTTTCAGCTTTACAACTCGCTCGGCATACCCAGAGGCGACAAGGCGGGCTACGCGAAGCAGGCACTGGAGAACTACAATTTCTTCGGTGCTCCGCACGTTGCCATCATCCACACCGACGAAGCGCTGGGCATTTATGGTGCGATCGACTGCGGTGCATATGTCGGCAATTTCCTGCTGGCCGCGCAGGCATTGGGTCTCGGCACCATCCCGCAGGCGGCGCTTGCTCGTCATTCTGGCCTGATCCGGCGCCATTTCAAGCTCGGCGATGACCGGCGCGTAGTCTGTGGCATTTCGTTTGGTTTCCCCGACCGCGAACACAAGGCCAACAGCTACCGCACCACGCGCGCCAGCGTTGCCGACACCGTCACCTTCGTCGACGAATAGCCTCAACCTGGAAAGCCCCGATCGCCGACGCGATCGGGGCTTTCATTGTGAGCAGAGTGTGCTCGATCAGTAGACGTCGTAGGCGCAGACGTTGACGGTGCGCAGGCGCAGGCCATGGCGGGTCTGAACCATCTGCTGCTGATAGCAGTCGCTGACGCCGGTGTTGATATAGAGGCCGCCGAAGCCGAAGCCGTGGCCCCAGCCGCCATGTCCCCAGCCGCCATGGAAGCCATGCGCGGAAGCGGGAGCCACTGCAGCAACGCTGAGCGAGGCTGCGGCCATCAGTCCGAGGGTAATCTTGCGAAGCATTGTCGTTCTCCAGGTGTTGGCACGATGCCGTTGTTGCGTCCCTGCCCTTCTGTCGGATCGACTTCGCCGTGCGTTCAAGGGCGAACGGAAGATTCGTGTTTCAGGAATGTTTCGTGGGGGAGGTGGGATGACATTTTTGGGGAGCGGGCGAGGGTTCACTCCGCCCTCATCCTGAGGAGGCGCGTTTGCGCCGTCTCGAAGGACGAGGGCGACCCCATCCTTCGAGACGCGGCCAAGTGGTTGCTCCTCGGGATGAGGTCGTAAAGATTTCCGTGCCGGCAAACCTCATCAAAACTTCGGCGGACGCTTCTCCGCGAACGCCTTGATGCCTTCCTTGATCTCGGCGCTGCGCATGCTGTCGCGATGGCGGCGGTCGGCAGCCTGCTCATCCAGACTGCCGCGGGCGAACTCGTTGATGGCGCGCTTCATGCCGCGCATCGCGACCGGCGCGTTGCCGGCGAGAATGGCCGCCAGTCGATCGACCTCCTCGTCGAACGCCTCGGCTGATGCCATCGCGGTCAGATAACCGATCCGCAGCATTTCCGCGGCGCCGATCTTCTGCGCGGTCAGGAACAGCTTCTTGGCGTTATCGACGCCGAGCCGCGACACGTAGCGCTTGATGCCGCTGTTGTAGTAATGCAGCCCGAGCCGCGCCGCCGGCATGAACATCTCGCAGGTGTCGACGCCGATACGGAAGTCGCAGGCCAGCGCCAGATCGGTGGAGCCGCCATAGACGCCGCCGTTGATCCGGCAGATCGTCGGTATCGCGAGGTCTTCGAGCCGGTTGACGACGATCTCGAACGCCGACCCGGCAGTCTGCTCTTCCGGCGCGCTGCCTGCGCGTTCGGCGATCGAGCCGAGATCGTATCCGGCACTGAAGGCGCGACCGGTGCCGGTCAGCACCAGAACCCGGATCGCGGGATCGGCTTCGATCCGGTCGAACAGTTTCAGCAGCGCATCGAGGTCATCGGGCTGCAGCCGGTTCAAATGCTTCGGCCGGTTGAGGCGGATGGTGGCGCGCGCGCCGTTGATTTCGAGCACCGGCGCGCTCGCCGTCTCGGCGGCGCCGGACGAATGTCTCTGCATTATTTGTTCTCCAGCGCACGCCGCCTGGCTTCGGCGTCGATGGTCTCGGCAAGATCGGGATGCCGCGCCATCAGCATGCGGAAGTCCACAAGATCGAGCACCAGGAGCTTCGACACGCGCGTGGTGGTGATATTGGCGGAGCGCAAATTGTTGCCGAGCAGCGCCATCTCGCCGAAGAACGCGCCTTCGCCCAGCGTCACCTTCTTGCCCGGCAAATCGACCTCGACCTCGCCGGCGGCGATGAAATACATGCAGTCGCCGGCCTGGCCCTTGCGGATGATCATGGTGCGGGCCGGTAAGTCCATGGTGCGCAGCATGTGCGTCACGTCGGCGATCGCCGAAGGTCCGAGCGCGGCAAAGAACGGCACCTTGCTCACCGACTCCCAGGTCTTGAGAAAATTGTCGCGCCGGGTCTCCGCGGCAAAACCGGTGGCGAGGATACCGGTCCAGAGCCCGAACACGCCGAGACCGCAGATCATCACGAAAGCCGCGACCAGCCGGCCCAGCGGCGTAATCGGCACCACGTCGCCATATCCCGTCGTGGTCAGGGTCGCGACCGCCCACCACAATGTCGCGGGCACGCTGCCGAAGCCGGCCGGCTGGACGTCGCGTTCCAGAAAATACACCGCCACCGAGGACAGGAACAGCACCATCAGGAAGATCACCAGCACGCTCAAGAGCGGCCCGGATTCCAGCACCAGCACCCGGCGCAACTGCCGCAATCCCGGAATCCCCGGAACCACCTTGAGCATCCAGAACACGCCCAGCAGCCAAGCCGATTTGGGATTGGCGCCAAGGATGAGGGCGAGCGGCACTGCCGTGGCGGCGACCCCGTCCACCAGCCCGCGGCCGGATAGCGCGTAAGTCCATGTGCGCTGCGCCAGAAAGGCGTGGCGAAGCCGGACCGCCCATTCGAACACAAAGAAAGCCAGACACGCCCACAGCAGCGCATCGACCCAGCGATGCGCCGCCTCATAGGCGGGGTCGACCGTGAGAAGTACCATCATGACGACGCCGGAGGCGACGGCGACATAGGCCGCTTTGGTCATGTTGCGGCCGGCCGTTGCGGCCACGAATTGCGCCAGAGCAGGGAAAACAAGCGGCTTGGACATTGGTGAGGCGGCGCCTGTGGGTTGAAAAAACACCTGATATGGCCATGCAGGGCGTGACCGGTCCACCAAAGTGCCCGGGCGGGGGGAGGCCGTCAACGACGGCCCGAAAATAGCGTTATCGCCGGGAGCGCCCATGACTTCTTAACGTCCCTGCCCGGCCGGGCAGCGCGACCGGACGATGCCTCACAGCGCCGGGAAAACGTCGTACCGTCCGGGACACGCTGTATTGCGCGCAATTTTTGGCCGGGATTGGCCAGAATCCCTGACAAAACGTCGCTTTTTCCCCGTATATCAAAAGCTCCCGCGGACATTATGATGACGGGTGCGCTGGGAATACGACCCGCGAACCTGTTCACTCCTCAAAAGTTGGTTGGCCCCGATGGATACCTCACATCTCGCAGAACACGCCGGCGCCGCCGGCAGCTTTTTTGCGTCAATCTTCGTGGTCGCGACCCTTTCGATGCGGACGATGATTCCGCTGCGGGTATTTGCCATCCTTACCAACATTGTCCTGATCGCCTCGGCGATCCCGACCCACAACTATCCGACGCTGTTGCTGCACGCCGGGCTGCTGCCGCTCAACACCTACCGTCTGCATCAGATGCTGCAGCTGGTGCGCGACGTGAAAAAATCCGTCAACAGCGAACTGTCGATGGAATGGCTGAAGCCGTTCATGACCGAGCGCAAATGCGCTGCCGGCGAGGTGCTGTTCTACAAGGATGAGAAGGCCGAAAGCATGTTCTACATCGTCAGCGGCCGGTTCCATCTGGTCGAGTCCGGCATCGAATTGCCGGTGGGCGCCATCGTCGGCGAATTCGGCATGCTGTCGCCGTCGAATATGCGGACCCAGACGCTGGAATGCATCGAAGCCGGCCTCATCCTCAGCGTCAGCTATGCCCAGGTCGAACAGCTCTACGTGCAGAATCCGGCCTTCGGCTTTTACTTTCTTCGTCTCGCCAGCGCCCGGCTGTTTCAGAACATCGAAACGCTGCAGCAGCAGCTGGCGAAGCATGCCGCGCCCGCGCCCGCCTCCGCTGCGCCGAAGCCCGCTTAGAAGCCGGGAGCGCCAGAGTGGCAGGTCTCCTGTCTTCGCTCCGCTATTTGCTCGCCGATTTCATCGGCGAGGACGACGGCACGCCACCATTCCTGCCCGACAGTTTGCCCGACGGCGCAGCAGCTGTCGTCAGCGAGGGCATTCATCGGCTGATCGACTACCAGGGCGCCAGCTACGCGCAGCTGTATGTGGACCGGCTGCGGCGGTTCGTCGGCCGGCCGGGTGTCGATGCCGCGATGTTCGGCGAAATCGCCCGCCTGATGACCATGCGCATGAGCTATCAGGATCCGGTCCGGATCGCGCAGTTGAAGCTCGCCGAATTCGAGATCGGCGCCGCCGATCCGCGCGCGCAATCGACCGACGATACCGTGAAATTCCGGCTTGATGAATTGATCGGTGCGCTTCCCGCTGTTGTCGCCGAACCGGTGCTTGACGCGCTCGAATGGGTGGGTTGGACGCACAAGCCGGTCTCGATCAGCTTCGGCACAAGAAGCCGGTGGGGCATTCGCCGCCTGAAGATCGAGGCGTCGCTGCGGCGATGGCGCCTGTTCTCGGTGCGCTATGCCAAGGAACGGGCCTGGGTCGAACGCTGGCTGCACATGATCGACCGCAGCCTGACCAAGCAGCCGAAGGCCGCGTCCGCGATCGTGCAAACCGCGACCATGGTGCAGGGGTATGGCGACGCCTATCGGCAGGGTCTCGCCGACTGGCACGTGATCATCGATGGCCTCGCCAAGCCGACCTTCGACGGGGTGCTGCCGTTGGCCGATCTTGCCGGCGCCGTGGCCGAGGCGCGCGCCGCAGCGTTACCCGATCCGCGGCAGGTCGCGCTCAAGCGCACGATCGCGGAAATCAGGGCGCGGGCGCTCAGTACCGGTGCGAATGCCGCAGCGGGTTAGCCGGCGGTCATGTCTTCCTCTCTCCCGTGACGGGAGGGAGAAGGAGGATCACGCGCTTTGCGCGGTCTTGACGATCACCACGTTGTCGTCATGGCAGGCGTGTCGTTTCAGGTGATCGCGGCGCATGCCGATCTCGTCGCGTACGAATTCATATCCGAGCTTGAACGTTTCCAGCCCGTCGCTGCTGATGGTGCCGTCGCGCAGTCCGATCACCGCGCCCCGAAGGATGGCTTCGAGTTCGTCCTGCAAAGCTTCAAGCGAATCCAGCGAATTGGCGTGTGCAATTCTCTCGCCGATGTCGAGAATGGCGGTCGCCAACTCGCTGGCCTTCTCCGGCGCAACCTTGGTTACCTTGGTATAGAGCCCGGCAAATATCGTGCCGATGATGCTGAGCGCTCCCGCGCCCAGATATAAAAGGTCGCTATAGCGGTCCATGAACGACTTGGTCTCGTCGTTGATATATTCGGCGGCGCCCTGGTGCGCGACGATGAAGGCATCCTTGTCGGTGTCCGCCGGTTCGATCTTGGAGGCGAAGCCATCGTCGAGCACGAGTTCGGCCTTGTTTTCGTAGATCGTGCGCGCGAGGTCTCCCGCGGTAGCCGATGACATCCTGGACTGGGCGACCAGAAGCCATTGCAGCCCGATGGTATCGAGATCGTCATCGGGAATCGCGGGCGATGAGGACAGCATGCCTGTCGCCAGCGTCTCTTCCTAAATTCCAGGATTTCGTCTGGCCAGCGCTTTCGACTCATCGATCGCGTTTACGGTAAACCCGCCACGCCTGGCATATTGTTCGTAGCTCTTGTCCTTCACGATCTTCGACGCATGCGCGATCACGATCGCCGCGCCATAGCCGCCTGACGTGAACAGCTTGCCGAAGGTCGGATTCGGCGGCGCCGTCTGGACCCGCAACGCGGCGTCGGAGCTGTCGGAAATTTCGAGGATATTGCGGACGAACGCCGCGCTGTTGTCACCGTCGGCCAGAACGGCGATCTTCTTTTTCTTCAGCTCCGCGAGCGATTTGATCTTCTTGCTGCCGGGACTGATCAGCAGCAGCACGTCGTGTTCAAGGATTGCCAGCGCGCGGGCGCGGGGCGGGACCTTCGCGTCGGTGCGCAGCACCGCAAGATCGGCCTGCCTGTGATCGAACTGCGCGAGCGCCTTGGCGCTATCAGCGTTGGGCACGATCTTGAGGCGCAGCCGCGAAGAGTTGTTCTTGAGCACGGCGGCAAGCTTGGCCGCAAAACGGGCCTCAAGACTGTTGGCGTCGCCGACGGCGAAGATCAGGGTTTCGGAGTTCCTTAGCCAAATGCGGCCACCCCAGACCGTCGCCACGGTCAGAATTACTGGGGTGCGGCACGGATAATTGAGACACTCGGCTGAGGTAAATTGAACCTCAACCGGAGTGTTACACATGACGAATGATGAAGAGCTCAAGCCCGAA
>JGI20195J14853_1000029_pt1 | contig 29709 bp, 25 predicted proteins | sample NGESurdeep092012_3_FD_14853 | JGI IMG/M metagenome (IMG submission 14853)
TGCTTGGCCTTCACTCGTCGTTTGATCGCTCGATGATCCTGCTCCAGGATGTTGTTCAAGTATTGGACCGGTCGATGTCGGCAGCGGCGGCGCAGGGTTCCTTCCTCTCCTCTTCGTCAGCTGACTTGATCGCGTCATCAAATGTGCCAAGTCCGTAGAGAAGTTTCGCCACTTCCAGCGCCCTTTTGGTAGTAAATACCTCGGTTGGTAGCTCAATCGCGCTCTCAGAAGGTATAAGGGAATAAGACACCGGTTGCGGTTCAGTCTCTCGGATTTCGCGAAGCAGCAGCGTCAAAAAGCGGAAGTCGCCAGATGCAGCCTTGTTCACCATTTGAATCAAGAGTGCCTGCTTCTTCGTGATCCTCTTGCTACGCCCGTTCTGAACAACACGCACTGACTTGTTCAGTTCCTGAGCCAGCAGAGTAGGCATGCTTCTCGAACCTTTCGGACGCCGCGCAGGATTACCGGATTGGCCCTTCTTGAATCTCGTATTCGATGGCGGTTTTCGATATCCAACTAGATAGCTTCCGCTCTCTTCGTCCCGCTCCTTTCCGTCAAGATCTCTTTCATCCATTTCGTTTCTCCGCATTTGCTTCGAGTTCCTTGAACGACCGGCCGGTGGGTTGATGTACTGCGAGTCGACCGGTTAGCGATTCCCAGCGACGCACGATTGTGTAGACATACAAAGGATCAATCTCGATTCCGTAGCATCTCCGTCCCACCCGCTCGGCGGCGATGACCGTGCTGCCACTTCCGAGGAACGCGTCGAGCACTATGTCGCCGCGTGCGGTGCAATCAAGGATCGCGTCTGCGATCAGTGCGACGGGTTTCACGGTCGGATGAAGTGCAAGCAGGTTTCCTTCGTCGCTTCTGCGACCAAACGAGTTGGCGCCGGGATAGTGCCAGCAATTGCTTCTGTTGCGACCAAACTGACCGAGCTGGATGTTGTTTCGGTGCGATCCGCGTCCATTCTTGTACACGAAAATCAACTCGTGCTGGCTCCTGTACAGAGAGCCCATACCGGGCTTGTCTTTGATCCACACGGCCAAATTCTTCAGCTCGGTATATGCGTTGGCACCAGCGGCCAGGAGCTCCCGAAGGTGACGCCAGTCGATACAGAGGTAGTGTAGCGAGCCATCTGAGCTGTATTTGGCGAGGAGCGACAGGGTCTTCGTCAGGAATTGCGTGAACTCAGGCGCACTCATTTCTCCTGAAGCCATTGCAAATTCACGATGATGGATAGATCCCAGACCGCCGACATGCCCTTCGATCGGCACGTTGTATGGTGGGTCGGAGAAGATCATATCTGCAACAGAGCCGTCCATCAGGCTCTTGTACGACCCGTCCTCGAGCGAATTGCCGCAGTAAACGCGATGATCGCCAAGGAGCCAGAGATCTCCGGGATCGCTGACACGATATCCGGGTTGGTCGGTAGGGAGTACATCCGCAGGGTCATCTTCGCTCTCTGACGCTTCCGAGAGTCCCTGGATCAGCAAATCGATCTCGCCCATCTCGAAGGCTGTTGCTTCGATGCTGAAATCGAGATCCTCCAGAGAGAGTTCCTTCAGTAGTTCGCCGAGTAAGCGGTCGTCCCAATCTGCATTCTCCGCCAGCCGGTTGACGGCGATCATGAAGGCCTTGGCTTGTGACGGCGTTAGATGATCGATGCATAGGGTCGGCACCTCGGTCAGCCCGAGATACTTGCATGCCAATATGCGGGCGTGACCCGCGAGCACATTAGATTGGAGTCGACTAGAACCGGTACGTTGAACCGGAAGGCTTCGATGCTGCGCGCGAGCTGACGGATCTGCTTGTCAGAATGTCGGCGCGGGTTCCTGGGGTTGGGGACCATACTAGAAATCGACCGATAAACGATTTCCTTGAGATGTCCACCTTTGTGGGCACTACCACCAGAATTGCTAATTATCACTTTACCGCTCCTTGAAAAGGCAGAAGCCCGAACCGGGCGCGAGCGTGTGCTCGTTCCTAATTCGGGCTTCGCTTGAAAAAGCGGTATACCCTTATGGTTTATTCGAGATTCACTAGTTGACAGTTCAACAGAACCAGCGGACCCGAGTCAATATGGGGATGACTGATGAATCCACATCTGCTGGACTGGTTGCAGCGAAACTAGAAACGGCAGCCCGTGTGCCTGATGCTGGCAGGGTACCGAGCCCATTTTACGTCTGGCACCAGAAGTACGCTGGCCGTTCACCAAGCCAATTGCTCGCGTCAGATGCATCTTTGATTCGGATTTCAGGTCAGTCCGACATCAGGTTCATCGATCGCGATAGCTCCATTCGTGTAGTGCGGAATTCTCAGAGACAATTGCAGCCGCCGATTTGAAAGCTGGATCCGCTGCGTCGGCTCGGTTTCGAGCCCAACTGAACCAATCGCGAGTCTCCGCCGACAATTCGTGCTCTCCCAGCGTTCTCTTCGCGCGTTCCTCAAGTTCATCGAGAAAGATGCGGACGATACTAGCCTGGCGCGACAACGTCGCCAGTTCGCAGAGGTGGCGCCATCTTGCGGCGTCAATGCGCCGTAGCCGTTCCTGCTCCATACGCTGTCTCTCCAACTCCTGCCGCTGCCGCTCCTCCTCAGCCCGGACGCGCTCCCACTCCTTCCGGATCGCGGCGGCTTTAATCAAACCCGCAACTAGGTCGCCGAGCTGCTCTTCCAGCTTCTTCCGTTTGCCGTCGCGCCAGCGTTTCCTGATTGGCTCAGAAATATAGGTCGTGATTTCGAAACAGAGCTCGCCGGTTGCCTCAAGGTCGGTCCTGGTGGCGATGGCCGGATTCCACGAGCGACGTCTCTCCTCATCGCTCAGTTGAATTTGGACCTGCTTGTAGTGCTCTGAAACTTTGTAGTCGAGTCTCTGCGCTCCGATTTCGAAATAGACCTCGTCTCCAGTTTCCTTGACCGCGTGTCCGAGCTTTTCAATCTCACTGAAGATCGCGCTGAGAATCCTGAGCTTGCGGCGTTCAGTCACGTCGAGGGGAGGCTCACTCCTCCGACCAGACAGCTGGTCGACTTTCCGGCGCTCCCGTTTCTGCTCGAGCCAGCGTTTGACAATTGGGTGCGGGTTACGGAGCGTTTCGGGAACCTGGATTTGATCGCGATTCTCGAGGACGGCGGTGACCTCTGCTCGAATCTGCTCCGGCAAGGCAGCCTCCGGGCCCTCTGGTGAAGGCTGAATCAAGATTTCTGAAGGGACGTCAGATTTTATGGTCGGAAGTGGAGACCTGGTCACGCGCTTGCCCGCCGCCAGTTTCGCCCAGTAGCCGCGGGGAGAAACGGGAATCTCAAAGCGACTGCAGATCTTGCCCAGGCCGCGTCCGCTGATTCCGAATTCCGCAGCGAGAGAGATCGCGGGTCGAGACCACATCTTCTCGTACAATTCTTGTCGGGTTAACCGAACTATTTGCCGCTGCATAGAACGTCCTCCCTGAGACAACACAATGGCTTGCGCATATTGCTTTCGGAGATAGATCTTAGGTGGTATTTGCGGTGATTGCCCTGGATGTGGTTGTCGCCAGCGCGATTGTGGTCGAGACGGGTTCCCGGGTTGCGGTGGCGCGGGCGCGGCAGTCGAAGCTGGTCGACGATGTGCTCGCGATGCGGCCGCGGCTGACCAACGCCGTGGTGGTCAGCGATATTTCTCTACAATGGCTCGAGCTTATTGCGGGCGGAGAAGGAACCGAATTCGTCGGCCTCAACAATCTGTTTGGTGCACAATCTGTAAACGAAAAACATCTGCACTGGCTTTACGACAAGAAGTCCAAAGGATGGTCTGGACCGATACCGCCGATACTTCTTCCCAATGGCAAACTTGACCTGGCCGAAGCGCGCAAGCTGGCAGAGGAGGATAAGAAGGGACGCCCGGTGTACCTGCTCCTATTGGAGCCAGCGAGCTACGAATGGTTCAATGAGCTTAAGCGGGAGTTCGCCGAGATCGATCGGCAGTTCTCCCACGAAAAGATCGCGTACGATCCCGAAATGGGGCTTTTCCGTTTGAAGCCGCACTAGCCCGCCCGCAACCGAAGCAGTCATTAGAAATTGTCGCCGTTCACGCGTTGCGGCCAGGCTTGGTCTGCGTCTGATTGGCGCTAGCGTTTGCGTCGAATGAAATGGTGGCAACATTCAAAATGCGCCACCATCGCTTTTCGCGAACCACTTTCACACGCCTGGCGAAATGATCGCGATTAGCTTCGCCGGCGCCAATCGCAGCGTTTNAGGCTTACCCCGCAAGATAGCGTTCGGCGGCTTCGGTCATCATCGCCGCCACGAAGGGCATCAGGATGCGGACCGACTCGATCTCCGGACGTCCAACCGGCCAACCGAGATAGCTCAGGCCGCGCGCCAACATCAGGTCGGGAAAGAATTCGAGCTCGTTGTCGGGAAACGGACGAATGCCGCGATAGCCTTCCAGGTAGCCGTCGCGGCCCGCTTCCAGTCCACCACTGATCTGCAGCGGTAACAGCGACGTGACCATCTCGAAGCTCGCCCACGACCAGCCGCAGTCGTCGAAGTCGATGACGCGTACGTTGGAACCCTCGACCAGGAGATTGTCGGGAACCAGATCGCCGTGGATGAGAACGTCGGCGCCCGCAAGCCCCTCCAGTCGCCGCCGCACGCGATCCTGCGCCGACAGCAGGGTGGAGCGCTGTTCGGCCGTCAGTGAGTCGAGCTCCCAGAAACGGCCGAAGGTCGGGTTTTCGCCGACCAGTGTTTCGACGTTCCAGAACGGACGTGTGAAACCCGCGGGCTTATCCCAGCGCGCGCCATGCTCGTGCATGCGCGCGGCGAGCGCTCCGACGCTACGATACAGCTCGCGCAGGGACTCCTCGGTGTTGGTCACGCCGCCTTCGAGTGTGCCGGGCGGCTGACCATCGACCCAACGCATCAAATCGCACTGCCGCGGCTCGGGAACGCTCGCGAACCTGGCTACCGTCAGCACGTCGCCATGGCGCATACGCAGCACCTGCGGCGTGTGAATACCAGCCGCGTTGAGCGCTTCCATCCACGCGAACTCGCTACGGATCTGATCGTCGCTGCGGTAGCGTGGGCGGTGGACGCGCATCACCGCACGGCTACCGTCCGCGACGTGCACGGCGAACACCGCATTCTCGCGATACTTGATGAGCTCGAGCCGCGGCGTATCGATGTCCCAAGCTTGGAGCGCCTGCGCCGCCAAGGCCTGCAAACCGGCGACCTGCTCGTCATTCGACAGCTGAGCGAATTCCATTTACGAATTCCCGCGCTCGATGTCGCTCAGTGCAGCGTCGAGGCGTTCGAGCAAGAGGTCGCAGTAGGCGTCGTCGGCCAACAGGCCAACTTTGAATTGTAAGACCGAAGGTGCGAAACCGGCGAACATAGCCCAGACGCCACGCCGATAGAGAGCGCGCGACAGCTGCATCCCACCCGCACTGCTGGCGGTTTCCAAACCGATCACCAAGCCCAGTTGGCGGACGGCCTTGAAAAACGGGTGGCGTTGCCGCAATTGCTCCAGTCCGGCGGTCAAGCGTTGGGAGAGGCGGCGGACGCCGGCGAGAAGCTGCGGTTGGGAACACATATCGAGAACGCGTGAGGCGACCCTGCAGCCCAGCTCGGCGCCGCCAAAGGTCGAGACGTAGCCCCAGCCCTGCTCTGTGAGCCAGTGCCCGACGCGGCGGGTCATGACCACGGCCGACATCGGATACAAACCACCCGAGAGACCTTTGCCGGTAACCAGAATGTCGGGCTCGATATTCCAGGTTTCAACTCCCCACAGATGTCCGGTGCGGCCCAGACCGGTTTGCACTTCGTCGGCGATGTAGATTGTCCCGAAACGTTCGCACAGCGACTTCACCCCCGGAAGATAGTCGTCGCTGGGAACCGGAAAGCCGTAGGTTGCCGGCGTGGTTTCCATCAGCACCCCGGCGACGTCGCCGCCGCCGAGCGCCTGTTCCATTGCCCCGAGATCGTTGAAGGGCACTTTCAGGAACTCGTCGGAGTAGTCGGCGAGGAAAAAACGCGCCATGTCGTCTTGTCCGGCGGCGGCACTGAGCCCGGTACGGCCATGAAAGGCGGCCTCCAGCGCGACGATCTTGCGCCGCCCGGTGGCGCGCCGCGCAACCCGGATGGCCAGGTCGTTGGCTTCGCTCCCCGAAGGAACAAACACCGAGTAGTGCAGATCGCCCGGCGTGAGCGCCGCCAGCTTCTCCGCCAACTCGCCTCGCGCTTGCGATGGGAAGTGATGATTGCCGACGTCGAGCTCGTCGAGAGCTTTGCGCAGCACCTCGACCAGCGTGGGGTTCCGATGCCCGAGATTGTACGTGCCGCCGTTGAGATGGACATCGAGCAACTCGTGGCCGTCGACGTCCCAGAGGCGGTAGCCCTCGCGCCGCCCGATCACCAGCGGCACACCAAGACTCTCCCAGGCCGCCACTCGCGCCGGCATTAGATACTCGCGTGACAGTTCGATGGTGCGACGCTTGCGATCAGAGATGGATTGGGGATCTATGCTCATCTGCCCACTTTTAACCGGAATTTCCATGTTCTCAGACACNTATCGCTTTCCCTGCCTATCTCGTCACCGAAACCTGCTCCGCTCTACGGTCCGGCTGTCCCCGCTGGCGGCGGCATCATCGCGATCCTTTGCAGGATGCTGCCAAAGAGCCGCCGAGTCAAATTCCCTTCGGCCAACAGCAGTTCCGTTTGGCAGTTCACTTGGAAAACGGAAATCCGGGCTTACAAGAGAAAGGTTAATCCGCGGCGATTGTGTCCGCCTAGGCGGCCTTCGCCGCCTTCGTGGCCGCCGCCTTCGCGGCCTTCGCCGCGATCGAATCAAAATGGCGGTTGAGCTGTGTCGGGAAAAGACCCTGCAGGCGGAAAAGCCAGGTCAGTTCCCAGCCCGGCGCGATGACGAAGCGTCCGGCGTCGACCCCATCCAGAGTGGCCTTGGCAACGCTCTCGGCGCTCCAAACTTTGGCCTCGGCGGCGATCGCCTCGGTCTCGGGAGGCTTGGTCTTCGCTTCTTCCTTCAGCATCGGCGTGTCGGTATCGGGGGGATAGACGATTGAGACGCCGACGCCGCTGCGAACCAGCTCCGGGCGCAGCGATTCAGCAAGCCCCCGCAAGGCAAACTTGGTCGGACTGTACGTGGTATATCCGAAAACTCCGATGATCCCGGCTCCCGAGGAGATCAGCACGATTCGGCCGCGGCCGAGCTTGCGCATCCCCGGAACCACCGCCTGGATGGCGTAGAGCGTGCCGAAATAATTGACCTGCATGGAGGTCGCGAAGGCTTCGCTCGGCAATTCATCGAAATAGCCGGGTAGAGAAACCCCGGCTGAAGTGACCAGGAAATCGCACGGGCCGTTTTCCGCGACGGCCTTCGCAAAGGCGGCATCCACCGCCGCCTTGTCTGCCACGTCGACCGGAACAGTGAGAATCTTCTGTTCTGGTGAACGCCTGGCCGCCAGGACGGTATCTCGCGCCGAGGCCAGCAGGTCGGGACGCCGCGCCATGAGCGTGATGTTGGCGCCGCGCTCAGCCAGAAGAACGGCGATCGCCAAGCCGATTCCGCTGGAGCCGCCGGTGATGATGGCATGGTCGGCGATCTTGGCCAGCGGCTGTTGTTTCTTGGTCATGGCATCCTCGTGTTGTTTTTCGTTCGGTGCTTCCTGTCAGAACGCTTGTGCCTACTCAAAATCTAAAGCCGGACGTATTGATGATGGAGCCCGCCGAGGATTGGAATCGCTGCGATACAGCCGATCTTCTGCGTCCCGCGAAAATCCGGAGCATCTTTATCTAGTGAGAGATGGGTCCGGACCTCATTGTAGTACGAAGCGTAAGCCTTCAGGACAACGCGCAAGTGCGCTTCGCCGAACACGATGAAGTGGTCGAGAGATTCGCGACGTATCGATCCGATCAGCCGCTCAACGTGGCCGTTCTGCCATGGCGAGCGTGGTGCCGTAGGGCGATCGCGGATCCCCATTGTACTAATGCGGCGGGTGTACGCCGAACCGGATGCCGCGTCGCGGTCGCGAACCAAGTGACGCGGAGCTTCGTCCCAGGGAAAGGCGTCAGTCACCTGGCCTGCAATCCATTCGGCAGTCGGATTGCTCGTAACACTGATGCTCGCCAGGCACCTTCGGGCGTGCCGAAGAATCACCAGGCCATAGAGCAGGTTGAACGAGATCGTTCGCACGACGAACAGATCGATGGACGCAATCCCAGCGCCGTGATTGCGGAGGAATGTCTTCCAACCATGCGAGGGTCGCTGTCCCTTCTCAAAACTTAATCCGCAGGAATTCATTGGTGGTTTCGAACGCATGGCGATAGCCTGCCTTCATTGGCGATGCCGACAAGCGGAGCGGTCCCGGTCGCCCGAAGCGAACCCCGAACCCGCACTGAGCTGCTGTTGGAATCGATCGCGCTGGGCCATCAAATTGTAATGCTGGAGCGCAGCCGAACTCGTCGTCCCTGCTTCCGTCGCTTTGACCGCCTGTTTTGGATTTTGCTGTCGCGCTGGTGGTCGGATTGGCGCGAAAGCCTAATAATCGTCCAGCCGGAGACCGTCTTGCGCTGGCGCCGTAATGGCTGGTCCGCAATGTGGAAATATCGGTCACGTGGTCGCTGGCGAGGAGGGCGTCCAAAGGTTTCGTCATAGAAGGCAGGCTATCGCCATGCGTTCGAAACCACCAATGAATTCGTGCGGATCAGGTTTTGAGGATGGACAGGGGCGCCATCGCGACAATTCGGATCCTCGGCGGTCTCCATCATCAATACGTCAGACTTTAGTTTTGACGAGGCGCAACGGGCTAACACTCGTCATGTAGGCAGCGGCATCCGGAGGGCGTGCGCGGGGCTATCGGCAAGCGGCGCGGGAAGGTGGATGATCAGATCGTCGCCGCTGTTGCGCCATTGCAGGCGCTGGTCGATACCGAGCAAGCGTACGTCGGCGCCAGCGGCCACGTGCAGGTTTCGAATGCAAACCTCGGCGTCGCGCGGGGTGTCAAGCAGTATCGCGTACAGCGCGTCTCCCTTGTGGGTGAAGCGGACCTGGTGTGCCTACTCAAAACACCAAATGCGTGCGATAGTCGAGTCTTGGAGAAGCTGGAGGGTATTTTCAGTTGGTCGGCCGGCGGGATCAGACGACTCAACCGCGACACCCTTTCACTCGTTCGTCTTTGCCGATCGGTCACGACCGGCACGACACAGATTTGATTCTAGCGGCGCTCCCAGGCTCATTATACCTTGTGCTCACTGCGGCGTCCTACTTATTTTCTCACATTTTTTTCCCCGAGCGCCCACGCCGTCGGTACGATGCCCGTCGTTAGCCTTAAATTCCGGTGTCTCGTGCTGTCCTAGGAAGGCGGAGTTCAATGCGATTGTCCTGAATGAAGTGCGGGTGCGCTAAGCGCTAGGCGCTTCAGCGCGAATCTCAAAGAAGTGCTCCGCGACGCACGAAGCATCCGACGATATATGAAATACGTGTCAACTGCTGCTCGGATGCGACGGAGCAGGCTCGCGGCGGCGTGGTGGGGCTTCACGATTCTTTCTTTGCGCAGGTGGGCCGAAAGGCCATGTCAACTACTCAAAACTCCGAAAGCAAGGCAAAGGCTAGAGTTCTACGCGCCCTTCACCGATCGTATCGCATGCTCTGGGTCTGGCTCTACTGGATCAATCGCGCGAACTAAATAACGATAGGGCGGAGGTTGCGCGAGCGCCGGGCTATTTATAGCGGATTGACGAAATCAAGCGTGGCGCCAAGGGCAAGTGGCTCAATTGACCGTGCATTCCGAACCGGACTGACGGTACACGAGTGCGCGCCGCGGCCATGCCGCCGCAGCGCTCGGCCTGTCCACATGTAACTTCTGCCGCGCCCGAGCGTCTTTGTATCTAGTGTGGCATGATCAGAGCACGACCCTTGGTTCTGCTGCAGATGCGCAGGCTAACCGTCCCTTCGCTCAATAGCTCCACGGAGATAAGAAAAAAGAGAGGTAAACGTTCGTGCCGGAGGAACCAACTGGCGGCGGAAATCAAAAGGAAACAGCGGAAGAGCGCCTCGAAACGCGTCTCAACCGTCTTGAGCAAGAGGTACTGAAAGAGAATCGTTGGTGGCGAGGCGGCCTGATTGGCGCGCTTGTTTTAGTAGCGCTCGCGATTCTCATAGCCGGCCATCATCGGCGGCCGGAGCGGATGGCCATGGCCCCGATGGGTATGGCTGGATGGGCAGGTTCTGCGGGGATGCCCTACGGTGGCTACGGCCCACCGTGCGGCCCCGCACCTGAATATGGTTGGGGTCCAAGGCCGTGGGGCGGCCAGCCCAGAGAGTGGGGTGTACCTAACCCTCAAGTACCTCAAGGTCAGCCTCCTCCGCCTAATCGGTAGACTGCAGTCACTGCAGAGGGGAGCGTGACCGAATCTATGGTGAAACGGCCTCAGATGAAGTTGTGTCGTGTGTGATGAGGCCGGGTTTCGTTACAAGGGCGCCAGTTGCGGCGATACGCGTTGAGTCCGTCGCCGTGGGGTGATGACAGGAGCGTCGCAGGGTTCCAGACGGGATTATGGGTGCATCGCAGGTTAAAATCGGCTCGCCGGAGCCGCGCACGCGGTCGCAGGATTCGCGCGACGAGATCCTGAAGGCGGCGATGCAGCTGTTCGCCAATCGCGGATTCCATGAGACGTCGATGTCGGAAGTGGCGCGCGAGGCGCGGGTCAGCAAGGCGCTGATTTTCTGGCATTTCAAGACCAAGGAAGAGCTGTTCGTGGCGGTGCTGAAGCGGCTGCTGGAGCCGTACTTCATCGATTTTGCGGAAGAAGCGGCGATGGACGAGCGGGCGCAGATTGAGAAGCTGGTGGAGGCCTACCTGTTGTTCGTGCGCGACAACGCGAGCTCGGTGCGTTTTTTCCTGGCGCAGATGCTCCACGACGAGCGGCTGTCCGAGAGTCTCAGCGACCAGGTGCTCAAGCTGTATAGCGGATATCGCGCGATGCTGGTGGAACTGATCGGGCGCGCGCAGCAAAAGGGCATCTGCGCGCGGCGGACGGCGCCCGAATCGGCGGCGGCGTTTCTGCTCTCGGCGCTGAACGGATTGCTGATCGAATACTTGTTCATGGGCGCAAACGCAGTCGATCCGGAAGGGGCGGTGGCGATGGTCGCCGAGTGGCTGTTCGGGATCTTACCGGGGTCATCTTCAACGGAGGGTGGCGGCGCGCCGGCCGCCTGAAATTTTCACTCTTTTCACTTTATTCAACATCCAGGAGAACGCGCCAGCATGCGAATCCCGCTAAGACAGATGATCGATCTGGGCCGCTACATGAGCGCGAAGAAGCGTTCGGGGGAGAAGTATTTTCCGTTGGTGCTGATGCTCGAGCCGCTGCATGCGTGCAACCTTGCATGCATCGGATGCGGGCGAATCGTCGAGTACAAGGACACGATTCGCGACATGATGCCGCTGGACGAGGCGCTGCATTCGGCTGAGGAAGCGGGCGCGCCGATCGTGTCGATCTGCGGCGGCGAACCGCTGATGTACAAGCATATCGTGGCGCTGACGCAGGGATTGATCGAGGAGCAGAAGCGTCACGTCATGATCTGCACCAACGCGGTCCTGCTGGAGCGATTCGTCAAGCAGGTGGCGCCGAGTTCGTACCTGAGCTTCAACCTGCATCTGGACGGGATGCGCGAGACCAACGATCGCGTGACCAACCGGCCGGGGCATTTCGACACCGTCGTGAAGATGATCAAGATGCTGAAGGAGAAGGGCTACCGGGTGCAGACCAACACGACGGTGTTCCGCGAGACCAGCGGTGAAGAACTCGAAGGTCTGATCAAGTACCTGACGAGCCTGGGCGTCGATGGGATGCTGTTTAGCCCCGGCTATCACTACCAGGTGATGAGCAACGCCGGCGCGTATCTGAAGAAAGAGGAGATGCCGGCCAAGTTCTTCAAAGTCCGCGACATGGCGGACGCCTACAAGATCATCAATACGCCGATATACCTGGACTACCTGGTCGGCAAACGCGACATGCAGTGCAGTCCGTGGACGACGGTGACGCGCAATCCGCAGGGATGGAAGGGGCCGTGTTACCTGATAACCAACGGGCACTACAAGACGTTCAACGAAATGCATGCGGCGACGGACTGGGAATACTACCGAACCAAGCAGGATTTCCGCTGCCGCGACTGCAAGCTGCATTCGGGATTCGAGGGCACAGTGGCGCTTGATTTCGGCAAGAATCTCAAAGACTCGTGGCGGATGGTGCGGCATTACGCGGCGTGAGGAATCGCCTGCGCTGTCGAAGCGGAGAGCGCGCGCGCGCAGCTGACCAATCACCCTTGCCAAGCGGGGGAGGGGAACGATCGCGTGAGGAAAAATCCCGGCCAGTTTTTCAGCGCCGCGGTCGAGCGGGCGTCAGCGCCGCCGGCATCGGGACAAGAGAAACGAGACGTGTTCGACTTGCACAGCTATTTAAAGGAGCGCGCGCAGATTATCGAGCGAGCGCTCGCTCAAAGCGTCGAGGAAGGCGCGGGCGCGGCGGCGCGCTTGCATGAGGCGATGCGCTACTCGCTGTTGGCGGGCGGCAAGCGGCTGCGGCCGGTGCTCGTGCTGGCGTCGTGCGAGGCGGTCGGAGGGAAAGTCGATGCGGCGATGGGACTGGCGTGCGCGGTCGAGATGATTCACACCTACTCGCTGATTCACGATGACCTGCCGTGCATGGACGATGACGATATGCGCCGCGGGCGCCCGACCAATCACAAGGTCTATGGCGAAGCGATCGCGACGCTGGCGGGCGACGCGCTGCTGACGGACGCATTCAAGGTGCTCGCGCGCTCGGCGCACAACAGCGCGCCGCCGGCACTGGTGCTGGAAACGATCGCGGAGCTTGCCTGGGCGGCGGGATCAGCCGGGATGGTCGCCGGGCAGGTGATCGATCTGCTCGGCGAGGGCAAGTCGAAGACGGTCGAGGAGCTCGAAGAACTGCACGGCAAGAAAACCGGGGCGCTGTTCCTGGCGTCGGTTCGCGGCGGTGCGCGCCTGGGCGGCGCGAACGAGGCGCAAATCGAATCGCTCGACGCATACGCGCGCTCGCTCGGGCTGGCGTTCCAGGTCGTCGATGACTTGTTGGATGTTCAAGGCACGCCCGAGCAGATGGGCAAACGCACGCAAAAGGACGTCGAGCGCGGCAAGGCGACCTATCCCGCGATATTGGGAATCGAGCGCTCGCTGGATTTGGCGCGCGAGCTCGAAACGCGAGCGCATCGCGCAATTGCCGGTTTCGGGGATAGCGCCGACGCGCTGCGCCACATTGCAACCTTCGTCGTGGAGCGCAAGCTGTGAGGGCGGCCGAAGCGTCGGTGGAAATTGCCGGGACGCACTCGCGCCAGGCCGTGCTGGTGGAGCCCGGGCGGATCGAATTGCGCGACTACGTCGCGCCGCATCCGGGACCGGGCGAATTGCTGATTGAAATCCGCTGCGCGTTGACTTGCGGCACCGATCTGAAGATGTTTCTGCGCGGACATCCGCTGTGGACACTTCCGATTGCTTTCGGACATGAGTTTTCCGGCGTGGTGGCGGAAGCCGGCGAGGGCGTGACGGCATTCAAGGCCGGCGACGAAATAATGGCTGCGCCGACCGCGCCGTGTGGAATCTGTTTCTACTGCCAGCATGGGCAGGAGAATCTTTGCGACGATGCGATCGGGCGGATGGTGCTCGGCGCATACGCGGACCTGCTGCTGCTGCCGGCGCACGTCGTCGCGCGCAACACGTTTATTAAACCCGCGGACCTGCCGTTCGAAGAAGCCGCGCTGCTCGAGCCGCTTTCGTGCGTGGTTCATGCCCAGGAAATGGCGCGTCCCGAAAAGACCGAGACGGTGGCGATCATCGGCGGCGGCGCGTTCAGTCTGCTGCACATGCTCGTGTTGAAGGCCGCGGGCGTTCGCGAGGTGGCGGTCGTGGGGCGAGGCGCCAAGCGCCTGAAGTGGGCAGAGGAGATGGGCGCGGACCGGGTGATCGACGCGCGCAGCGTCGATGCGACCGCGGAAATCGCGCGGCTCAACGGCGGCTTCGGTCCCGACCTGGTGATCGAGTGCACGGGGCAAGTCGAGGGATGGCAGGATGCGCTGGCGCGGGTGCGGCGCGGAGGGCGGGTAGTTTTTTTCGGCGGATGCCCGGTGGGCACGGCGCTCAGCGTCGATACGCGACTGATGCATTACGACAATCTGACGTTGATGGCGCCGTTTCATTTCCGGCCGCGCGACGTGCGGCGCGCCTACGAATTGCTGGAGGGGCGTGCGCTGAATGCGGGCGCGATCGTCAACGCGCGAATGCGGCTTGGCGATTTGGTGGAAGTGTTTGCGATGCTCGAGCGCGGCGTGGTTCTGAAATGCGCCGTGATTCCATAGTGGGTTGCGATGAGGTTGCGGCGGGTTCCCGCGGGACGCGGGCTGAGTTCAGGCCAGGGTGAAATATGAGTCAGGCTATTGAAATTGGAAGCACGGCGATTGCCATGTCGCCGCATGACAAGTTCGTCGCGCAGGTTGATTACACGGTAGATCGCGCGCAGCGTGCGCTTATCGCGCTGCAGAAGCCCGAGGGCTACTGGCACGCGCCGCTGGAAGCGAATGCGGAGATGAACGCGGAGTTCATCATCTTCAACCATTTCATGGACACGGTCGATNTCGAGGTCGAAGCGCCTCTGAAGAAGCATCTGCTGGACATTCAGAGTCCGGACGGGAGCTGGGCGCTTTACCAGGGCAGCGAAGGGCATCTGTCGACGACGATCGAAAGTTATTTTGCGCTGAAGCTCACCGGCATGCGCGCGGGTGACGAGCCGATGGCGGCGGCGCGGCGCTGGATCCTGTCCAAGGGCGGCATCGTGAACTGCGGGACGCTGGCGCGCTTTTACCTGGCGGCGATGGGCCAAATAACGTGGGAAGCGACGGCTGCGCTGCCGGTCGAACTCGCGCTTTTCCCGAACTGGTTCCCGTTCAACATTTACGAGCTCGGCTCATGGGCGCGCGGAACGCTGATGGGACTGATGATGCTGCAGGCGGCGCGTCCCGAAAAAAAGATCGATTACCAGCGCGGAGTGCTGGAACTGTTCATCCAGCCGCCGCATTTCACGAAGTTCAAACAGCCGCGCGGAAAAAAATTGCTGTCTCTGCGCAACGCGCTGAACCTCGCCGACAAGGCGCTGCGATTCTACGATCGGCACAAAATCAAATCGATCCGCGCGCGCGCGCTGCGCCACACGGAAAACTGGCTCATCGAGCATCAGGCGGCCAATGGCTCGTGGGGCGGAATTGAGCCGTGCTACCTGCTGAGCGCGATGGCTCTGAAAGCCAACGGCTACCGCAACGACCATCCGGTGCTGAAGAAGGCGATCGAGGCGTCGCACGAACTGATTTGGCACTTCAACGACTACGACATGTACATGCCGTGCGTGTCGGTCAACTGGGACACGGCGCTCGCGGGCCGGGCGCTGCTTGACTCGGGATTGCCGGGCGACGATCCGGTGCTGAAGCGGACGTCGCAATGGTTTATCGATCATCAGATTTTCAAGAAGGGCGATTGGTCAGTAAAGCGACCCGATCTCGAACCGGGCGGATGGGCGTTCGAGTTTTACAACGACTGGTATCCCGACGTGGATGATTCGGCGGTAATTCTGTCGGTGATGGCGGATTCGGCAGCCGATGACGGCGCGGCCAGGGAGCGCGCGATCCGGGTTGGCGCGAACTGGGTAATGGGAATGCAATCGAAAGACGGCGGCTTCGCGGCGTTCGACGCCGACAACGATTCAACCTGGCTCAATCATTTGCCGCTCGCGGACGTGGAAGCGGTGACGGATCCGTCGTGTCCCGATCTCACCGGGAGGGTGCTCGAGATGATGGCGTCGGTCGGCTATCGCACCGAGCATCCGGTGGCGAAACGCGCGATCGAATGGCTCAAGCGAAATCAGTCGCCGGCGGGCGGATGGTGGGGACGCTGGGGTGTCAACTATATCTACGGCACATTCTCGGCGCTGTCGGGTTTGCGCGCGATCGGCGTCGATATCAACGAGCCGTGGATCAAGCGGGCGGTCGAGTGGCTCAAGTCGAAGCAGAATCCCGACGGCGGCTGGGGCGAGAGCCCGCGGTCGGACAAAGATCCCGCGTGGCGCGGGCGCGGGAACAGCACAGCGTCGCAGACGGCGTGGGCGCTGATCGGATTGATCGCGGGCGAGTCAGGGATCAGCGAACACGCGATGCGCGGCGTGCAGTGGCTCTCAGAGCGGCAGAACGATGAGGGCGCGTGGGACGAGAGGGAATCGACCGGCAACGGATTTCCGAATCATTTTTATCTTCGTTACTACATGTACGCGCATTACTTTCCGCTGATGGCGCTGGGGCGGTTCCGTCGGCGGCTGGCGGAGACGGCGTCACATTGAGCGCATCGCGATGAAGGCGATTTCAATTCTTGGCTCGACCGGATCGGTCGGCGTCACGACGCTGGACGTGGCCGGCCGATTCAGCGACCGATTTCGCGTCGTCGCGATGGCCGCGGGACGCAACCTGGATCTGCTGACCGAGCAGGTGAAGCGCTTTCATCCCGAACTCGTCTCGGTGGCGACGCCCGAACTCGCGCGCGAACTGGCGGCGCGCGTCGGTGCGCAGCGCGTGACGATCGTTCACGGACTCGAAGGCGCGATTGCCGTCGCAACGCATCCCGCGGCGAAGCTGGTGATGTCGGCGCTGGTCGGTGCGATGGGATTGCAGCCGACGCTGGCCGCTATCAAGGCCGGCAAGGACATCGCGTTTGCCAACAAGGAAGTGCTGGTCATTGCGGGCGAGTTGATCACGGCGGCGGTGCGGGAGAATCGCGTGCGGCTGTTGCCGGTGGACAGCGAGCACAACGCGGTTTTTCAATGCCTGGAAGGACGCGGGCGCGAGTCGTTGAAGCGGATCATTTTGACCGCGTCGGGGGGACCGTTTCGCGAGCTGGCGGCCGATAGTTTCGAATCGATCACAGTCGAACAGGCGCTGAAGCATCCGACCTGGCGTATGGGCAGCAAGATTACGATCGATTCGGCGACGCTGATGAACAAGGGGCTCGAGGTGATCGAGGCGCGGTGGCTGTTCGACCTCAAGGCCGCCGAGGTCTCGGTGGTGATTCATCCGCAGAGCGTGATCCATTCGATGGTCGAAATGATCGATGGCTCGGTGATCGCGGAGATGGCGATTCCCGACATGGCGATTCCGGTGGCGTACGCGCTTGCGTATCCGGAGCGGCTGCCGATGACGCATCTGAAGCCGCTGTCACTGGCGGAAAATTCGCGGTTGACGTTTGAAGAACCCGACCTGAGACGCTTCCCGTGCCTGCGGCTGGCGTACGAGGCGCTCGCGGCGGGGTACACGATGCCCGCGTGCCTCAACGCCGCCAACGAGGAACTGGTGGCGGGCTTCCTGGCGGGACGCGTGCGTTTCGTGGATATCCCGCGCCATATCGAAACCGTAATGCAACGGCATCGCAACTCGGCGGCGCGAACGATCGAAGATCTGCTGGAGACCGATGGATGGGCGCGAGCCGCGGCGCGCGAACTTATCGGAGCGCGACCGGTCGCAGCCTGAGATGATGGCAAACGCGCGGGCCAACGTGCAAAGCGAAGGAACCTCGTACGCTGTGAGTGCAGCGCCGGACGCGTCGCCGCCGCCGGGAGCGTTCGACGTAGCGAGCGCGTACCAGTTCTGCGCGCGGCTGGCAAAATCGCACTACGAGAATTTCACGGTCGCGTCGTGGCTGATGCCGCGCGAGATGCGCCCGCACATGTATGCAATTTACGCGTACGCGCGGATGGCGGACGACTTTGCCGACGAGCATCATGACCTCGCGATGCTCGACGAATGGGAGCGCGAGCTCGACCTGGCGTACGCCGGCACGCCGCGCCATCCGGTATTTATTGCGCTCGCCGACACAGTGCGCCGCTTCGAAATTCCGCGCGAGCCGTTCAAAGATCTCTTGACTGCGTTTCGATCCGACGTGGACTTCAAGGGCTTCGACACGCTCGACGACCTGCTCGGCTATTCGCGCTACTCGGCGAATCCGGTTGGACGGCTGGTGCTTTACCTGTTCGGCTACCGCGACCCCGAACGGCAACATCTGTCGGACCTGGTCTGCAGTGGATTGCAGCTCGCCAACTTCTGGCAGGACGTTGCAGTCGATCTCGACAAGGGACGAATCTATCTTCCGCGCCGCGACATGGAACGATTCGGAGTCACGCCGGCGGACCTGGCCGCGCATACCTCATCGCGCGAGTTCGTGAATTTGATGCGTCACGAAGCCGGTGTCGCGCGTGCGATGCTTGTCGAGGGGGGAGAATTGCACAAGCGCGTGGACAAGCGGCTGCGGCGCGACATCGTAATGTTCGCGGGCGGCGGGCTGGCGATTATCCGCGCGATAGATCGCGTCAACTACGACGTGTTCCGGATGCGTCCGGAGCTTGCGAAACTCGACTACCTGAAGCTTGGATGGAGCGCGTTACGTGGACGGCTTGAAGTCTGACAGCAGCGCCGCCGGGATCGAAGAAGCCGCCGGCCGCGAGGGCGCGTCGCTCGACGCCGACTACGAACGCTGTGCGCAAATCACACGGCGCTCGCGGTCGAGCTTTTACTACGCGTTCATTTTGCTGCCGCCCCAGCGGCGCCGTGCGCTCCACGCCGTCTATGCATTCTGCCGTTTCATCGACGATATCGCCGACGACGAAGCGATTCGCGAGCCGGCGCTGCTGCTCCGCCGGTGGCGCGAGGAACTTGACCGTGTATATGCGGGCGTGCCGACGCGCGCTCTCTCTCGCGCGCTCGCTGACAGCGCGCGGCGATTTAAAATTCCGCGGGAGCTGTTCGAGGAAATCATAAACGGTGTGGAGATGGATCTGTCGCGCAAGCGCTATCAAAGCTGGGAAGAGCTGCGGCCGTACTGCTATCGCGTCGCGTCGGCGCTGGGCCTCATCTGCATCGAGATTTTCGGCTACCGCAATCCGTCGGCGAAGTCGTACGCGGAGAACCTCGGACTGGCGCTTCAGTTGACCAATATTGTCCGCGACGTGGGCGAAGACGCCGCGCGCGGCCGCATTTACCTTCCGCTGGAAGACCTTGCGCGATTCAACGTTAGCGAGGATGAAATTCTCGGCGGCGTGTACTCGCCGAACTTCGTCAGCCTGATGGACTTCGAGGCGAAACGCGCGCAGGAACTTTACGCGAAGGCGCAGAGCGCACTCGCACCGGAAGATCGCGCGACACTGCTGACGGCCGAGGCGATGCGGCTTATCTATGCCGCGTTGCTCGAACGGATCATCAAATCGAATTATCGCGTGCTCGACCGCCGCCACAGCCTGTCTGCGCCGCACAAGCTCTACCTGGTCGGCCGCGCGTGGGCGGTGGCCCGCTGCGGCGCGCTGCACGGATAAGCGGGATGCGCGTGGCGAATTAGATGGCATCGGCGATGAAAGACGCGGTCGTGATCGGCGCCGGGTTCGCGGGACTCAGCGCAGCGGTCGCGCTCGCGGAGCGGGGCGTGCGGGTTACAGTGCTCGAAGGAAAACCCGCGCCCGGCGGGCGTGCGTATTCGTTCACCGACCCGGACAGCGGAGATTTCGTCGACAACGGGCAGCACGTCCTGATGGGTTGTTACGGTGAGACGCTCGACTTCCTCAAGCGGATCGGCGCTTACGACCAGTTGGTATTTCACGAAGATTTGGAAATCGAAATGCTCGCGGGTCCCGGCCAGAGTGCGATCCTGAAAACGGCGCGGCTGCCCGGACCTCTGCACATGACGGCCGCGCTGCTCGGATACCGGCATCTGAGTATCGCGGAGCGAATCGCTGTGATGCGCGGGGGACTGCGCATGCTCGCGATGAGACGGTTCGGCGACGCCGAATTGCGTCGTCTCACCGTCGCGCAGCTGATGGATCGCATCGGGCAATCAGAACAAGCGCGCCGCTGCTTCTGGTACCCGCTGTCGATCGCGACGCTGAACGACGAGCCGCAATCGTCGTCGGCGCGGCTGTTGGCCGAGGTCCTGAAGCGTGCGTTCTTTTCGCGCCGCCGCGATTCGGCGTTCGTTTATTCGCGCGTCGGGCTGAGCGACCTGTACTGCACGGGCGCGCAGCGGGTGATCGAGCGCGCCGGCGGGAGGATTGTTTCGCATTCGATCGTGGAGATGCTGGAACCTGGCGCTCGAGGCCATGTCGCAAGCGTGCGGCTGCGCGACGGGCGGCGAATCGAGGCGTCGGACTTCATCAGCGCGGTTCCGGCGCCCCAGTTACTGCGGTTCTTGCCTGAAAACGCGGTTGCCGATCCATTTTTCTCGCGCTTCACGGGTCTTTCCAGCTCGCCAATCATCTGTGTCCACGTGTGGCTCGATCGCGAAGTGACTAATTCAGCGTTCATCGGTTTTATCGGCACTACTACTCAATGGCTATTCAACAAACGTCAAATATTCGCGCAGCGCGGCGAGGCGCATCCGGGTTACCTGAGCTTCGTGATCAGCGGCGCGCGAAAGCTGGTCGATCGCAGCAATCAGGAAATCCTGGATATCGTGATTAACGATCTCCACGCGATGATTCCCGCGTCGCGCGGAGCCAGAGTCGTGAAGTCCCTGGTGCTCAAGGAGAAAAATGCCACGATGGCCCCGGACCTTCGATCGCATGAACTGCGTCCGACGGCGAAGACGCCGATCGCGAACTTCTTCCTGGCCGGTGACTGGATACAAACCGGTTTGCCGGCAACGATTGAGAGTGCGGTGATTTCGGGACGGGCCGCAGCCGCCGCCGTCTCCGAGCGAACGGCTGAATAGCTATTGAGTGAATCCGATGACTACTAAGTTAGCGCTGGTGACAGGCGGCAACGGATTCGTGGGATGCCACGTCGTGCGCGCGCTCATTGCCCGCGGCGATCGGGTGCGAGTGCTGGCGCGCGAGAACGCGGATTTAAGTGCGCTGGTTGGTCTGCCGGTCGAGATCGTGCGCGGCGATCTCCGGTACTTCGATTCCGTCGATCGCGCAGTCAACGGATGCGATGAGGTTTATCACGTCGCCGCCGATTACCGGCTGTGGCTGACCGATCCGGCGCCGATGTATGAAACCAACGTCGGGGGCACGCAGCATGTTATCCGGGCTGCAGCCAACGCCGGTGTTTCGCGAATCGTTCACACCAGCACGGTGGGGGCGCTCGGAATTCCGCACGGCGGAGTGGGGCGCGAAGACACGCCGTCGTCGCTCGCCGAGATGACGGGTCATTATAAGAGATCGAAGTACATGGCCGAGCAGGCGGCGCTGGAGGCCGCCCGCACGGGCGCGCCGGTGGTGATCGTGAATCCATCGACGCCGATTGGCGCGCTCGACTTAAAGCCGACTCCGACCGGCAGAATCATCGTGGACTTCCTGAATCGGCGGATGCCGGCGTACGTGGAGACCGGCCTTAACATCGTCGATGTCGAAGATGTCGCACGCGGGCATCTGCTGGCGGCGGAGCGCGGCCGAATCGGCGAGAAGTATATTCTCGGCGGCGACAATCTCACGCTCAGGGAATTTCTCGAGCGGCTCGCCATGATTTCCGGGCTGCCCGCGCCAAAGATGAGGATTCCGTACGCGGTCGCGCTGGGGTATGCGCTCGGCGCCGAAGCGTTTGCGCGCACCGTCACACGCCGGGCGCCGCGGGCGAGCCTGACCGAGGTGCGGATGGCGCGAAAGCGGATGTTTTTCGACTCGTCGAAGGCGCGCGCAGAGTTGGGTTATTCGCCGGGGCCGATCGAGGCGGCGCTGGCGGCAGCGATAGAATTCTTTAGATCCAAAGGGACGGCCAGGAGCGCCGCGTAAGCCACGCCATGCATTTACTACTGTCAACGATTGTGCTGCGCCCGTATGTGTTCATCTTTCTGGTGAGTTTTCTGTATATCGCGATCGTGAACTTCGGTCTGCGCACGACTGTTTTGTTTACGGTCCTGACCTATGCCGTGTCGCTCGCGTGCGAGTGGTCTTCAGTTCACAACGGATTCCCGTTCGGGTTGTATCACTATATTGACGCGACCCGCGGGCGCGAGATTTGGGTGTTCGGCGTTCCGTTCATGGATTCGTTGTCGTTCACCTTTCTGGCTTTCGCCAGCTATACGGTCGCGCTGCTGCTCAGTTCGCCGTTGTATTGGCGGGGTGCTGATTTTCGGATTCTCGACACGTGGCAAATTCGCCGTGCGCCGCGAGTATGGCTGATGGCAGCGCTGTTCATGGTGATGGTGGACCTGGTGGTCGATCCGCTGAGCGTGCTCGGCGACAGATGGTTCCTCGGCAAAATGTTCTGGTACGATCCGCCGGGGCCGCACTTCGGCGTGCCGATCAGCAACTACCTGGGATGGTATTTCGTCGCCGCGATCACGATTGCGATTTTCCAGTGGCTCGACGCGATGCTCAATCGCGGCTCGGCGAAGCCGGCGCGTGCGCTTCCCGCGATGCGGTCGCGCGCGCTGCTCGGTCCGGCGCTCTATGCGGGGATCGTGATCTTCGGAATCACGATGCTGTTCCGAATCAACGCGCCGGAAATCGGGTGGGCTGCCGTGTTCATCTACCTGCCCTTCACGGTCCTGGCGATTCATATCCTGACCCGCCGCGAATCCTACGGCGACCACGCGGCAATCGAGCGCCATCTGGCGGACTTTCCCTACGAGCGTGCTCTTCCTGTCTGGAGGCCGGCGAGCGCGCGCATACGCGAGCCGGGCCGCCGCTTAGCGAGCACAGACAGTCGTCGGCGAGGCGCTTGATCGGGAGGCGCTTCCAAAGTTTCGCCAAGTGTGGCAAGCGTCGGTCATCGAGCTGCGACGAAGTAAACAGAGGTGACTTGGCATGCTGCTCAAGGACAAAGTTGCGTTGATCACGGGCGCAGGTTCGGGAATCGGCCGCGCCAGCGCGATTCGGTTTGCGCAAGAAGGCGCGAAGCTGATGGTCGCCGACGTACGCGCCGAATCGGCGAGCAATACCGCCGCTGAGATCGAGAAGGCCGGCGGCGTGGCGAAGTCGCTGTCGGTGGACGTGCGCGTCGGCGCCGAAGTCGAGCGGATGGTCAATGAAACGGTAAGCGCGTTCGGCCGGCTCGACATCCTGTTCAATAACGCCGGCGTCTTCGTGCCCAAAAACGTGGTGGACACGAGCGAGGAAGAATGGGACTGGGTCGTGGACGTGTGTCTGAAGGGTGTATTCTTCGGCTGCAAGTATGCGATCCCGCAAATGATCAAGCAGGGCGGCGGCGTGATCGTCAACACCGCCAGCGGCGCGGGAATCAAGGGCGTGCCGGATCTTGCCGCCTACCAGGCGGCGAAAGGCGGCGTCGTGATCATGTCGAAAGGAATCGCGCTCGACTTCGCGCGCGACAAGATTCGATGCGTGTCGATCTGCCCGGGCGTGATCGAGACGCCGATCGCCGAGAATTGCAACACCGTTCCCGCCGGCGCGTCGCATTTGGTTTGGGAACGCACCGCAAACGCGCATCCGCTCGGGCGCAACGGAAAGCCGGAAGAGGTCGCTGCGTTGGCGGCGTTCCTGGCGTCCGATGAGGCGGGGTTCATCACGGGCGTCGCGGTGCCAATTGACGGCGGGCTCAGCGCGGGTACTTTCGCTCCACCGGCCCGCGAGCACGCCTAGCAGCCGCCGGGACCTCGCCGTCGTACGCGATAGCCGTCAGTGCGTCGGCGATTGCGGTCGTTGCGCGCGACAGGTTTCGAATCAGCCGCGGCAGCTTGAGGATAGTTGCCGGATTGCGGATCAGGTAGGACGTTGCGACGAGCGGCCGGACCTTGCCGTCCTGGTCGGCCATCGCCGCGCCCACTATTTCGTCGTCAACTTCATCGAGCACTGCCCGGATCGCGACGAACGGGATCCCGCGCGCGGCGGCTTGCGCGGCAATCGCGGCGGTCTCCATGTCCACCGCGATCGCGCCGGTGCTTTCCTTGGCGCGTCGCTTCTCGGCGCCGGTGGCGAGCACGCGATGCGATGTCAAAATCGCGCCGGTCGAGTACGCGATACCCGCGATCGCAAGCGAGCGGCCGACCGCGCGGATGTGCGCGTCGCCCACGGTCGTCACTTGTTCGGCAACCTGGCCGTCGGTATGAATCGTCAGAGTGCGGTCGGATAGGACGAGGTCGCCCGGCTTCAGCCCGCTGGAAAGCGCGCCGGCGACACCGGTCCCGATTACCAACTCGGCGCCGGGGATCAGATCGAACGCGCGGCGCGCGGTATCGCTTGCGCGGCTGTGGCCGATTCCGTGGCCAACGACAGTGAATCTTTTGCCGCCGATCTCCGCGCGAAAGCCATGCAAGCCGTCGAGAGCGAGCGGAGTGCGACGGCTGAGCCGGCGCTTGAAAGGCGCGATCTCGCGCGCGAAGGCGTAAAAGAGAAGAATCAATCGCGTGGTCTCATCTTGGACTTTCGGAGCGCGCGCTTGAGCGAACCATCCGATGCTAGCAAACTTGTGCCGGTGTTTCTTTTCAGTGACCCGAAGGCCTCGCATGGGGTCTTGGTGACGAATTGCGTGCCAAGTCCTGGTGGCGGATTTTGAAGCGCCTGATTGTTAACGCCGACGACTTCGGCTTGTCGCCCGAGGTCAACGCCGCCGTCGTACGGGCGACTCGCGACGGAATTTTGCGCAGTGCGAGCCTGATGGTTGCGGAGCCTGCCGCGCCGGCCGCTGCTCAAATAGCGCGCGAAAATCCCGCGCTCGACGTCGGCCTGCATGTGGTGGTCTGCCGGGGACGCAGCCTCCTCGACGCGTCGCGGCTCGGCGCCGCGGTGCGCGCGTCGGGAGAGTTCATCGACAATCCCGTGGCTGCGGGGATGCGATATTTCTTCGACCGTTCGATGCGCGCCGCGATGACCGACGAACTGCGCGCGCAAGTCGAGCGGCATCTCGAGTTGATTGGCTACCTCAACCATATCGACGGGCACTTGAATTTCCACGTCCATCCGTTGTTCGCCGATATTTTGGTTGACCTCGCCGTCGAATATAAAGTGCCATGCATCAGGCTTCCGCGCGAGCGCGTGATGACCACGCTGCGGCTGCGCCGGGACAATGCGCCGCGCAAGCTCGTCGAGTCGATCATCTTTCGCACCCTGTCGCGTCGAACCCGCGCAATGATGGCGGAGCGTGGCCTTATCTCGACCGACGCGCTGTTTGGACTTCATCAGAGCGGTCATCTGAGCGAGGATTACGTCCTGGGCGTGATCGATCGTATCCGCGATGGCGCCACGGAACTTTATTTCCATCCGGCCGCCGATATCGGCGGAGTCCCGCCTGCGGTCGAGGCGCAACTCGAGGTCGAGATTCTCACCAGCCGGCGCGTGCGCGATGCGATCGATCGAAATGGAATCGAACTGATCACGTTTGCCGATCTTGCAAAGGGCAATCCCCCCGCTTGATTCAACTTTGCATCTGGCGTTCCCTGTGGCTCGTGCCAAAAAAACTTCCCGAGCGGGAGACCGGCGTCATGGCGGCGTACGACACGAGCGTCGAGACGTCCGTCTGCTGCGCGCACGACGCGAAGGGGCGGGGAATCGGCGCCATGTCGTGTGGATGCAGCGCCCGCTCCGGCTCGGCACTGTGCCATAAGAGCGGTCGTGATCAAGTTCGACCCGTGTGGGTCGTTTCAGTTCACGACCGAAGCGAGGACCATGTCTGAGAGCCGCTGAAGACGTTCGAAATTGCGCGATTCCTCCAGCAGTCCGGCGGTCAAACACACGAACGTCAAATCCCGCTCCGGATCGATCCAGAACATGGTCGAACCAGCGCCGAGACCGCCGAACGTCGAGGGCGACGCCGTCGTGCCGAACGGGTGCGGGAAGATACCGGTCCCGCGGATGAAGAAGCTCAATCCGAGGTTTGCGGGGAATTCGCCCCATCCGCGCGCCTCGTAGGCATAGCTGAACAGATTGTTCGGGAGCGTGCCGGTGTGGATGGTGGCGGCCAACCGGATAGCTGCCGGCGACAGCACTCGAACTCCGTCGAGTTCGCCACCACGCCTGAGCATCTCGGCCCATCGCAAGATATCGCCCGCTGTGGAAACCACCCCGCCGGCCGGAATCTCAGCGTCTTCAGTAAGCAGTAGGTTCATCGCTTCGAGCAATTCGGGCTGGAAGACTCCGGGAGTTCGGTCCCGCACCACTATTGGAACGAACCGCGCAGCGAGATCCTTGCGCCGACCCAAGGCGGTTTCTTTCATGGCCAATGGCTCAAAGAATTCCTGCGCGAGAATGTCACGGAACGACCGACGCCCGCCGTCAAGTCTGCGCACCACTTCCGCCAGCACCGCGTGCGCGGTAAGCGCACTGTAGCTAACGGCGCTGCCGGGAACGGTATCGGGGAGTTGCTGGCACGCTGCCGCCACAAAAACCTCGAGGTTGCCGAACAACTCCGGCGGGACCGCAGGAGTCGCCGACATCCCGGCAGTGTGAGTCAGCATATGAGCAACTGAGATCCGCTGCTTGCCCTTGATTCCGAACTCCGGGATCACGTCTGCGATCTTCGTTGTCAGCAGCAGTTCACCCCGTTCCACGCGCGCCAGGACCGCCGCGGTGGTCATCGTCTTGGTAATAGACATGATCGCGAAAATGTCATCGATGCGCGCGGCGCGGCTGCTGGCCCTATCGGCGAAGCCGACTGCCTCATGAGCCGCCACCACCCCGCCCCGGGCGACGGCGTACACAACTCCATCGTAGCGGTTGCTCGCGACATCCTGCCGTATCGCGGCGGCGACCCGATCGAGGCGTGCTGGATCGATTCCGATTTCTGCGGGGTTACCGGTCTTCATTGAATACCTCCTGCGAAGGACACAAGCGAAATTTCAACATATAGCCTAAAGGCAAACTGAGCCAGTGCCTCCGGCTCGCCGCCGAATCAATTGCTCGCGCCCCGACGCGGTTTGAACTAGGCTATGCATCTGCGGGGCGCGCCTCGCGCACTTTTTCATTTTTCACGTTTTCACGCTCGACTGCATACAAAGGAAGAGAGACCAGATGCGTGATCAGGATGGATCTCCCCTCGCTGATTCTCAGGATGATTATCGCCTGCCGAAAAACGTCACGCCCAAGCGCTATGAAATTCGTCTGACGCCCGATCTCAAGGCGTTCACCTTTCAAGGCGAGGTGAATATCGCTGTCGTCGTCAACGATGCGACCGACGACGTCGTGTTGAACGCGCTCGAGCTGGAAATCGACAAGGTCACCGCGCAACGCGGCGGAAAATCTCTCGCCGCGAAGGCCGAGCAGGAGCCGGCCAAGGAACGTGCGCATCTCCGATTCGCCGAGAAACTTTCGCCGGGCGAATGGCGGCTTAAGATTGCGTTTCGCGGAATCCTGAACGACAAGCTGCACGGCTTTTATCGCAGCCAGTACCAGGACGCTTCCGGCAAGACCCACGTCGCTGCGACGACGCAGTTCGAATCCACCGACGCGCGCCGCGCGTTCCCATGCTGGGACGAGCCGGAGCTCAAGGCGAGTTACAAGGTGACGCTGGTTGTCGATGAGCACCTGGCCGCCATCTCGAACGGCGGACAGGAGAGCGAGCGGAAGCTGGCCGGCGCAAAGAAGGAGGTCGTCTTCAAGGAGACGATCCCGATGTCCACCTACCTGGTCGCGTTCATCGTCGGCGAGTTCGACGCGACCGCGCCGGTCGATGCGGGCACGCCGCTCAGGATCGTTCACGTTCCCGGCAAGGAGTCGCTGACCGGTTGGGCGCGGCAGATTGGCGCGTTCTCGCTCAAATATTTTGCCGGCTACTACGGGCTCAAGTATCCCGGCGACAAGCTCGACCTGATCGCGATTCCGGATTTCGCCTCGGGCGCGATGGAAAATCTGGGCGCGATTACCTTTCGCGAGACCGCGCTGCTCGCCGACGAAAAATCCGCGTCGCGCGCCGAGCTCGAGCGCGTCGCCGACGTGGTGTCGCACGAAAACGCGCACATGTGGTTCGGCGATCTCGTCACCATGCGATGGTGGAACGGGATCTGGCTCAACGAGGCGTTCGCCACCTTCATGGAGATGCTGGCCGTCGACGCGTGGAAGCCGGAGTGGAAGCGATGGGAGAGCTTCAGCGTCTCGCGCGCGGCGGCGATGTCGATAGACGGGCTGCGCAGCACGCGCCCGATTGAATACACGGTGCGCAGTCCCGAAGACTGCCGCGCGATGTTCGACATCCTGACCTATGAAAAGGGCGCGGCCGTGCTGCGGATGCTCGAGCAGTTCCTGGGCGCCAACGTCTTTCGCGACGGAATTCGCCTCTACCTGAACAAGCATCAATTCAACAACACCGAGACCGGCGACCTGTGGGACGCGCTCGAGGCGGCGTCGCGCGAGCCCGTGCGCAAAATGATGGACTCGTGGATCTTCCAGCCCGGCTTTCCGATCATCGAAGCGGCGCCGGCTGCCAACGGCCGCGGACTCAAGCTCTCGCAGCGCCGATTCTTCTATCTCGCCGAGGACAACCACCAGCTCTGGCATGTGCCCGTGATGGTTCGCGCGAAGACCGACCAGGGCGGCTCGACCCACAAGGTGATCCTCACCACTGGCGAGACGACTCTCGATATCCCGGGCAAGCTCGAATGGGCGCTGTTGAACGAGGGCGGCCACGGCTTCTATCGCGTGCACTATGCGCCGGCGCTGCTCGCGGCGATCACGGAGAATCTCGGCGCGCTGCAACCGATCGAACGCTTCGGGCTGGTGAGCGATACGTGGGCGGCGACCGTCGCGGGACTTGGCCCGCTCAGCGAGTTCCTCAAGATGGCGTGGCTGTTCACCGGCGAGACCGACATCAACGTGTGGCGCGCGTTGATTGGTGCGTTCGCGTATCTCGACATGATCGCGTCCGACGCCGACCGGCCCGCGCTGGCCGCCGCGGTGCGCGAGATCGTCGGTCCCGCCGCCGCACGGCTGGGCTGGGAGCCAAAGTCCGGCGAGAGCGAGCTTGTGCGCCAGTTGCGCGGCACGCTCATCGGCGCGCTCGGCACGCTCGGCGACGATTCCGAGGTCCAGAGGCACGCGCGCGACCTGTATGCGCGCTTCGAGGACAATCCCGATTCGGCGGATCGCGACCTGATGCCCGCGCTGGTGAATATCCTCGCGCATTGCGGCGACGCCGCGCGTTACGAGGAGTTCAAGCGAAAGTTCAAAGCGCCGCGCACGCCGCAGGAAGAGCAGCGCTTCCTGTTTGCGCTGGCCAATTTCCGCAATCGCGATCTCCTGAAAAAAACCATGGAGATGACGCTGGACGGGCAGGTGCGAACCCAGAATTCGCCGTACCTGATGCATTCGCTGCTGCTCAACCCCGCCTGCCGCTACCAGGCGTGGGACTTTGCCCGCGCGCATTGGGACGAGATGATTCAGAAGTATCCCGACAACGCGCTGCCGCGGATGTGCGAAGCCGTGATCGCGCTCCTCGATCGCGAAGAAGAGGTCAAGAAGTTCTTCGTCGAGCATCGCGTGCGCCTGGGCGGCAAGTTAATCGATCAGCACCTCGAGCGGCTAAGCGTCGCGGTCGGATTCCGCCGCCGCGAAGGCGCAAACCTGCAAGCAACGCTCAAGGGATAACGAACGGCACCGAATAATATCCCGGCGCCCATTCCATTTCTTCCATTTCGGTGCCCGCAAACGCCGCGGCATTGCAAGACTTCAAGTAACCCTTTAACTTCTCAGCGAGCCTGGATCATCCGCGCC
>JGI20195J14853_1000040_pt1 | contig 27452 bp, 21 predicted proteins | sample NGESurdeep092012_3_FD_14853 | JGI IMG/M metagenome (IMG submission 14853)
GTGATCGCGGTGTTGGCCGCCGATGGCGAGGACGTGAAAGCGGCGGGGGCGGGGGCTGCGAGCGCGCCGCCGAAGGCTGCTCCGGCTGTGCAAGCGTCCGCCGCTGCGAAGCCGGCCCCGACGCCTGCACCTGCTGCGGCGAAGGCCGCAGCACCCGCCGCTGCAGCTCCCGCGCTCCAGGCGGCAGCACCTGCTCTGCAAAGCAACGGTCACGCCCGCATTTTCTCATCGCCGCTGGCCCGTCGTCTCGCCAAGGAAGCCGGCATCGAGCTTGCGCGCATCGACGGTTCCGGTCCGCATGGCCGCGTGATCGCGCGCGATGTCGAGGACGCCAGATCCGGCGAGGGGCTGAAAGCCCCAGTAGCACCGTCAGCCGGCGCATCGAGCATCGCGCCGTCCATGTCGGACCAACAGATCCGTGCGCTTTATGAGGACGGCAGTTACGAGGTGATCCCGCACGACGGCATGCGCCGAACCATTGCGCAACGTCTCACCGCGTCGGTGCAGACCATCCCGCATTTCTACCTGACGATGGACTGCAACATCGGCAAGCTAGTCGAGGCCCGCGAGGAGATCAACGCCGCCGCGCCGACGGACAAGGAAGGCAAGCCCGCTTACAAGCTTTCGGTCAACGATTTCGTCGTCAAGGCGCTGGCGATCGCGCTGCAGCGGATCCCCAACGCCAATGTCAGCTGGACCGATGGCGGCATGCTGAAGCACAAGCATTCCGACATCGGCGTCGCGGTTGCGATGCCCGGCGGCCTGATCACGCCGATCATCCGCAAGGCCGAGACCAAGCCGATCTCGGTGATCTCGGCCGAGATGAAGGATTTCGCCGCGCGGGCGCGGGCGCGCAAACTCAAGCCCGAGGAATATCAGGGCGGCACCACGGCCGTCTCCAACCTTGGCATGTACGGCATCAAGGATTTCACCGCAGTGATCAACCCGCCGCACGCCACAATCCTCGCGGTCGGCACTGGCGAGGAGCGCGCAATCGTCAGGAACGGCAAGATCGAGATTGCGCAGATCATGAGCGTGACACTGTCCTGCGATCACCGCGCGGTCGACGGCGCGCTCGGCGCTGAACTGATCGGCGCGTTCAAGATGCTGATCGAGAACCCGGTCATGATGGTGGTGTGAGGCGGATTAGCGTGCCACCACAATCGCGTCACGCCCTTCGCAGGAGAGAACGATGCCGGCCGGTGCAGTCAAGTTGTCGATCAAGCCTAGCCTTCATCGTTTGCGGCGCCATCGCGTTCTTTGGAATTCCAATCGTCGCCTATGTCGGAAAAAAGCTGAATTACAGCCGCACCGAATATCGTTTCTATGCCGATCGGCTTGAATTCGACGAGGGATTTTTCTCCATCAACAAGAAGGTGATCAAGTTTCGCGACGTCAAGGAAACCACCTTGCGCAAAGGCATCCTTCAACGCACATATGGTCTGGGCTCGATCTATCTGGCGACGCTGGCCACCGGGTCGACCCGTAATACGAATCCATTCGTGGCTCTCGGTTTCGGCAACGTTTCGGCCAGCGGGGTCATCGTGCGCGATATCGAAGATCCCGACGGGACCTTCGAGAAAGTAAGGCAGCTGGTTGACGCGCAGAACAGTTAGGATCCGGGCGCGTTGTCGCGACGGGTCGGGCGCCGAATAGTTTTGCTACAGGTATAAATCACGCGAGTTCGCAATGACCGACACCTCCTTCGACATCATCATCATCGGCTCGGGGCCCGGCGGCTACGTCGCCGCCATTCGCGCGGCGCAGCTCGGTTTCAAGACAGCGATTGTCGAAAAATCCTATCTCGGCGGCATTTGCCTGAACTGGGGCTGCATCCCGACCAAGGCGCTGCTGCGTTCCGCGGAAATCTATCATTACATGCAGCACGCGAAAGACTACGGGCTCTCTGCCGAGAACGTCTCGTTCGATGCCAAAGCGGTGGTGCAGCGCTCGCGCGCCGTCGCCAAGCGGCTCAACGACGGCGTCGGCTTTCTCATGAAAAAGAACAAGGTCTCGGTGATCTGGGGCGAAGCTGTCATCGACGCGCCCGGCAAGATTACCGTGAAGAAATCCGCCGTCGAGGCGCCGAAGGGCGCGCTGGGCGAGGGCGCCTATCAGTCCAAGCACATCATTGTTGCGACCGGCGCGAGGCCGCGTGTATTGCCCGGATTGGAGCCGGACAAGAAACTGATCTGGACTTACTTCGAGGCGATGGTGCCGGAGAAGATGCCAAAGTCGCTGCTTGTGGTGGGCTCAGGCGCCATCGGCATCGAGTTCGCGTCGTTCTTTCACACTATGGGCGCCGACGTCACCGTGGTCGAGGTGCTGCCGCAGATTCTTCCCGTCGAGGACGCCGAGATCGCAACGCTGGCGCGCAAGCGGTTCGAAAAACAAGGCATCAAAATTCTCAGCAGCACCAAAGTGACAAAACTTGAGAAAAAGAGCGACAGCGTGATCGCCACCATCGACGACGGCAAGGGCAAGTCGCAGACGGTCGAGTTCGAGCGGGTGATTTCCGCCGTCGGCGTGGTCGGCAATATCGAAAATCTCGGACTGGAAAAACTCGGCCTCAAGACCGAGCGCGGCTGCGTCGTGATCGACGGCTACGGCAAGACCAGCGTGCCCGGCATCTACGCTATCGGCGACGTCGCGGGGCCGCCGATGCTGGCGCACAAGGCCGAGCATGAAGGCGTGGTTTGCGTCGAAGCCATCAAGGGCCTGCATCCGCACGCGATGGACAAGAATCTCATTCCCGGCTGCACCTATTGCAATCCGCAGATTGCGTCGGTCGGCCTCACCGAGGCCAGGGCAAAGGAAGGCGACCGCGAGGTTCGCGTCGGCCGTTTCCCGTTCGTCGGCAACGGCAAGGCGATCGCGCTCGGCGAGGATCAGGGACTGGTCAAGGTGATCTTCGACAAGAAGACCGGCCAGTTGCTCGGTGCGCACATGATCGGCGCCGAGGTCACCGAACTGATTCAGGGTTACGTGGTTGCCATGAACCTCGAAACCACGGAAGAAGAACTGATGCACACCGTGTTTCCGCATCCGACGCTGTCCGAAATGATGAAGGAAGCGGTGCTGGACGCCTATGGCCGCGTGCTGAACGTATAAAACTCGAAAGACCAATCCGTGAAAGACAACGTCAATCTGACAATCGAACGTCCGACGTTCGTGACCCATCTCGAATGCGCGATGGAAGGCGATCATTATCCCGCCGACCAGGTCCATAATCTCTCGAAAGCGAACAAGCCGCTGCTGGTGCGCTACGACCTCGTTGGCGTGAAGAAGGCTTTGACAAAAGACGCGCTGGCGCAGCGGCCTCCCGATCTCTGGCGCTACCGTGAAATGCTGCCGGTGCGCAAGGTCAGCGACATCGTCAGCATGGGCGAAGTCACGACGCCGCTGATCCGATTGCCGAAGCTGTCGAAAAAAATCGGCGGCGGCGAGATCATCGTCAAGGACGAGGGCCGGTTGCCGACCGGCTCGTTCAAGGCGCGCGGCCTTGTCATGGCGGTGTCGATGGGCAAGGCGCTCGGCATCAGGCACATGGCAATGCCGACCAACGGCAATGCCGGCGCGGCGCTCGCGGCTTACGCCACCAACGCCGGCATCAAGACCACAATCTTCTGCCCTGCGGATACGCCAGAGGTGAATGTCAGCGAGATCGAGTTGCAGGGCGCGACCGTCTATCGAGTCAACGGATTGATCGACGATTGCGGCAAGATCGTCGGCGAAGGCAACGCCAAGGCCGGCTGGTTCGATACTTCCACGCTGAAGGAGCCCTACCGTATCGAGGGCAAGAAGACGATGGGGCTCGAACTCGCCGAACAGCTCGGCTGGGACGTCCCGGACGTGATTTTCTATCCGACCGGCGGCGGCACCGGCCTGATCGGCATGTGGAAGGCGTTCGCCGAACTCGAAGCCATCGGTTTCATCGGCGGCAAGCGGCCGCGGATGGTGGCGGTGCAGGCGGCGGGTTGCGCGCCGATGGTACGCGCCTTCGAGAACGGTACCGAGCACGCCCCGCGCTGGGAGGATGCCCACACCATCGCATCCGGCATCCGTGTGCCGCAGGCGGTTGGGGATTTCCTGATCCTGCGTGCGGTGCGGGAGAGCAAAGGTTTTGCGATCGCGGTGACGGACGAGAGAATTTCTGCTGCGCTCAACGAAGTCGCGCGCGAAGAAGGCCTGCTGCTGTGCCCGGAAGGCGCGGCGACCTATGCTGCCTACAAACAGAGTCTCGCCGACGGCCGCGTGACGAAAGATGATCGCGTGATGTTGTTCAATTGCGCGACCGGACTAAAGTATCCGCTGGCGCCGGTCACGCGCACGCTCGATCGTCATCAGCCGATCGACTACGCGAAGCTTTAAGTTCACGGCCCGGAGAGTGCCGCGTTTGGGGGAGGGTCCGATGCGAAAAACGGTTCTGGCCGTGTTCATGGCGTTGCTGGCATTCGGCGGCGGCGCGCGTGCGGACAATTTCCCATCGCATCCCATCACCATCGTGGTGCCGTTTGCCGCCGGCGGTCCCACCGATGCGATGGCGCGGATTCTGGCCGAGCGGATGCAGAACACGCTTGGCCAGACCATCCTGATCGAGAATGTGACCGGTGCGGCCGGCTCGCTCGGGGTCGGACGCGTGGTGCGAGCGGCGCCCGACGGCTACACCGTCAGCATCGGCCATCTTGGCACCCACGTCGCCAATGGCGCGATCTACAAGCTCGGCTACGATCTCGTCACCGATCTTGAGCCGGTGGCACTGCTGCCGAGCAATCCGATGATCATCGTCAGCAAGAACGCGGTTCCGGCCAAATCGCTGGGGGAATTGCTTGCATGGTTGAAGGCGCGGCCAACCCTGGCCACGGCCGGCACCGCCGGCGCCGGTTCAGGGAGCCATATCGCAGGGCTCTATTTTGAGAACATCACGGGCATCAAGCTGCAATACGTGCCGTATCGCGGCACGGCGCCGGCGCTGACGGACCTCGTCGCGGGTCAGATCGATATCATCATCGATCAGACCTCCAATTCCATCAGCCAGGTGCGCGCCGGCACGATCCGCGCCTACGCCGTCACCGACGATAAGCGCGTCGAGTCGGCGTCGGACATACCAACCACCGACGAGGCGGGCTTGCCCGGGTTTCACATGACGCTGTGGTCCGGCCTGTGGGTGCCGAAGGACACGCCGAAAGATATCGTCGCAAAACTCAACGCCGCGGCAGTGGACACCTTGAACGATCCGGCCGTGCGCAAGAAGTTCGAAAACCTCGGGCTGCAGATGCCGCCGAAGGATCAGCTTTCGCCGCAGGCGCTCGGCATCTGGCAGAAAGCCGAGATTGCGAAATGGTGGCCGATGATCAAGGCCGCCAACGTCAAGGTGGAATAGGCGGAGCCGTCTTGCACCGCACCGCGAAGTGGGTGCTCCGATGGTTGCCGCCGCGCCACGATTGTTGCCCGACTGCAACACTGAGCGAACATTTAACTGTCATCCCAGCAAGCTCTTGCGTACGCCGCTTTTTAGCCACACCCCTCGATGAAATCATTCTTCGTAGGGCTAACGGCCACGGCGCTCGCGAAGGCGAAGGAAAATTCCTGATTTTCCGGGTCTGACAAGGGTTGGCTGGGGAAATAGGTTCGCGATGGACGCCAAGACCAGCATCAAGAAGAGACTGCCGAGCCGTCATGTGACGGAGGGCCCGGAACGGGCGCCCCACCGCTCGTATCTTTATGCGATGGGGCTGACCACCCAGCAGATCCACCAGCCGTTCGTCGGCGTGGCGTCGTGCTGGAACGAGGCCGCGCCCTGCAATATCTCGCTGATGCGTCAGGCCCAGGCGGTCAAGAAGGGCGTCGCCTCCGCCGGCGGTACCCCGCGCGAATTCTGCACCATCACCGTGACCGACGGCATTGCCATGGGGCATGACGGCATGCGCTCGTCGCTGCCCTCGCGCGAATGCATCGCCGATTCCGTCGAATTGACCATGCGGGGCCATGCTTACGATGCGCTGGTCGGTCTTGCCGGCTGCGACAAGTCGCTGCCGGGGATGATGATGGCGATGGTCCGGCTCAACGTGCCGTCGATCTTCATCTATGGCGGCTCGATCCTTCCCGGCAATTTCCGTGGCCAGCAGGTCACGGTGCAGGACATGTTCGAGGCGGTCGGCAAACATTCGGTCGGCGACATGTCGGACGCCGATCTCGACGAAATCGAGCGCGTGGCTTGCCCGTCTGCCGGCGCGTGCGGCGCACAATTCACCGCCAACACCATGGCGACGGTATCCGAGGCCATCGGGCTTGCGCTGCCCTATTCGGCCGGCGCGCCGGCACCTTACGAAATCCGCGACGCGTTCTGCATGACCGCCGGCGAGAAGGTGATGGAGCTGATCGCCCTGAACATCCGGCCGCGCGACATCGTCACGCGCCGGGCGCTGGAAAACGCGGCGGCGGTAGTAGCCGCCTCCGGCGGGTCGACCAATGCTGCACTGCATCTGCCGGCAATTGCGCACGAATGCGGCATCAAGTTCGATTTGTTCGACGTGGCGGAAATCTTCAAAAAGACACCGTATGTCGCGGATTTGAAGCCGGGCGGTCGTTATGTCGCCAAAGACATGTTCGAGGTTGGTGGCATACCGCTTCTGATGAAAACGCTGCTCGATAACGGCCACTTGCACGGCGACTGCCTGACAGTCACGGGCCGGACGATCGCCGAAAACCTCAAGAGCGTGAAATGGAATCCGCACCAGGATGTGGTGCGGTCCGCCGACAAGCCGATCACCGTCACGGGCGGTGTGGTCGGCCTGAAGGGCAATCTTGCGCCTGAGGGCGCGATCGTGAAGGTCGCGGGCATGTCGAACTTGAAATTTGCCGGTCCTGCCCGTTGCTTCGATCGTGAAGAGGATGCCTTCGAGTCGGTGCAGAAGAAAACCTACAAAGAGGGCGAGGTCATTGTGATCCGCTATGAGGGGCCGCGCGGCGGTCCCGGCATGCGCGAAATGCTCTCGACCACGGCGGCGCTGACCGGGCAGGGCATGGGCGGCAAGATCGCGCTCATCACCGACGGCCGGTTCTCCGGTGCAACGCGCGGGTTCTGCATCGGCCATGTCGGGCCGGAAGCGGCCGTGGGCGGGCCGATCGCATTGCTGCGGGACGGCGATATCATCGAAATCGACGCCGTCGTCGGGACACTTAACGTAAAATTGACCGATGCCGAACTGGCCGAACGCAAAACCAAATGGAAGCCGCGCGAGACCAATCATACATCGGGAGCGCTGTGGAAATATGCCCAACAGGTTGGGCCGGCGGTGGATGGCGCCGTAACCCATCCGGGCGGGGCGCACGAGAAACAGTGTTATGCGGATATCTGAGCGTATCATTCTTGCGTTGATTTTAGGGGCCACGCCGGTGGCGGCCCCGGCATTTGCCTTCGACGGCGCGCCGGTCAATCAGGATTCGGCGATCCCGGTAGTTTCAGCCCAGCCCGGGGCCGCCGCCTTGAAGAAGGCCATCCCGCCGTCGACGACGGACACCTCGCTGACTTCGCTGCAATACGCCGCGGAAGGCGGTCATCCCGTCGCGCAGTGGAAATTGGGACGGATGTACGCGGATGGCGACGGCGTCGCCCAGGACGATCTTCGCGCCTTTGAGTATTTCAGCCGGATCGCCAATGCGCACGCCGAAGACAGCCCGTCGGCGCCGCAGGCGGCGATCGTCGCCAACGCCTTTGTCGCGCTGGGTCGGTACTACCTCAACGGCATTCCCAACTCGAAGATCAAGTCGGATCCGGAGCGGGCGAGGGAGATGTTCTCCTACGCGGCGTCGTATTTCGGCAATGCCGACGCGCAGTATGATCTGGCCCGGCTCTATCTCAAGGGAGTCGGCTCGTCGCGGGATGATTTCCGCTATGGCGCGCGCTGGCTCGGCCTTGCCGCCCAGAAGGGCCAGCATCAGGCGCAGGCCTTGCTCGGCCAGATGCTGTTCAACGGCGACCAGCTGCCGCGTCAGGCCGCCCGCGGGTTGATGTGGCTGACACTGGCGCGGGACAGCGCCGCGCCGGACGAAACCTGGATCAAGGAAAGCTACAACAAGGCGATCAGCAAGGCGTCCGAGGACGACCGTGCGATGGCGCTGCAGATGCTCGAGCACTGGGTCCAGGGCCGCAAGGACTGAGCTTCACCTTTTTCTCGCAAATAGCGGGAGGGTGACAGACATCACGCCGTCTCGAGGTCGAGATCGATCCACACCGGCACGTGGTCGGACGGTTTCTCCCAGGCGCGCACATAGCTGTCGATTCCGGCGTCGATGAGCCGATCGCTGGCCTGCGGCGACAGCAGCAGGTGATCGATGCGCAGTCCCTGGTTTTTCTGCCAGGCGCCCGCCTGATAATCCCAGAATGTGTACTGGCCTGACGCGTCGGTGACGGCGCGCAGCGCGTCCGTGAGCCCGAGCCCGAGCAGCGATTGAAAGCTCTCGCGGGTGGCGGGGCGGAACAGGGCGTCGTTGACCCAGGCCGCCGGATTGTGGACGTCCTGCGCCGATGGAATGACGTTAAAGTCGCCGGCCAGCACCAGCGGCTCCTCGGCCTTCAGCCGTTGCCTTGAATACTCAAGAAGTCTCGACATCCATTTGAGTTTATAAGGATATTTTTCAGTCTCCGGGGGATTGCCATTGGGTAAATAAAGACAGGCGATCCTGAGCACGCCGTGCTTTAGCGTGACCACGCCTTCCAGAAACCGGGCGTGGATGTCTTCGTCGTCACCGGCCAGCCGCGGCCTGGTTTCGTCGAACGGCAGCTTCGACAGCAGCGCGACGCCGTTGAAGGTTTTCTGGCCGTGGGTGACCACGTTATAGCCGAGCGCCTCGATAGCCTCCCGCGGGAATGCCTCGTCGACGCATTTGATTTCCTGCAGGCAGACAATGTCGGGCGCGCAATCCTTCAGCCAAACCAGCAGATGGTCGACCCGTTGCCTGATCGAATTGACGTTCCACGTAGCAATACGCATGGAGGGGGTCCGGTCCGGTAACCACACATTTTCGTTTGGGTGGCATACCATGCCCTGCGAGGCTGTGATAACCGTTTAGAACAAGGCGCAAATGTCGCCGTAAAGGGGTAGGAACCGGACCGTCCCGGTCCTTGCGGACCGGCTGACGTGAAATGCTATGAAAAAACGTAACTTGATGTTTTTCGCAGGCGTGCTCGGCATTGCTGCGCTGGCTGCCTTTGCGACCCGATCATCATGGATGGGCGACGGCGGTGCGAAGGGACCGCAGCGCGCGCGCGTGATATCGGCTGAGCTGGCCAAGGCGGAACGCAAGCCCGTGCCAGTCGATGTCGATTCGATCGGAACGGTGACGCCTATTTCCAGCGTGGCGCTGAAATCGCGGGTCGAAACCACAATCGTCTCGGTGCACTTCGAAGACGGCGCCAAGGTGAACGAAGGCGATTTGCTGTTTACGCTCGACGCGCGCCAGATAGACGCCCAGATCGAACAGGCCGAGGGCACGCTCGCCAAGGATCAGGCGCAGCTCGAGGGCGCGCAACGCGACGTCCGGCGTTTCAGCGACCTGATCGGCAAGGGCGCAACCACGCAGGTCAACCTCGACAATGCCAAAACCCAGGCCGATGTTCTGATTGGCACCATCAAGGCCGATCAGTCCGCTCTGGACAATCTGAAGGTCCAGAAGAGCTACACCATCATCCGCGCGCCGTTTTCGGGACGGATTAGCGCAGCCAATGTGAAAGTCGGCAATTTCGTGCGTCCGGCCGATACCGCACCGCTGGCCGTCATCAACCAGATGGCGCCGGTCTACGTGACCTTCGCAATTCCGCAGCGCGTACTGGTCGATCTGCGCGACGCCATGGCGAGCGGGGGATCCAAGGTGATTGCGACAATCCCCGGACACCAGCGATCCGAGGACGGCAAGGTCGCGATGGTCGAAAACTCGGTGGATTCCACCACCGGCATGATCACCGTGCGCGGCATCATGAACAACGAGAACGAAACATTGTGGCCGGGGATTTTGGTGAACACAAAGCTCGTCATTCGGACCGAGGAGGCCGTGACGGTGCCCACGGCCGCCGTGCAGCGCAGCCAGAACGGCAATTACGTGTTCGTGATGCGGGACGGCAAGGCTCACGTGCAGCCCGTGAATGTCAGCCGCACCTTCCAGGGAATTTCCGTGATCGCGACCGGACTGTCCGGAGGCGAGGATGTCATTGTCGACGGACAGTTGCTGTTGTCGGAAGGAACTCCGGTCGCGCCCCGCGCGCCCAAGGCGGGGGCCTGATCGATGACGCTTTCGGAGCTTTGTATCGGTCGCCCGGTCATGACGACGCTGATGACGGCTTCGATCATCGCGTTCGGTGTGTTCGGTTTCCGGCTGCTGCCGGTTTCCGCGCTTCCCAAGGTTGATTTCCCCACCATCGCCGTGACCGCGACCTTGCCGGGCGCCAGCGCCGACACCATGGCATCGTCCGTCGCCGGTCCGATCGAACGCCAGCTCTCGACGATTGCCGGCATCTCGTCGATGTCCTCGACCTCCTCGCAGGGCACCACCGCGATCGTCATCCAGTTCGATCTCAACCGCAACATCGACGCCGCCGCGCTGGATGTACAGACCGCCCTCACCATCGCGCAGCGCCGGCTGCCGATCGAGATGACGATCCCGCCGAGCTTCCGGAAGGTCAATCCGTCGGATTTTGCAGTCCTGTTTATCTCGCTGGGATCTGAAACGCTGCCGCTGTCCACCGTCAACGAATACGGCGACATCACCATCGGACAGGCGCTCTCGCAGATTCAGGGCGTCGCCCAGGTGGTGATTTTCGGCAGCCAGAAATTTGCGATTCGGGTGCAAGCCGATCCGGAGGCTGCGGCGGCGCGCGGAATCTCGCTTGAAGACGTCCGCGCCGCGGTCTCGCGCGCGAATTCGTCGACGCCGGTCGGCACGCTCAACGGACCGAAACAGGATGTCGCACTTCAGGCTTCGGGCCAGATGGACAAGGCGGCCGACTACAGGCACGTGATCGTCGCCTGGCGCAACGGTTCGCCGGTCCGGCTCGATGAGATAGCGCACGTCTATGACAGCGTCGAGAACGACAAGATCGCCACCTGGTTTAACGGCACGCGCTCGATCGTTCTGGCCATCTACAAGCAGCCCGACGCCAACACGGTAGCCGTCGTCGATGGCGTGCTGGCGAAGTTGCCGTCGCTGCGCGCCCAGATTCCGCCGTCGGTGAACATCCAGGTCGCCATGGACCGCTCGACGTCGATCCGCCAGTCCGTGAGCGACGTCGAAGAGACTCTGCTGATCGCCATCGGTCTCGTCATTCTGGTGATCTTCCTGTTCCTGCGGTCGGCATCCGCGACCTTTATCCCGGCGCTGGCAGTCCCGATTTCGCTCTGCGGCACCTTCGCCGTCATGTACATGCTGGATTTCTCCATCAACAACATGACGCTGCTGGCGCTGACCTTGTCCGTCGGCTTCGTGGTCGACGACGCCATCGTGATGCTCGAGAACATCGTCCGGCATATCGAGCACGGCATGCGCCCGTATGAGGCGGCCCTGAAGGGCGCGCGCGAAATCGGCTTTACGATCATTTCGATCACGTTCTCGCTGATCGCGGTGTTCATCCCGGTACTGCTGATGGGTGGCATCGTCGGGCGTGTGTTCCGCGAATTCGCGGTTACGATCGCGGTTGCGATCGTGGTCTCGGGCTTCGTCTCGCTGACGCTGACGCCGATGCTGTGCGCACGCGTGCTGAAGGCGCACGATGCGACGAAGAAGCCGAATATCGTCCTTCGCATCTTTGAGCGGATGTTCGATGCCTGGCTCCGCGGCTACGAACGGGCGCTCGACTGGGTGCTCGCGCGCAAGGCGATGATGCTGGTGGTAACCCTGGCAACGCTCGCCGGCACCATCGCTTTGTACATCGTCGTGCCCAAGGGGTTCTTTCCCCAAGAGGATACCGGCTTTCTGTCAGGTGTAACGGAAGCGGCGACCGACACCTCGTTCGAGGCGATGTCGGCACGGCAAAAGGCGCTGACGGATATTCTCAGCCGGGACCCGGCGATAGAATACATCAACAGCACGGTGGGCGCGGGCGGTCCCAACACGACCGCCAACTATGCGCGGCTGTTCATCGCGCTGAAGCCGCGCAAAGAGCGCGAGCCGGCGGCAGTGGTGATGGCGCGTCTGCGTCAGAAGGCCACGCAGGTGCCAGGGATGCAGGCGTTCTTCCAAAGCATCCAGAACCTGAACATCGGCGGCCGGCCATCGAAGAGTCAATATCAGTACGCGTTGCAGAGCGGCGACACCGAAGCGCTTTATCGCCTGGCGCCGGAGATGAGCAACAACATCTCGAAGATACCGGGGTTGCTCGACGTCACCACCGATCTCTACATCAAGAACCCGCAGATGACCGTCGACATCGACCGCGAGAAAGCCGCGGTCTACGGCGTTACCGTCGACCAGGTGCGCAACCAGCTTTACAATGCCTACGGCGCGCGTCAGGTCGGCACCATCTACATGCCGTCCAACGATTACCAGATCATCCTGGAAGCGCAGCCGCAGTTCCGGGTCGATCCGTCTGACCTCTCCAAGCTCTATGTCAAGACGGCCAACAACCAGACCATTCCGCTCGATGCGGTGGCAAAGCTGGTGCCGTCAGTGGGCCCGCTGCAGATCAACCATCAGGGGCAGCAGCCCGCGGTGACGATCTCGTTCAATCTCGCTCCGAATTACTCGCTCGGTTATGCGGTGGACCAGATTACCGCGATCGAACAAAGCTCCAATCTTCCGGCCACCATCGCCACCGGTTTCTCCGGCACGGCGCAAGTGTTCCAGGATTCATTGCGCGGGCAGGGCGTGCTGATCCTGGCGGCGGTGTTCGCGGCGTTCGTGATCCTCGGCATTCTCTACGAGAGTTTCATTCATCCGATCACCATCATTTCCGGCCTGCCGTCAGCAGGCATCGGCGCGATCCTAACGCTGATGCTGTTCAATATGGAACTCTCCGTGATCGCGATGATCGGCATCGTGATGCTGGTCGGCATCGTCAAGAAGAACGCCATCATGATGGTGGACTTCGCGCTGGAGCGCCGCCGCGTCGGTCTCAGCGCCGAGCACGCCATTCGCGAAGCCGCACTGCTGCGGTTCCGCCCCATCATGATGACGACGTTCGCGGCGATTTTCGGCACGCTGCCGATTGCGATTGGCGCCGGCGCCGGTGCGGAACTGCGTCAGCCGCTTGGCATCGCGGTGGTCGGCGGTCTCTGCGTGTCGCAGCTATTGACGCTGTTCATTACGCCGATGATCTATGTCTATCTCGACCGGATCGATCGCCGCCTGAAGCGCCGCCTCGAGCCGCAGCTCGACGAGGTCGAGAACGTCGAACGGCCGCATGTCGTCGCGGCTGAGTGACCTAATCGGTGATCGGCCGCTGCTGCCCGTATTATTACGGGAAGAAAATTAACTTCGTTGAAGCGCCGCCGGCGTCACCTTGTTCTCAAGCATGCTGCGGTTGTCGAATTCGCGCCGCGATGTGAATCAAGAAGTTCTTGCCGGCAATTGCGCAATTCCGAAAACCGGAAATCGGTTCACGAACACAAAAGTGCGCGTTGTCCGGCGCAGGCCCGGCTCGGTGCATAATGGGACGGCCCGGCAAATTGTCAGCCTCAGACGCGCGCGGCTTGCCGTCGCGCGTGCGTGCGCTTGTCAGTTGGCTTGGCGGCTTTTCCGCCAAGACCAGATTTGAAGCCGGCGACGTCAGCGAACGCGAGCTGCGCCGTATTCGCGCAAAGCAAATCGATGCGGTGACACGCCTCGTCCCGATCACCATGACAATCAATGTTGCCAACGCCGCGATTATTCTTTTCGTCTTTTGGGGTACCGGTTCGAACATTTTCCTCAGCGCGTGGGCGCTGGCAATCGTTTCCGCGGCTGCCATGGCGACGCGGTCATGGGCACGATCGCGCCGACGCCCACCCAATGAAGCGTCGCCGAACGCAACAAGACGGATGACGGTTCAGGCATTTGTCCTCGCCCTGACCTGGGGAGCGATGCCGGTGGTGCTGCTTCCCGTGATCGGGCCGACGCATCAATTGATCGTCGCCTGCCTGATGGCGGGAATGATCTCGGCAGGCGGGTTCGCGCTCTCGACGGTGCCCAAGGCAGGACTTGCATACACATGGCCGCGTCCGCGGTAGCCCTGCTGCTTTGCCGGGTCGACGCCTTCGTCGTCACGGCGATTTTCCTGCTGATTTACGCCGTCTTTATCTCCCGCAACCTGGTATTAAACGGCAACCTGTTTTACGACAATTTGCGGACGCAGTTGCAACTCGAACGTCAGACCGAGACTATCTCGCTGCTGCTCAAGGAATTTCAGGAAAATGCCAGCGACTGGCTTTGGCAGACCGACCCACAGGGGCGGTTGATTCACGTCCCGGAGCGGTTCGCTGAAGTAGCGCAAATTCCGCTTCCGTTGCTGCAGGGCGCATGCTTCAGCAAAACGCTCGAGACGCTTTGTCCCTCCGACGGGCCGGCGGTAGCCGGTATTGTCGCGCTGATGGCAAAGCACGAGCCGCTGCACGAGATCATCGTTCACGTCGTCGCTGGCGGTCAGGCTCGTCTTTGGGCGTTAACGGCAAAGCCGACGCTCGACCATGACGGCAATTTCGCCGGTTACCGCGGCTTCGGCCGCGACGTCACCGAACGCTGGCGGGCGGAGCAGGCCGAGGCGGAGAATCGGGCGAAATCGGGCTTCCTCGCCATGATGAGCCACGAAATCCGCACGCCGATGAATGGCGTACTCGGTTTGGCAAGCATGCTGCTGGAGACGAAGCTGGATCCGGAACAGCATCACGCGGTGGCCACCATCCGGGAATCCGGCGACAATCTGCAGCGGATCCTCAACGACATTCTGGATCTCTTGAAACTCGAAGCGGGCCGATTCGAGTTCGAGACAATCGATTTTTCGCCGGCCGCGCTGGCGGACGCCGTTGCCTCGATCATCGGAACCAGCGCAAAAAACAAGGGACTGGCGGTTAAGGTCAAAGTCGATCCGAAACTCCCGTCCGCCTTGAACGGAGATGTGGCGCGGATCCGTCAGGTGTTGCTCAATCTTGTCTCCAACGCCGTCAAATTTACCGATCGCGGCGGTCTGACGATCGCGGTTGCCTGCACATCGCGCGCCGACAGCCGCGCCACCGTCGAATGGCAGGTGAGCGACACCGGGATCGGCATCCCGCCGGATCGTGTCGGCCGGCTGTTCACGGATTTGCCCAGGCCGACGTCTCGATCAATCGCCGTTTCGGCGGCACCGGCCTTGGCCTTGCCATCAGCCGGCGCATCGTCGAGCAGATGGGCGGGACGATCGGCGTCAGCTCGGTACCGGCCGAGGGCACGACGTTCCGATTCCGCCTGACATTGCCGTGGAGCGACAAGGTGGTGCTGGACCAACGCACCGACCGCGTCGGGGCCGACGACTTGAAGGCCCGCATCGCCGAGCTTGGCCGTCCGCTGCGGGTGTTGATCGCGGAGGATGACGCCACCAACCGGATGGTGGTCGTGAAGATGTTGCAGGAGTTCACCACGGAGACGCGGATCGCGACCGATGGGGTGCAGGCGGTGCAGGCCGCAGCGGAGGCCGATTACGATCTGGTGCTGATGGATGTGCGGATGCCGGAAATGGATGGCCTTGCGGCAACCAGGGCAATTCGCGCCCGTGGCGTCCGGTTCGCGGCACTGCCCATCATTGCTCTGACCGCAAATGCATTCGCCGAAGATATCAAGCTATGCCGTGATGCCGGCATGTCCGACTTCCTCGCCAAGCCGCTGCGCAAGCAGGCGATGGTCGCTGCGATGCTGCGGGCAATCGGTCGCGTGGCAATCCCGGCCGCGGCATCGCCGGCGGAACCGGCAGCGACCGTGCCTGTTTGCTTCGACCGGACGGCGCTGGCACACCTTACCGCCGCGATCGGCGAAGACGGCGTGCAGGAGACATTCGCGGTGTTTGCGTGCGAGACCGAAGCACGCCTTGCGCTGTTCCGGCAATTCACGGAGGGCAACGACCGGCGATTGATCGAGATCGAGGCCCATGCGCTGAAAGGATCGGCCGGAACCCTCGGCGCCAGCGAGGTGTCTGATATCGCAAGGTTGATCGAACACGGGCGGCAGGCATCAGCGCCGACGAGTTGCGAGGCGCGGTCGACCGGCTGGACGCGGCCTATCGCAAGATGCGCCGGGAGTTCGAGGCAGATCTCGTGGAGGTCGCCTAGAACATCAGGGGCCGGTCTCGGCCGAGACACCCCGATCAAGCCAGTCCACAGTATTCAGATCGAAAAACTGGTGCCGCAGCCGCAGGATGCGGTGGCGTTGGGATTGACCACGCGGAACGACGCGCCGATCAGGTCGTCGACGAAATCGACCTCGGATCCGGCCAGAAACGGCACGGAGGCGGGATCGACCAGCACCACTGCACTGTCGCGCGCGATCACAAGGTCATCTTCAGCCTGCGCGCGCTCGACGTCGAACTTGTATTGAAAGCCGGAGCAGCCGCCGCCCTCGACGCTGATGCGCAGCATGGCGCCGTCGCCCTCGGTCTTGAGGATTTCCCCGATCCGGCGGGCCGCCCGCTCGCTGATGGTGACGCTGGCTGCTGTCATGACGTAGCTCCGTAGTCCCTGCGGGTTTTTCAAGTCATTTGAATTGCCTGCCCCGCAAGGCATAGTTAAGTGCGCCAGGCGCCGGAATCAAACCTTTAGGGGGATTAATACACCGTGTCGGTCGGAATGGCTGCTCCTCGTTCGGCCTATGGTTGCGACCCCGACCGCAGCCGCGGACGGCTGTTCGCCGAGCCCCCGAGCAAGACCCGCAGCCCGTTCCGGCGCGATTGCGACCGAGTAATTCATTCCACCGCCTTTCGCCGCCTGAAGTACAAAACCCAGGTATTCGTGTTCCACGAAGGCGATCATTACCGCACCCGGCTGACCCACACCCTCGAAGTGGCGCAGATCGCCCGCGCGCTGGCCCGGCAGCTCGGTCTCGATGAGGATCTCACGGAAACGCTGGCGCTGGCACACGACCTCGGCCATCCGCCGTTCGGCCACGCCGGCGAGCGCGCTCTCGATGTCTGTCTGCAAGCCCATGGCGGGTTCGATCACAACGCGCAGACCCTGCGCGTCGTGACATCGCTGGAGCATCGCTATCCCGATTTCGACGGGCTCAACCTGACCTGGGAATCGCTGGAGGGTGTCGTCAAGCACAACGGCCCGCTGACCGAACGCAGCGGGGCACCCATCGGACGTTATCGCGACCACGGCGTTCCCTCAGGGATATCCGATTACATCAGGACATACGATCTGGAACTATGGAGCTTTGCGTCGCTGGAGGCGCAGGTCGCGGCGATCGCCGACGACATTGCCTACGACGCCCACGATATCGACGATGGCCTGAGGGCCGGTCTGTTTAGCGTTGACGATCTCAAGGTCATGCCGCTCGCCGCGGCGATGATCGCGGATATCGCCAAGCATTATCCAGGTCTCGATGACGACAGGCGCGGCGCGGAACTGGTGCGCGAGCTGATTTCGTATCTGATTGGGGCGGTCGTCTCGGAAGCGCGCAGGCGTCTGGAAGCAGCCGCGCCAAAATCGGTCGACGATGTCCGCAACCATGGCGACGTGCTGATCGCGTTTCCTGCCGGGGTGGCGCAAGCGGAGGCTGAGATCAAGTCGTTCCTGAAGCAGCGAATGTACCGCCATCCGCGCGTCATGCGTGTGATGGGCGATGCGGAATCGATCCTGTTCGACCTGTTCGCGCGCTATCAGAGAACGCCGGGCGATCTGCCGACCGAATGGCTGCCTCCGGAAGGCGGGGACACCGAGACCGAAACCGCGCGCGCACGGCGGATCGGCAACTTCATCGCCGGGATGACCGACCGCTTCGCACTGACAGAACATCAGAGGCTTTTTGACTCGACCCCGGATTTGCGTTAGGCGGCGGCCTAAGCCGCATGCGCGGCGCAATCTCCGGTCCCAGTCACGCCCATGGTCGATAAAGCTTCACCGCAGCATCTTTTCGCCAATGTGCTTGCGCGCGTGCATGCGGTTTGCGGCGAACTCGCGGCGGAAGGCGGATGGCCCGCGGGCATCGACCTCTCACGCGTCGTGATCGAGCCGCCGCGCGATGCCGCGCACGGGGATATGGCGACCAATGCCGCGATGGTGCTGGCAAAGGAGGCCCGGTCCAAGCCGCGCGACCTCGCCGAACAGATCGCCGCCAGGCTGCGCGCCGACGATTTGATTGCGTCTGTCGACGTCGCCGGTCCCGGCTTCATCAATCTCACCTTGAAGGCGTCGGCATGGTCGGACGCGCTGCGTACGGTGCTGCGTGAGGGCGATTCTTACGGGCGAAGCGCGATGGGCGCTGCCGAGAAGGTCAACGTCGAATACGTTTCCGCCAATCCAACTGGGCCGATGCATGTCGGGCATTGCCGCGGCGCGGTGTTCGGCGATGCGCTGGTAAGCCTGCTGATATTTGCGGGCTACGATGTGACCCGCGAATATTACATCAATGACGCAGGCGCTCAGGTCGATGTGCTGGCGCGCTCGGCTTTCCTGCGCTACCGCGAGGCGCTCGGCGAGAACATCGGTGCGATTCCGGAAGGGCTTTATCCCGGCGACTATCTGAAGCCTGTGGGGCAGGCGCTGGCCGTTGAATATGGTGGCGCGCTGAATAAGATGCCCGAGGAGCGCTGGCTTCCGATCGCGCGGACCAAGGCGATCGCGATGATGCTGGAAGAGATCAAGGGCGATCTCGCCGCGCTCCATATCAAGCACGACATTTTCTTTTCGGAGCGTTCGCTGATCGACGGCACTACCGATCAGGTCGCGGCAACCATCGAGTTTTTGCGAGCCAGGGGCGACGTCTACCAGGGCCGCCTGCAGCCCCCCAAGGGAGCGCCGGTCGAAGATTATGAGGATCGCGAGCAGACGCTGTTTCGCGCCACCGCCTATGGCGACGATGTCGATCGTCCGCTGAAAAAGTCCGACGGCGGCTACACCTATTTCGCCTCCGATATCGCCAATCACAAAAACAAGTTCGACCGCGGCTTTAGCAACCTCATCGATGTTTTTGGCGCCGATCACGGCGGCTATATCAAACGCATGCAGGCAGCGATCAAGGCCGTCACGGCGGGCAAGGCCACGCTGGATGTGAAGGTCGTGCAGCTCGTCAGGCTGCTGCGCAACGGCGAGCCGGTGAAGATGTCGAAACGCTCCGGCGATTTTGTCACGCTGCGCGAGGTCGTCGACGAGGTCGGCTCCGACGCCGTGCGCTTCATGATGCTGTTCCGCAAGAACGACGCGGTGCTGGATTTCGACCTTGCCAAGGTGATCGAACAATCCAAGGAGAACCCGGTATTCTACGTGCAGTACGGCCACGCCCGAGGTCACTCGGTGTTCCGTAATGCGCGGGAAGTGGTCCCGGACTTGCCGGAGGAGACCGTCGCACGGGCGGCCTTCCTCGGGGGCGCTGCGGTGGAGCGGCTGACCGACCCCGCGGAACTCGACCTGCTGCGTCGGCTGGCGGCCTATCCCCGGATGATCGAGGCCGCGGCGGTGGCCCATGAACCGCACCGAATCGCCTTTTACCTCTATGATTTAGCCAGCGAATTTCATGCGCTTTGGACGCGGGGGCGCGATTTGCCCTATTTACGCTTCATTATCAATAATGATGCAGAGATCACAAAGGCGCGGCTGGCTTTGGTTCAGGGCGTCGTCTCGGTTCTGGCATCTGGGCTCGCCATCCTTGGCGTCCACGCTCCGGACGAGATGCGGTAAGGCAAGGGGCGAACGCCACTCACATGGGGATCTGTGAGGGCATCAGGCAGGGGCCAGTTCGTTTGTAAGAGCGGGTTGGCGGCTTTCCCGAAGGGGACGCATCATCACGATGGCTGATCGATATCAGGACAGGCCTTTTCCAGCCGACNGCGACNATGATCGCGGCGGTGACCCGCACGCGCCTGCAAAAGGCGAGAGCGATCCGCTGGCCGAGCTCGCGCGGCTGATCGGTCAGACCGATCCGTTCGCAATGGGCCGGGCCAATCAGCCGGTTCAACCGCGCAGCGGCGTGCATAATCAGTACCAGCCCCCGGCAGCCACAGATGATGGCCCGCCCGCTGGCCCGCCGCCCTGGATGCAGCGCGCTACCCGGCAGGAAGTCCCGCAGCAGGATTACCCAAGTGCGGTCCATCCGCTGCAGCGCTATGCGGCGGCGCACGCCGCACCTGAGCCGCATTATCAACAGGTTCCGCAGCTTGGTGACGCCGATCGGGAGCCCGATCCGTCGCGCTATGACGATGCGCTGTATGGCCAGCTTGATCCTGGCGCACCGGAATCGCAGCACGATCCGGCCTATCCGGATGATCCCTACGATTATCAGGACAGTTATGGCGATGGCGCCGAGGACCAGGTCCAGAAGCGTCGCGGCGGCATGGTCACCGTTGTTGTCGTTCTTGCGCTGGCGGTGGTGGGGACGGGCGCAGCGTTTGCCTATCGCACCTATGTGGGATCGGCCCGCAGTGGCGAGCCGCCGATCATCAAGGCTGACGCAGGTCCGACCAAAATGGTGCCGGCGCCCGCCGACGGGGCTGCCAAGGTGCCGGACCGCTTGGCGGCAGGCGATGGCACCGAGAAAATCGTTCCGCGCGAGGAAGCGCCTGTGGACGTGACTACCAAGTCCGGCCCGCGTGTGGTGTTTCCGGCGCTGAACCAGAATGCGAATCCGCCGTCCGCGGCGAGCGTGGCTCCAGCGGCTGCTCCGCCGGCAAGCGCCGGGAACGGCACGCTGCCGAACAATGAGCCGCGAAAGATCAAGACCCTTGCCGTCCGGGGCGACCAGCCCGATGGCGCGGCGATGCCGGCGACGTCGGCGTCGCCCCCGCCGGCAAAACCAGCACCAGCCGCGCACACCGGTGCGACGCCGTCACCGGCCGCCCCGCGAAGTCCGCCATCCGCTGCTAACGCGAGCGCCAATGCACCGCTGTCGCTGGTGCCGCAGGGCACTCAGCCGGCGCCTGCCGCGGATACGCGCACCCGGGTCGCTGCGACCAACCCGGTACAAACCGCGCCCAGCAGCGCTGGAAGCGGCGGCGGATACTTGGTTCAGGTCTCCTCGCAACGGAACGAGGCCGACGCCCAGGCCTCCTACCGGGCCCTGCAGGGCAAGTTCCCGACCGTGCTGGGATCGCACGCGCCGGTAATCAAACGCGCCGACCTCGGCGACAAGGGCATCTACTACCGCGCCATGGTGGGGCCGTTCGGGTCGCCCGAGGAGGCGTCGCAATTCTGCGGCAGCCTGAAAACTGCCGGCGGGCAGTGCGTCGTCCAAAGGAATTAACCGCCGTTTCCTTGACCCTTAGGTCGCCTGCGGGCTAATCGGCCCCATGAACACGCGCGCATTCATCACAGGCGTATTCGGACCGGAGCTCAGCGCCGCGGAGCGCGAATTCATCCGTTTGGAGCGGCCGTGGGGATTTATTCTGTTCAAGCGGAATATTGAGACGCCTGCGCAGGTAATTCTGCTTATTAGCGAATTACGCAAGGAGCTCGGTGAGCCGGATGCGCCGGTCCTGATCGATCAGGAGGGGGGCCGGGTCCAGCGCTTCGGCCCGCCGAACTGGCCGGCATATCCGCCGGGCGCTGTGTTTGGCAGGCTTTACGACATCGATCGCGCGCTCGGCCTGTCCGCGGCGCGGTTGAGCGCGAGGCTGATCGCGGCAGACCTCATCGAAACGGGTGTTACCGTTGACTGCCTGCCGCTGGCCGATGTGCCGGTTGCCGGCGCGGATGCGGTGATTGGCGACCGGGCCTATGGAACCGAGCCGGGCAAGGTCGCGGCGATCGCCCGCGCCGTGACCGAGGGGCTCGAGCAGGGCGGTATTTTGCCGGTGCTCAAGCACATTCCCGGGCATGGGCGGGCGACCGCGGACACCCATTTGAAGCTTCCGATCGTCGATACGCCCAAAGCGGAGCTGGAACGGACCGATTTCGCCGCCTTTCAACTGTTGGCGGACCTGCCGATGGCCATGACCGCACATGTTGTGTTTAGCACACTGGATCCTGCCCATCCGGCGACGACTTCTGCGACAATCATCGAACAGGTGATTCGCGGCGTGATCGGGTTCCAGGGTTTGCTGATGAGTGATGATGTGTCCATGAACGCACTGGCGGGATCGATCGCCGAGCGGACCCGAGCCATTTTTGCCGCCGGCTGCGACATGGTTCTGCATTGCAACGGCAAGCTCGACGAAATGCGCGAAGTCGCGCGTGAGACGCCACAATTGTCAGGCAAGGCGCTGCAACGCGCCAAGCGGGCGCTGGCGTCACGGAAGGCTCCGCAAGCCTTCGATCGGCTGGCGGCGCGGGCTGAACTGGATGCGTTGATCAATCGGGCAGGAACGGCAGGCGCATGAGCGCGGAAATATTATCATTTGAAACCGGACGGCCCGCCGAATTCGCGGACGACGAGCCGTCGCTGGTCATCGACGTCGAAGGCTATGAGGGCCCGCTCGACCTGCTGCTGGCGCTGGCCCGGCAGCAGAAGGTCGATCTCGCCAAGATTTCCATTCTGGCGTTGGCCAACCAGTACCTGGTGTTCATCGAGGCCGCCCGAAAGATCCGTCTCGAGCTTGCCGCCGACTATCTCGTGATGGCGGCATGGCTGGCGTTTCTGAAATCGCGGCTGCTGCTGCCCGAACCCGTAACCGCGGACGGACCCAGCGCCGAAGAGATGGCGACCGCGCTGGCCAACCGGCTGCGCCGGCTTGAGGCCATTCGCGAAGCGTCGAACCGGCTGATGAACCGCCCGCAATTGCAGCGCGACATTTTTCCGCGCGGCAATCCGGAATCCATCGCAGAGATCAGGCATCCCAGGTTCACCGCAACCCTGTTCGACCTTCTCACCGCCTATGCCGCACAGCGCCAGCAGCGGGTGCTGGCCACGGTGCATCTGGCGAAGCGCACGGTGTGGTCGCTGACCGAGGCGAGAGCGTCGCTCGAACGCCTGGTCGGAATGGCCGAGGACTGGAGCCGCCTCGACGAATACCTGATGAATTACGTCGTCGATCCCTCGCAAAAAGCCACCGTTTTTGCGTCCAGCTTTGCTGCGGCGCTGGAACTGGTCAGGGAAGGCGAGGTGGAACTGCATCAGAAAGAGGCGTTCGCGCCGCTGTATTTTCGAAAGCGTCCGCCGCAACCAGCATCCGACGCGATGACCGCGCCGGATCTGCCGGCCGAGTAAGTGGAAGAAGGAGACCGAGCCATGGCAAGCCTGGCGGAAAAACGCAAAGCCGATGCCGAGGAGCGTTCGGTAGATCCGGAAACGCGGCCCGAGGAATTGCGGCTGTTGGAAGCGCTGCTGTTCGCCTCCACCGAGCCGCTCGATCAGGCCACGCTTGCAAAGCGGATGCCCGATGGCGTCGACATCAAGGTGGCCTTGGCGCAACTGCAGGCGGATTACGCCCCGCGCGGCGTCAATCTGGTTCGCGTCGCCAACAAATGGACCTTCCGCACCGCTGGCGATCTGTCCTGGCTGATGACGCGGGAGAGCACCGAGACCCGGCGGCTGTCGCGCGCGGCGATCGAGATGCTGGCGATCATCGCCTATCATCAACCGGTCACGCGCGCGGAGATCGAGGAAATCCGCGGTGTGATTACCTCCAAGGGGACGCTGGATGTCTTGCTGGAAACCGGGTGGATTCGCCCGCGCGGCCGTCGCAAGACGCCGGGCCGTCCGCTGACCTTCGGAACCACGGAAGCCTTCCTGTCGCAGTTCAGCCTCGAGGCGCTCGGCGATCTGCCGGGCCTTGAGGAACTGAAGGGTACGGGACTGCTGGATTCGCGGCTGCCTTCCGGCTTCGGCGTTCCGACGCCTTCGGATGACCCGGCCTTGCGCGATGACGAGGATCCGCTGGAGATTGGCGATCTGGAACTCGCGCTGGCGCCTGCCGTGGAGCCGGAAACCCCGGGCGAAAGCTAATCCGCGTCGGTAACGGCAGCCTGCAACCGATCTGCCGACGCCGGTTAACGGTAGCGCGTTAACAGCGATTTGACGCGGCCTAAGTCCTTGTTTTTGACACCTCCTGCGCCTAGTTTCCGTCAAAGATTAGGCTGGGTCGCCGGCCGCGTGTTTGGAGGGTTGCAGGATGGGTTCGCTTAGCATTTGGCACTGGATCGTCGTGATCGCAGTCGTCCTGCTGTTGTTCGGCCGGGGCAAGATTTCGGACCTGATGGGCGACGTCGCGCAGGGCATTAAGGCCTTCAAGAAGGGCATGCAGGACGACGAGAAGACTGCGGAAAAGCCCGAGCCCGTGAAGACCATCGATCATAACGCCACGCCGACCACGGCGGCGCGGTCGGATGTCGGCAGCAAGGCTGTCTGAACATCTTGCGGCATGTTTGCGGCAAACCCGTCGCAGCGCGTTGATGTTGCGACAGGCGCGCGGCAAGACCGGTTGAGGGAGACGCGGGCGGCCCAAATCTTGGTTTGCAAGCATTGGGGTGAATTGCCTCGCGTGAGTGGAATTTTTCATGTTCGACATCGGGTGGAGTGAACTGGTCGTCATCGCGGTTGTCGCGCTGATCGCCATCGGCCCGAAAGAGCTGCCCGGCGTGCTGCGCATGGTCGGGCAATGGATGGGCAAGGCGCGCAAGATGGCCGCCGAATTCCAGGGCCAGTTCCAGGAAGCGATGCGCGAGGCCGAAATGGCCGACCTCAAAAAGAGCTTCGACGAGGTCAAGGAAGCCGCGACCGGCTTCACCAGCGGCAATCTGATGACCTCGCTGGAGAAGGACGTCAGCAGCGCGTTGCGGATCGATGACGCCGACAAGCCGGCTGCAGCCGCGACCGACACGCCCGCGGCCGATCCACTGGTAATTCCGACCACCCCGGAGCCGCCGATCCCGGAAACATTCACCGAGGCCGACGCTCATGCGGCCGCGATGGAGCCGCTGGCGATCACGCGCGAGGTTCAGGCGCAGCCTGCGCCGCAGGACACCGCGCCCGCAGCCCCTGATGCCCTCAAGGACGCCAAAGCGTCATGAGCGCCGAGGACATCGAGGCCAGCAAAGCGCCGCTGATGGATCATTTGATCGAGCTGCGCTCGCGGCTGATCAAGGCGCTGCTCGCGTTCGGCGTGGCCTTCATCTTCTGCTTCTTCTTTGCCAAGCAGATCTACAACGTGCTGGTGTGGCCATTCGTCTGGGTCGCCGGCCCGGAAAACTCGAAGTTCATCTACACCGCGCTTTTGGAATATTTCCTGACCCAGCTGAAGCTGGCGATGTTCGGCGCCGGTTTCATCTCGTTCCCGATTGTGGCGGCGCAAATCTACAAATTCGTGGCGCCCGGCCTCTACAAGCACGAGCGCGGCGCGTTCCTGCCTTATCTGATCGCGACGCCGGTTTTCTTCGTGCTCGGATCGATGCTGGTCTACTTCGTGGTGCTGCCGATGCTGGTGCGGTTCTCGCTCGGCATGCAGCAGGCCGGTGGTGCTGAAACCGCGCAAATCCAGCTGCTGCCGAAGGTCGGCGAATATCTGTCGCTGATGATGTCGCTGATTTTCGCGTTCGGGGTCGCGTTCCAGCTGCCGGTGATCCTGACGCTGTTGGGACGGATCGGCATCATCACCTCGAAGCAGCTGCGCGAGAAGCGCCGCTATTTCATCGTGGTCGCCTTCATCATCGCCGCCGTGCTGACGCCGCCCGACGTGCTCAGCCAGGCCTCGCTCGCGATACCCTTGCTGGCGCTGTATGAAGGCTCGATCATCGCCGTGCGCGTGGTGGAGAAGAAGGCCGCCACCGCCAAGGCTGCTGCCGCCGCTGCGCCGCCATCCGCGGCCCCGCCGCCGCCGGAAGCCAATCCGGCGGAGTAGTCCAGACCGCCTGCGTTTCACCTATCATCGCGGCACGCTGCCTATGATTCGTCATGCCCGGGCTTGACCCGGGCATCCACGACTTGTTCTAAGGCAGCAAAGACGTGGATGGCCGGAACAAGCCCGGCCATGACGCAGGAATTGTAGCTATGCACGACATCAAATGGATCCGCGACAACGCCGCCGCTTTCGACGCCGCACTGAAGCGGCGCGGGCTGGAGCCGCTTTCGCGATCGCTGCTGGCGATCGACGAAGAGCGCCGCGCGGCGATCCTGAAGTCGGAGCAGGCCCAGGCGCGGCGCAACGCGGCGTCGAAGGAAATCGGCGACGCCAAGAAGGCGAAGGACGACGCGCGCGCCGCAAAGCTGATGGCCGAGGTGACCAAGCTCAAAACCACTATGCCGGAACTTGAACTGGCGGCGAAGACGGCGGACGACGAACTCGCCATCGCGCTCAAGGCGATACCGAACCTGCCGTCAGACGACGTCCCCGATGGCGTGGACGAGCACGGCAATGTGGTGCGGCATCATTTCGGAGCGGTGCGCAACTATGCTTTCGCGCCGAAGCCGCATGACGATCTCGGCGGCGCGCTTGGCTTCATGGATTTCGAGGCCGCCGCGAAGCTGAGCGGTGCGCGCTTTGTGGTGCTGAAGAAAGGTTTGGCGCGGCTGGAGCGCGCGATCGGGCAGTTCATGCTCGACCTCCACACCAACGAGCACGGCTACACCGAAATCAATCCGCCGTTGCTGGTGCGTAACGACGTGATGTTCGGAACCGGACAACTGCCGAAGTTCGAAGATGACCAGTTCTGGGCCATCAAGGGCGAATTGCTCGCCGCTGTCGATGAAGATGCTGTCGCAGCAGTTGATGGTATTGAAGCACCAACGGCGTATGCGGGGCTCCTTAACAAACTCAGGAGCGAACGTCTCGGTCTCATCCCCACCGCCGAAGTGCCGCTGACAAATCTCGTTCGCGAATCCATCGTCGACGAAAAAGAGTTGCCGATGCGGCTCACGGCGCTGACGCCGTGTTTCCGCGCGGAAGCCGGCGCCGCCGGGCGCGACACCCGCGGCATGATCCGCCAGCATCAATTCACCAAAGTCGAGCTGGTCTCGATTGCGACGCCGGAGACCAGCAAGGATGAGCACGAGCGCATGCTGGCCTGCGCCGAGGAGGTGCTGCGGCGGCTCGATCTGCATTACCGCGTGATGACGCTGTGCGCCGGGGACATGGGTTTTGCCGCGCAGAAGACCTACGACATCGAGGTCTGGATGCCGGGCCAGGGTGACGGCGGGGCGTTTCGCGAAATCTCAAGCTGCTCCGTGTGCGGCGATTTCCAGGCCCGGCGCATGGACGCGCGTTATCGCGGCAGCGACGGCAAGCCGCGCTTCGTCCATACGCTGAACGGCTCCGGCACGGCCGTGGGCCGCGCGCTGATCGCGGTCATGGAAACCTACCAGCAGGAAGACGGCTCGATCGCCGTGCCCGACGTGCTGCAGCCCTATATGGGCGGGCTGAAGGTGGTCGAGAAAGA
>JGI20195J14853_1000043_pt1 | contig 26532 bp, 24 predicted proteins | sample NGESurdeep092012_3_FD_14853 | JGI IMG/M metagenome (IMG submission 14853)
TCTTCTTCGCTGAGGAACCCAGACTGAATCATGCGCGCAACAGAATCCGCCCGATCGAAAATTGCAAGAAATTTCTATCGGCTCTTCAATGAGTCAGGGTAGACAATTTCTATCCAGTCCCCGACTGAGTATAAAATGAGACAAATGCCATGAGTTCTGTGATCAACCTGGCCCCGGCTGTTGGGGTCAATAGCGTCTCAGGAATGTCGGGCGCTGGCTACCGGTAACCGAGGTCACTGCGGCGCCGTGCCGGAGCTTGTAGCTAGCTCGTCTCTACGGTGCTGCGTTATGAATGGAAGCTGATGAACGCGAACGCTAATTGTCGCAGTTGGTACGTCGGAAAAACCACCCCACAATACGGTCAAATCCGTGCCGGGCGCAGCGACTTAACCCAGTCGACGAAGCCCAAAAGAGTCGACGCCCTGTTCCAGCTAACGGTTTTTACCGGATGCGCCGTCGCCGCGCACTGTCCATGCCATTGGTCATATTGTGGCGACGCCATTGCTCGGTCGACTTCATCACCAATATGTCCGGATTTGATTTGCGACAGGGACAAGGAGTGATACGATTGAGTTACAGTTTGCAACAATCCCGTACCCCAGCCAAAGGGAAGCACGCCATGTCACGGTCAATCGGAAAAATGGGGGTCTTGTTAGCGCTTTCGCTGAGTTGCGGATTCATGGGCAACGACTTCCGGCCCGCCGCAGCCGCGGAAAGGAAAATCATTCGCATCGGCGCGGTAGTCGATCAGACCGGCGGAAGCACGTCGCCGCTCTACCGGGCCGCGGTGGAGCTCGCCGGCAAGCAAATGAATGAAGCGCTGGACCGCAGCGGCAGTCCGGTGAAATTCGAGATCGTGTTCGGTGACTCGAAGAGCAATCCTCCGTTCGCGCAGCAAGAAGCGGTCCGGCTCATCAATCAGGAACAGGTGAAGGCGCTCGTATCTGACAGCAGCGGCGTCACCGTCGCCATTAATCGCCTCAACTACGATCCCAACACTGCGGCAAAGAGCAAGGTGGCGATCACTTGCTTCCAGTGCTCGTCGAGCTTCATCAACGATCCGAAGGTGACGGAAACCGATCCGCTGGTGCAGGCGGCGGAGCGCGACGTCGACAACTGGCTGTTCCGGGTGTTCTACGTCGCCAAGTACGAAGCCGCGGCGCTGGTGCAGATCGCGCTGAAGAGGACCAACAACGGCAAAGGCAACAGCGACGGCAATTTCAAGATCGGCATTTTCGCCGACAACGCCCATCGCGCGCTGGCGACCGACATCGCAAAGACGGTGCCGTCCTTCCACAAGGATGCATCCTCCACCAAGATCATCTACATGACCGCGCTCGACAAGCTCGGAGCCGACTGGAGTCGAGTGGTGGACGATAAGAACGAGACCAGCGGCAAGACCGACGGCGTGCCCGACGTCGTCATCGTCGCCATGCTGCCGGAAGGGGCGTCCGAGGCGATCAAGGCGTATCGGAAGGCCGGATACACTATCCCGATCCTGTCCAACAACAGCTTCCGCCGCAATTACATCCTCAAGCAGCTGGGCGATGTCGCCAACGGCCTCGAAGGCAGCTCGGTGACGCAAGTCGACAAGAGCGCATCGGGTCAGGCTTTCCTCAAAGCCTTCAAGACCGCCACCGGACAGCCGCCGGAAATGACCTCCTCGGGCGCCTATGACGCAACCGTCACCCTCATGCTCGCCGCGCTGGTGGCAGCGGGCGACGGCAAGCAGCCGCACGACGTCGGCCCGGCGGACATCCGGCAGGGTCTCACCAAGATCAACGAACCGAAAGGACGGAAGATTCGGCCGACCGTCGGCGATTTCACCGCCGCCATCAAGGCGGTCTGGCAAGGCAAGCCGATCAACTACGAAGGCGCCTACCATGCGGTCGACTGGGACGCCGTCGGCGACATGTTCCCGCCGCTGGTGCACTGGAAGATCGAGAAGGCGCAGTTCGTCGAGTACGAGCTCTACCACTGCGATCCACAGCGTCCGCTGTGCCCGACGAAATAGCCTCTGTGTGTACCGAAAACCTACACCCGGACGTAGTAGTGATGAAGTCCGCCAAGGGTTGCGTGTGGACTAATGATTCCGGCCCGCTGAACCGGGCGTGAGGCCGGAGCATCTTTGTCCAACGAACGGTGCGTTCTGATGTCGTTGTAATAGATGGGGTAATCGGCAGCAGCTTTGGTGGTGCGCTGCGCAAACGAGCCACAGATTAAGACGCCCACATCGCGGTGTTTGTTGCGTCTTGGGCGTCATCATGTTGCGTCATGTCATTGTAGTGGGTCGATGAACGAGGGGCATGAGGCGTTCGGAGACCGCGTGATCGCAGGCACGACTATTTCTCAGTTGGGTGCGCTGGCCCTGTTGGTGAGTAGCAACGTCGTGCTCGCCTGGGTCACGCTGTCGCCGGGTTTGAAGCCGCTTATTAGGTGGCATTGGCCATGAGCCTCTACTCGTCAATCATACGACCGCTGGCATTTTGCTTGGATGCGGAGCGCGCGCATCATCTGGCGATCGGTGTTGGCGCGAGGATGCGGGCCCTTGCCCGGCCGCTGCATCGGCTCAACACCATTAAGGATTCGAGGCTAGACACCGTCGTCGCGGGCTTGCGGTTCCCGACGCCGTTAGGCCTTGCAGCGGGCTTTGATAAAAGCGGCACGGCGATTGAGATGCTCGCCGCCTTGGGATTCGGCTTTGTCGAGATCGGTTCCGTTTCCATCGATCCATCGTTCGGCAATGCGCGCCCGCGCTTGTTCCGGTTACCGGAAGATCGTGCCATCGCGGTGCACTACGGCCTGCCGAATGATGGCGCGCGCACGATCGCCGAGCGGTTGGCGAAAATTCATCTGCCGGTGCCGCTCGGCATCAATCTGGTGAAAACCAATCGTGGGCTTGGCGCTCCCCCGGAAAGCGGGGATCAGATCATCAACGAATATGTCGAGGCTGCGCGCGTCCTTTCGCCGGTGGCCGACTATCTGATGCTCAATCTAAGCTGCCCAAATACCGAGGACGGCCGCGACTTCTTCGCGGATGCCGGACATCTGCGCGCCTTTCTCACAGCACTGGGCGAGTTGCAGCTGAGCGTCCCTGTTTTCCTGAAAGTCTCGCCACTTGGCGGCATCGCCACCATCGGACGCGTGCTGGGGGCGGTTGAGGACCACGCTTACATCTCCGGTTTCATGTTCAATCTGCCGCCGGTCAAGCCTGACGGTTTGAAGACACCGGAGCGCATCTGGCGCGCGATGCCCGGTGCGGTGTCGGGCCCCCGGCGGCCGCGCTCGCCGATACCTGCATCCGCGAAACGTTCCGTCGCATGGACCGCAAGCGTTATGTGATCATCGGCGCCGGCGGCGTCAGCACTGCCGAGGATGCCTATGCCAAGATGCGGCTCGGCGCCACGCTGGTGCAACTGCTTACGGCGCTCGTCTACGAAGGCCCGGGCGTGGTCCGTCGCATCACTCAAGGCCTGGTGCGCCTGATCGAGCGCGATGGGCTGCGGCATATCTCTGAAGTCGTCGGCGTCGACGCGGTCTAGGACTTCGCCGTTTGCTGGGCTACACATATGTTAGCCGCCGCGCTGGCGTATCGGGGGTCGATGGAAGGTAGTCGGGTTTCGGGTGTCTTTGTGTTCACTTTCTAGCGGTTAGTTGCCGCTAAAACTCTATACGTCACCCTCAGTTCAATATGGGTGCTAAAAGCCGCATAAGATTGTCACGATGGATGGCGGCTCTTGTGGAGGGTGACAGATTCAGTTCGTCGATAGCACGCACAGTCTCTCTTATGAGATAGGCGCCTCCTTCCGCATCGAACGGAAAATCACTGGCAAACACAACTTGTCGCTCGCCGAAGTAGTCTAGTCCGCAGCGCGTCGCCGGAGCCGACCCGGAGAGCGCAGTGTCCGCGTAAAACATCTTGAAATATTCCGACGGCCGCTTCTTCAACGGCTTCGGCAGCAGACGGGCATCCGAAGGCGGCGTGCGCGTGCCCATCTCTAGGTCCCAGCCCTGTTCGATCCGGCCGGCGAAATACGGGATCATCGCGCCCATATGATGGGTGACAATCCGCAAATGCGGATGCCGATCGAACAATCCGGAGAACACGAGGTGCGACATCGCGGCTGACGATTCATATGGCCAGCCGAAGCACCACCAGATTTCAAAACGTGATTTGTCCAGCGTTGGATAGTCAGGCACTGGCCCGCGTACCGGATGCAACCAAATTCCGACCCCGTGGTCGGCAATCGCGTCGAAAATCGGCAAGAAAGTGGGATCGTCAAGCGGTTTCCCGCGCACATGCGTGCAGATCTGGAAGCCGCGCGCGCCAAGACCGATCGCGCGGGAAACTTCGCGCACCGCTCCATCCGGATCAAGAAACGATAGCGCGCCGATAAAGGCGGGAAAGCGATCGGGATGACGGCCGACAAGATCTGCCAGTCCGTCGTTCATTAGTTTTGCAAGGTCTGCAGCTTCCGCGGCATTGCCGAGCTCTTCTACCGGCGGCATCGAAGGGGTGAGCAACTGACCGTACGACTCAAATTGATCCATGATCCGGAAGCGGACATCGAGATTGTAGAGTGAGCGGAGATTTATCCATCGCTTCAGCGGACCGGTCGCGGTCGCAACCGATCGAAGTTTTGCAAAATAGGCCGGCGGAAAAATATGCGTCCAGGCATCGATAATTTTAGACATTTTGAAATTCCATATTCATCCCGCGGTTGATCCGCCCCCTCCCGATTGCCACGGTCTCCCGCGTGCTCGCTTCGTGCGGCGGGCATTGATGCTGTGCTATTATTGCTGCGGCACTGACGGAGTTTCTATCAGGTGTTTGGGGGCGCTGGGAGGCCGGACACAAGGTCCAGCCTCTCCAACAACGCTCAATGGGCACTGAGGCCCGCTGCCTTGGCAACCTTGGTATTGATAGCGAATTCGTGCTCAATCAACTTGGCAAAGCCAACTCTATCGAGCGGCAGGGGATCGGCCCCAATCCGGCTAAACCTTTCCTTGATCACCGGGCTCTGCAATACCGCCGACACTTCCCTATAGAGCCGATCCATGATGGGCGCGGGAGTCTTCGAAGGCAGGAAGAGGCCAACCCAAAAATTGTATGTGGCTTCGGGATAGCCCGCCTCCTTGATCGTCGGCACATCAGGCAAAGCCGTAGCGCGCTGTGAGCCGGTCACGGCAAGCGCCCGTAACTGGCCGCTCTGCAGATGCGAGAGCACAGCAGTGAGCGGCGTAAAATAGACGTCCATCCGTCCGGCCAGCATTTCGTTGAGAGCCTCTTGGGGGCCCTTGAACGGGACGTGAACCGCCTCGAACCCGGCCGCGAGGCGGAATGCCTCCACGGCCAGGTGAGTTATGCTGCCCACACCTCCGGTGGCATAGTTCATCGCTCCGCCCTTGGACTTTGCGTCGGCGACGAAGTCCGCGACGTTCCTGTATCCCTTGGACGACTGCACCACCATGACTAACGGCGTGTTACTGATGGGGATGATCGGCGTAAGGTCTCGGAACGTATCGAACGACAAATTCTTGTACGTAACCGGTATGAGGCTGTGGGTAGAGGAATTCGCGAGGATCGTATAGCCGTCGGGCTCTGCGCGCGCGACTGCAGCCATCGCGATCGTGTTGCCGGCGCCGACTCGATTTTCAACAATGATCGGTCGACCCAAGCGCGTCGACAGTTGCTCCATGACGACCCGAGTGACCATGTCGTTCGCGCTTCCCGCACTCTGCGGAACGAGCACTTGAATCTGTCTGGTCGGCCAGTCCTGCGCTGCGGTCGATGCGGTTGCGCCAGCGAGTGCCGCGAACGCGAGAATGAACTTGATGATCGACATGGTTCCTCCGGTTCAATCAATTCAAGAAAGCTACTGATTGCCAGCGAATCGGCATCGTACGCCCTAACTGGGCTGTCGACGAAGATACAGCATCACCTGCGGTGTGCAAAAGGGTAGGGAATGGCTCAACAGAGCCACATTTAACACGTCTGTCGATCGGCTGTCGCCGTGGATCCGGGGCACACCCCACAGCGGGTTGGCTATGCTCATCTGCCGGATCAGATCACGGGTCTCCGAGTTTATCTTGGGCCGTTCCAGACGGCGTGATCTTGATCGCCGCCGCCAATAGAGCGGGAAGCCGTTGCGATGCCATTGAATAACAGTTGCCGGCTTGACCAGCATCATGGTGTTCAAGGCCTGCGGCCAAATCCGATACAGCCACACCCAGAGGAGCCGGTCTGCGCAGAACAGCCTCGCGCGACCCAACCACTGCCGCCGCAGGACGGTTACCTGATGTCGCAGAGCGAGCAGCTCAAGCTCCAGCGAAGCGCGGCTACGAAAGCTGAAGGAGAGCAGCGAAGCGACGGCGGAAAGATACGTGATCATACCGACAATGGTATGGCGGGTACGCGGAAATCTCCAGGCTTTCAGCGCGTTTCGGAGTATTGAGTAGCCACAGGATCAGATGCTGGTTCATTTCCATGCGGCCCGTGACGCCGTTCATGATGATGCCAATGCGCCGGGTGCTCACGTCGCGTAGTCCTTATCTTTGATGGGTGTTGTCGATGCTTGTCCGACTTGTTCCGGCGGCACGCCGGAGCCAAAACCGGGAATCCAAAACGAGCCAATCGATAATGCGCCGTCGTCAATCTTGAGGCGCACTCGACCATTGCTCTTGGCATAGAGATCGGGGTGTGCAGCCAAAAATGCATCCGCTTCCGGGCCCGGCGTGTCGGCGAAGCCATCGACGTAATGATGGCCATTGCGCTCGATGTGCGTGCAGCCAAGGAAGACCGCTAACGCTGTATCCTGCTGAACGGCGAGCCCTGCCTGGCAGGTGAGGTCCTCCGCGGTGATAAACGTCTTATGTTCCCTGCTCCACACCAGAGCGCGAGCGCCGTTGAGCAGCGACTTGTAGAGTCCCTTGCAGGATTTAGAGGAAATTCCGCGATAGCCAAGGCGCACGGCGCGCGGGAATGCATCGTAACTGTCGTCCGCCTCGTCGATGATGAAGGCAAAGCGCTTGCTGGCCTCGCCGAGCGGCACCTGCCAAGTCAGTTCGCGTGGCAACGGCTGCTCAATATAGAGAACACGACGTGCAAATTCGGCCAGCCGGTTCATCTTCCCTAGTCGAGTGACGAAATCAAGCAACCGAGAATGCTCGGCATATTGCTCGTTGGCGTCAAGTGTAGCCTGGTAATCATTTTTCATGTTGTCGAGAACGACAACGAGACTATCTAGGCGCTCAATGTCGCGATCAGGATTGCCGCAGAGTTTAATTTTGAAGTAGCGTGCCCCATTGTCAGCCGCGACTTCGCGCACGCTCTCAATCGGATCGGCCATACCAACCGTGTGCCGGAGATTAATTTTAAAAGAAGTCGGCTTCTGGTTTTCGAGAAACTCCAAGAACTCCGATGTATCAAGCTCTGGCGTCAGCCGATTGTCGATCCCGATGACGTTTTGTCTCAATCCTTCGAAGAAGTTCATGCCAAGCGAGCGCAGCAAGGCATCGATAATCGCCTTGTCGATTTCGGCCAGACCAAATAGCGACGGAAGCGGAGGTAATCCTGAAGTCGCGCATGCTTTGATTTGTCTCTCGTAGATCATTGCGTGAAGTCCGAAGGCCGTGTCCGGCCTGCGTTCTGCAAGATAAAGGTCGCGCGCGATCAGAAGAGACGTACGAAGCTCATCAATCGTTTGCTCGATGCTCAGCGTGGGATTCTTATCGAACCATTTCGGCACCATCAATTCGGCGCTGGCACCGGTTGTCCGCCGGCCATCGACCTCGATTTCGACATGCACGAATGCCTGTGGCGCCGACATCACCGTCACGTTGCCGAAACGGAACGGGTGCCGAAAATCGACACGTCGCTCCGAAAGCTGGATGTTTTTCACCTTCAGCTTTGGCGTCATGAGCCTTAATCGATATAAGCGTCTGGAAAATGGTCACGAATTTTGTGCGCCATCTCGACCAACAGCGGGTTCGCCATCACGTCGAGAGTGCGCGGACGCGGGACATTGTACACTGCAGCGATTTCACCGAGCCGCGACGTCATCACCATGACGCGATCGGCCAGAAACATCGCTTCCGGAATCGAATGAGTGATCGGTAGCACCATCTTGCCTGTTTCGCACTGTATTTTTTGCAGCTCGACGTTCAGCGTTTCGGTGCGGCAACCTAACCCGCCGCCGACGTGCGGCTTGATAACCCGGATTCTCGATATGTCCGTGTCGAGAATCTGCGCCAGCATAAGGTGCACGTAATAAGGCACCTGGGGTACTCGCATGGACGGTCATGTGATCGCGCACGCCATGGGGTTCCTTCCTTCGAGCCGTTCGTTCGTGCGTCTTCTTTTTCCCTCAAAGAGTCGCCGACCGTCGCAAGCCGAGCCGTCGCAGAGAACGATCGATCCACAATCGAGTCAGCTTTTCCTGCAAGCTATTCTGGCCCAACCGCCCGCGCAAATTGGCGAAGTCGACGCGGTCGAGGTCCTGATCCTGATCGAAGCAGGAGAAAACCACGCTCTCAAGACCGGTCGCCGGATCGTGGTGCACCTGCAGGCACTGCCCGCAGATTTCCTTCATCATGCACTGCATCGGCGAATTAATCGAGCCGATCGCCCGGTGGCCGGGCTTGAGGTGCGGTGCAAGGATGCCGTGACGCGCCCGTGCGACCGCCGCCATCATGCCGTCGGAGCCGATGGCGACCACGCGGTCGACGGCGGTGAGCGGGATCGATGGCTCGCCGAGCGCACCCGATCCATAGGCGTCGAGCGCCGCGACGATATTGCCGACGAAGGCGCGGTCCTGCGGGCGCTCGGCCCGGAAGCCGGGTGCTTCGTCGCAGCACCACACGATAGCGTCGGCGGCACGCTCGATCTCGCCGACTTTGTAACGGTCGATCGCACGCTTGTAGCCGGCGAAGTAGATTACCCGGCTCCCTTGCGCGCGAAACGCCTGCCCGATCGAGAACAGCACCGCGTTGCCGAGCCCGCCGCCGATCAGCAGCACGGTTTCGCCGCCGTGGATTTCGGTGGCGTGCCCGGTCGGCCCCATGAGCACCACCGGTTCGCCCGGTTGCAGGTGCGCGCACAGGTCCGATGAGCCGCCCATCTCCAGCACGATGGTCGACAGCAGGCCTTTGGCGCGGTCGACCCAGGCACCAGTGAGCGCCAACCCCTCCATGGCCAACCGCGTGCCGTCGGCGCACCGTGCCAGTGTCTCGTAGTTCTGCAGCCGGTAGAACTGGCCCGGTTTGAAGGCGCGCGCCGCCATCGGTGCGCGCACCACCATTTCGACGATGGTCGGCGTGAGACGGATCACCTCGTGCACGGTCGGCCGCAGCTCGTCGTCGAGACGGGCGAACAGCGCGTCGGCGGTTACGTCCGAGGCCGCCGGGCACTCCGTCAGCTTGCGAGTTATCACCGGATAGCCTTGCTTGGCGCTGGCCATCGCCTTCACCACGTTGCCGGCATAGGAGGGATGGAGATCGCCGAAAAAGCTGATGGCGCGGCCGTCCGGCCGAAGGCTCATCAGCACATCGACAGAGGCGGGCTTGGTGACTCGCTCGGGCGCCACCCGCGCGCCATGCTCGTCGAGCGCCTGAAAATACTTGCCATCAACGAGTACGTGCTCGGGGTTCTCCCGGCCGAGCACCGTGTTCGGCTGGGTTCCGGCGGCGACGAGGATCGTGCGGGCCGGGATTTTGAACTCCGCCCGACCGGTTTCACCACCTGACGGGGAAAGAACGCGGAGCGCGCGGGCCTGACCGTGGACGTCCAGGAGTACTTCCTCCGGCACGAATTGTTCGGCGAAGCGGATGCCCTCTTCCATCGCCTTGGCCACTTCCTCGTGGTTCAAGGTATAGCTGGGCGAATCAATCAGCCGACGCCGGTAGACGATGGTGGCGCCGCCCCAGCCGCGCAGCAGCTCGACCAAGCGCAACCGCCGGCCTTCGCGTGCAGCCGCTTCCCGCTCGGCGCGGATCGCCCGGGCGTGGGCGAGGAACTCCTCAGCGACCTCGCGCTCCTTGTCGCTCCAACCCTCGCGCACCGCCGGTTCGCCGACTTCGGCGACCAACGCCTCGTAACGGGCGAGAAATTTCTCCACCTGCAGCGGGTAATAAGCGAGTGATTCGGTGGCAGTATCGATCGCGGTCAAGCCGCCGCCAATTACAATGACGGGCAGGCGCACCTGCAGATTTGCAAGGCTGTCGGTCTTGGCCGCGCCCGTGAGCTGGAGCGCCATGAGGAAATCGGAGGCCTGACGCACTCCGGGCGCAAGCCCGTTCTTCATCGGCACAATGGTCGGCCGGCCAGCGCCAGCGCACAGCGCAATATGGTCGAAGCCGAGCCCGAAGGCGCTGTCGATGGTCAACGCCCCGCCGAACCGCACGCCGCCGAACATCTTGAACTCGGCACGCCGCTCCAACAGCAGGCGGATGATCTTCAGGAAGTTTTTGTCCCAGCGCACGGTAATGCCGTATTCGGCGACACCGCCGAACCCGGCCATCACGCGGCTACCCAAAGGCTCGCGCAGCTCCTCGACGTCGCGGATGGGGCGGAACGGCCGGCGAGCTCCGCGCGGATCGACGCCGGAAATCTCGGCCGCCAGCGGCTCAATCTTCAGGCCATCGATTGCCACCACCGTGTGCCCGTCGTTGATCAGGTGATGGGCGAGTGTGAAACCAGCCGGGCCGAGGCCGACGATCAAGACTTTCCGGCCGGTCGCCGGCCGCGGCAGCGGCCGCCGCAGATTGAGCGGATTCCAGCGCGTCAGCAGACCATAGATTTCGAAACCCCAAGGCAGCGCCAGGACGTTCTTGAGCACCCGCGTCTCGATCTGCGGAATATCGACCGGTTCCTGTTTCTGGTAGATGCAGGCCTTCATACAGTCGTTGCAGATACGGTGGCCAGTAGCGGCGCACATCGGATTGTCAATCACCGCGATGGCGAGCGCACCGAGCGTATGCCCTTCGACCGCGACCAGGTTCATCTCGGAGATTTTTTCTTCCAGCGGGCAGCCGGCCAGGATGACGCCGAATGAATTCAGTTTGAACTCGCCCGTCTTTTCTCGCATACCCTTGGCGCAACTATCTTTGCCCTGGTTGTGACACCAGATGCAGTAATTGGCCTGATCGAGTGCGCCTTCGATGCCGGTGCCGGGATCGGTAAGAGCGAAACCTTCGCGCTCGCGCAGTCGGGATTCCGGAAAGCACAGCGAACGAACGCCGTCAATGACCGCGGTCTCGACCGGCACCAAGCGCTCCGGCTCGACCTTATGCGGAATCTTGAACAGCACGCCGCGCCCGTGCCGGCGCTTTCCGTCCTCGCTATGGGTTGCCCAGGCTGCGTAGCGCGCGGCAATATCGAGCGCCTCGGCGTGTTCGGCTTCGGCGCGCATCCAGGATTCGACCTGTTCGGCGAAACGCAACTCCGTGAGCTCGCCGCCGAGATGGCGCTCAAGTTGCTCGCGCAACGCCCGGCCGTCGAAGGTCTCGGCCTGCTCGGGACCGAATTTCTTAGCGGCGCGGCGCTGCACGAACAGCCGTTTGACCGAATAGATTGGCGCCAGCGCCCGATCGCGCGCACGCAGCGCACCAACCTCGGCGACGATGCCGAACAACTCGGCGACGAAGTTATCCAACGCGGGTGCCAAGTCGACGATCAGTTCCTCCTCCGTCTTGGCGACCGCGACATCTGGCGTCGCTCGTGCCGATGCGAGCCGATCGTGCAGTTCGGGATTTCGCCGCCGCAGGAATTTGATGAAACGGTCGTCGAGAGTCGCCAAGCCTTCTCGGCTGTAGAGCGCGCTAAATTGGATGTCGAAGCCGAGAACGAGACTGGCCGTCATGGGGTGCCCACTTCACGCCACTCATAAGACGATCTGAAAACCCGTGTTGCGTCCAAGAGCGCTTGCTCCGAAGGCAAAGCAATCAGCCAGTCCGGTAGCAGGTTAGACCCGACGGTTGTGGTTTTAAGATGCGAGAATTGGCAGCCGTAGCGCCCATAAAGGACCTACCTGTGTTGTTGCTCGTGTTGTCGTCCACAATGTTCGCATGAACTCAACTCGTTGCACCGTTATCGGACATTGAGGAAGTGCAACAATGTGGCGGCCAGTTCTCACCATTTCCAAGTATGTAACTAGATAGTTAAATCACTGTCAAGCGGCGCGTGCTGACATACCTCAGGCGCTGACAGGCGGGACCCGACCGGTAAGCAATGCTGGTGTCCCTGCGGCACAGCTCCTCTTGACGGGAAAGACCCTGGCATGTTGAATTAGTAACCATCCAGTTACTTAACGGTTCCGGTCCGAGCGGTCGGGTCGCGTTCGAAACAGCGAGGACCCTTCAGTGGCATCGCACCATCTCGGTATCATCATGAATGGCCTCACCGGACGCATGGGGCTCAATCAGCACCTCGTGCGTTCGATCGTTGCCGTCCGTCAACGGGGCGGCGTCGCATTGCCGAACGGCGATCGCGTCATGCCGGATCCGATCCTGGTGGGTCGCAACGCGGACAAAGTTGCAGACCTTGCGCGCCAATATGGCATCGTGCGATCAACTACCGATCTCGCTGCGGCGCTGAAAAACCCCAACGACACAATGTTCTTTGACGCCGCGACGACACAGATGCGTGCTGACTTGGTGTCGCAGGCGATCGAGGCGGGCAAGCACGTCTATTGCGAGAAGCCGATCGCCGACACGCTCGACAAAGCGGTGGCGGTGACGCGCGGCGGTGGACTTCCGAAATTGATTTGACGCGGGAGCACCGGTGAGCCGAGCTGAACGCTTACATACCGATGAGGAGACGAAAAATGACAGTCGATCGCATGGCAGTTCTGTCGGCGATGTTGGATCAGGGAGTAATCCCGGTCTTTAATCATCCCGATGCCGAGGTCTGTAAGAAGGTCATCCAGGCCTGCGCCAATGGCGGCGCTAAATGCATTGAGTTCACCAATCGCGGCGATTTCGCGTCCCATGTCTTCCTTGACGTCGCGCGGCACTTCGCCAAGGCGGATCCGAGCGTGATCATGGGTGTCGGCTCTGTCGTCGACGCGCCGACCGCCGGTATCTATATCGCCAACGGAGCGAAATTTGTCGTCGGTCCGCTTTTGAACGCCGATGTCGCCAAGGTGTGCAATCGTCGCAAGATCGCTTATAGCCCCGGTTGCGGATCGATGTCCGAAATAAGCTACGCCGAAGAGCTGGGCTGCGAGATCGTCAAGATCTTCCCGGGCAACTCGGTCGGCGGGCCGGATTTCGTAAAATCGGTGCTCGCTCCCTGTCCATGGACGCGCATCATGCCGACCGGCGGCGTGGACTGCACCGAAGACTCGCTGAGAAAGTGGTTCAATGCCGGCGTCGCCTGCGTCGGCATGGGCTCCAACCTGATCACCAAACAACTTCTCGACGCCCAGGATTATGCCGGTGTCGAGAAGAAGGTCCGGGACACCATTCATTTGATCAAGACCATTCGCGGGAAGTGAGCAATGAGCGAGATCTTGAAAATCCGACCGGCCAGCGAGACCAAATGGGATTGCGCCGCGTTCGGCGAGGTAATGCTGCGATTCGATCCCGGCTTCGGTCGCGTGCGCAATGCGCGGAGCTTCCAGGTCTGGGAAGGCGGCGGCGAATACAATGTGGCGCGTGCTATGCGCAAGTGCTGGGGCAAGCGCGCCACGGTCGTCACTGCTCTGCCGCAGAACGATCTCGGCTGGCTGGTTCAGGACCTGATCTGGCAGGGGGGTGTCGACACGTCCCATCTCGTCTGGCGTGATTTCGACGGCATTGGCCGCAATACACGGGTCGGCCTGAATTTTACCGAAAAAGGCTTCGGCATGCGCGCGGCACTCGGTTGCTCGGACCGCGGCCACTCAGCCGCGTCACAGATCAGGCCTGGTGAAGTGAACTGGGAAAAGCTGTTTGGCGAGGAAGGCGTGCGCTGGTTCCACACTGGCGGCATCTTTGCCGCGCTGGCGTCGAACACCGCCGAAGCCGTGATCGAAGCGGTGGAAGCGGCTCACGAATACGGAACCATTGTCTCCTATGACCTGAATTACCGCGCCTCCCTGTGGAAGAGCCAGGGTGGCCAGGCCGCGGCGCAGAAGGTCAATCGCAGCATAGCTCCGCATGTAGACGTGATGCTCGGCAACGAGGAGGACTTCACCGCCTGTCTGGGCTTCAAAGTTGAGGGCCTGGACGAGCATATCTCCGAAATCGATCCAGCCAATTTCAAGAAGATGATCGCCACCGCGGTCAAGGCGTTCCCCAATTTCAAGGTGGCGGCCACCACTCTGCGCAACGCCAAGACCGCAAGCTTTAACGACTGGGGTGCCATCATTTTTGCCGGCGGCCAGTTCTACGAAGCGCCGTTACGCGAGAACCTCGAAATCTATGACCGCGTCGGAGGTGGCGACGGCTTCGCCTCGGGACTGGCCTATGGTTTCCTGGAAGGCAAGGGTCCGCAGGCGGCGGTCGAGTACGGCGCGGCCCACGGCGCGCTGGCGATGACCACCCCCGGCGACACCTCGATGGTGAACGTCAAGGAGGTTGAAGCCATCATGAAGGGGAAGGGCGCTCGCGTGATCCGCTGATCACCACTGGACGACGGACAGATGGATATATAGACGGCTTGACCCTGACCGCGGCAGGAGGAGCGCCGGTGTCATCGACCGCATTCACCAGTATCCGACCAACTCTCGAAAAGGGGCCGAACGCCCATGAAAATTGATACTGCCGTTCTTCCCGTCGATCTGCTGCCGGCAATCCGCCGGATGTGGGAGGTCTCAGGCGCCAAGATTGTATCCATCGACCGGACGATGGACCGCTCCAAAGGAGCGCCGGTGCACACGGTGGCGGGACAATATCGGCCGCGCGGATGGACCGACTGGACGCAGGGGTTCGAGTTCGGCAGCGCCATCCTGCAGTTCGATGCGACCGGCGATCAGCAGTTCCTGGCTTTAGGGCTCGACCGCATCCAGTTGGAAATGCCTGCCCATGTCACCCATTTCGGCGTGCACGACCACGGCTTCAATCAGATCAGCACCTACGGGAATCTGCGCCGGCTGGTCGGCGAGGGGCGGATTGCACACGACCGTTGGCAGATGGAGTATTTCAACCTCGCGATCAGATGCTCCGGCGCCGTGCAGGCGCATCGCTGGACCGAACTCGGCGACGGGTTCGGCTATATCCAGTCGTTTAATGGGCCGCACTCGCTGTTCATCGACACCATGCGCACCCTCCGGGTTTTGGCGCTCGCCCACAAGCTCGGGCATATGATGAAGGGCGAGGGCGATCAGGTGATCCCGCTTCTCGGCCGGCTCGTCGCGCATGCCCTCACCACGGCCAAGTACGGCGTCTTCTATGGCGAAGGACGCGACATCTACGACGTGCGCGGCCGCACCGCCCACGAAGCGATCTTCAACGTGACGAATGGCGTCTTCCGTTGCGTCGGCACCCAGCAGGGCTATTCCGGCTTCTCGACCTGGACCCGCGGTCTGAGCTGGGCCATGTGTGGATTCGCGGAGCTGCTCGAATTCGTCGAAACACTTCCTGAGGCGGACCTTGCGCCCTTCGGCGGCAAGGTCGAGATTACGGCCGTAATGGAACGTGCGGCCGCGGCAACTTGCGATTTCTTCATCGACCACACCGCCGCCGACGGAATCCCCTATTGGGATACGGGCGCGCCAGGAATGCGGGATCTCGACGATCCCTACGGTCGCGTGTCGGAGCCGGAGAACGACATCGAACCTGTCGACAGTTCGGCGGCGGCGATCGCCGCGCAGGGGCTTCTGCGGTATGGCGCGTGGCGGCAGGCGAGTGGGCGCGATGGCGGCGAGCGGTACCGCCAGGCCGGACTGACGGTACTCAAGACGCTGCTGTCAGATCGCTATTTGAGCCGGGACCCCAACCATCAGGGGCTTGTGCTGCATAGCCAGTACCATCGTCCGAACGGTTGGGACTACGTGCCGCCCGGCCGCAAGAACCCTTGCGGCGAGGCCACCATGTGGGGCGACTACCATATGCGCGAGCTTGCCCTCTATGTTCAAAGGCTGGCCGAGAAGGGTCCGTATTTGACCTTCTTCTCACCCTGACGCGCCCACATGAGGTAAGACCGGAGATCACAGATGATACAGCGTACCGGACGGCGTGTGGCGTTGGTCACCGGCGGGCGTCGTGGCATCGGGCTGGCCGTGGCCGAGGGATTGGCTGCCGATGGATTCGATGTGGCGATCACCGGTACCCGCGATGACGATGCGTCCAAAGAGGTGGTCGCCAAGCTCGAATCCTTCGGAGTCGCCGCCACCTTCGTCGCCGGTGACGTCAGGATAGTGAGCGATCATGCCCGCGTGCTTGATGTGGTCGAATCCACGCTCGGCCCGATTGACCTTCTGGTGTCCAATGCGGGGATCGCTCCGCCGCAGCGGCTGGATCTGCTGGAGACGACGGAAGAGAATTTTGACGTCGTTCTCGGAGTCAATTTGCGTGGGGCGTTCTTTCTCGGTCAGGCGGTCGCCAAACGGATGATCCTGCGGGGCAAAAAGGATGCCGGGCGCGCGCTGATCTTCATCAGCTCATCCTCGGCGGAAATGGTTTCGCTCAATCGCATAGAATACTGCATTTCCAAGGCCGGCCTTGCCATGGCGGTCGAGGGATTTGCCGTTCGTCTCGCCGCCGAGGGCATCGCCGTGTTCGAAGTGCGCCCTGGTATCATCCGCACCGACATGACGGCCGGCGTGGTGCAGAAATACGACGCCCTCATCGCGACTGGCTTGGTGCCCGCTAAGCGCTGGGGCGAACCGGCTGATGTCGCCGCTGCCGTCAGCGCATTGGCCAAAGGCACTCTCGGGTTCGCCACAGGAACGGTAGTGAATGTCGACGGCGGGCTGACCATCAGCCGGCTGTAAAATATTAGTAACCATCTATCTCCGCGTTGAAGTGGCGACGGATGGTTCCGGTGAGCTCCAGAAAAACCGGATCGCTGATGGCGCCGAGCCGCCGCGGTTTGGCAATAGGCACGTCATAGATCGCCGCGATCGATCCGGGTCGTTTTGTCATGACCACGACCCGATCGGCCAGGAATACAGCTTCCAGAATCGAGTATGTTATCAGGAGCGCCGTCTTTCGTGTCTCCAGATGAATTTTCTGCAGCTCTCCGTTCATTCGATCCCGGGTCATCGCATCGAGCGCGTCGAACGGTTCGTCCATCAAAAGGATCTTGGGGCATTCGCCAAAGCGCGGCAGATCGCCGCAGTGCTGCTGCATGCCGCCCGACAGCTCGCATGGATACTTTCGCTCGAAACCTTCGAGCCCGACCATCTTCAGAAGCGCCATGGCGCGGGCTTCGTATTTTGCGCGCAGCAGGTTCTTGACCTCGACGGGTACGCGCGTGATGGAGTTACCGGCTTCCGTAATTAAATTATATTAAGACGCCGTGCCTCGATATGCCCTGTGACGGCATTGTCACGAGCGGGCCGGGCTCGCCCCTGGGCGCCCCGCTTGATTTCGAAGGCATGTCGATCGGACATCGGCTTGGGATGCAACCGATGGAAGGCTGGGATTGCGAGAAAGATGGCCGTCCGACGAAAAATATAAAGCGGCGGTGGCAGCGCTTCGGTCTCAGCGGTGCCAAGTTGATCTGGGACGGCGAAGTCTGCGCAGTGCGCTTCGATTGTCGTGCCAATCCAAAACAACTGTATCTGGCAGATCACACGCAGCGTGGCATCGCAAAGCGCACAAGGAGGCAGCTGACGACGATCGACCCATCTAGCCATCCGTCGAGAGACCATCGATTCGGAGAGACATCGATCCTTCTACGGAATTAGACTTGTATAAGTATCTAGTTAGTTATATAAAATCGGCCCTGGCGCTGTTCGTCGCCAACGTCGTTCAGCGCCCATGTCGCCTACGTCATCTTCGCGATGGCCGAGGTGGTAGTCGTGTGTCGTCCGTTCCAAAGATTATCTGGGGGATGTCGTATGAAACAACTTGGCGCTTCGAAACTGATTTTCTGTTCCGCCCTCGCAGCGGTCCTCGCGACGGCCGTCGCGACGCCGCTTCCCGCGATTGCCGCCGACTGGAAACCGATCCGTCCGATCAATCTGATCGTGCCTTGGGCGGCCGGCGGGTCTACCGACCAGATCACCCGCCTCACTGCGGCCCAGCTGGAGCCGCTGCTCGGGCAGACGATAGTGATCGTGAACCAGGGGGGCGCCTCGGGCGCGCTGGGAACCAGAAGCGCGCTCGAGGCTCCCAAGGATGGCTATACCTGGACCGCTGGTGCTGCTCAGGACCTGGGCGTGTACGAGACATTGGGTCTCCTCAAGACCCGCATCACCGACTGGCACGTTTTCACGAACGTGGCCAACATCCAGGTGCTCAGCGTCAGCGCTAATTCGCCCTACAAGACCGCGAAGGAACTGCTCGACGTGATGAAGGCGAAGCCGGGACAGATTTCGGTCGGTACAGCCGGCGTCACCTCGACCGGACACAACGCGATGGAAGCCATCGCCAAGGCGACCGGTGTGAAATATCGCCATGTCGCCTATGACGGCGGCACTCCGGCGGTGGTGTCCGTCGTCGCGGGCGAAACGGACGTTACCGCACAGTCCGCCGTCGAGCAGGTCGACATGATCCGCGGCAAGCGCCTGCGTCCACTCGCGGTGGTGGGGGACCAGCCGCTGGAGATCGAAGGCTACGGCACGATCCCGCCGTTGTCCTCGGTAATTCCCGGCTTCACCGCGCCGGCCAACTACTTCGGCATCTTTATTCCGAAGGGCGTGCCCGACGAGGTGGTGCAGACGCTCGAAAAGTTTTGGACACAGAACATCGCCAAGAGCGAAGCTCTGAAGAAGTACGCGGTCGCGCGCGGTGCGCTGTTTTCACCGCTCTATGGCGAGCAAGCGCAAAAGGCAGTGTTCCCAGCCATCCAGCTGAATGCTTGGCTCATGTTTGACAGCAACAAGGCGAAAGTCTCGCCGGACACCATCGGCATCCCGAGGCCGTAAGCGTTCCAAAGAGTCGCCCGTGGCTCGGCACAGGGGCGTCATCAAGCGATGCAATCTTCCAAAGAAAATCCCGGCCTGGATGGGGCTGCTCATTCGGCCGGGAGCCTCATAACGCCGCGGTCGGACTTCATTGCCGCGCTCGGCTGGATCGCATTCGGCATTGCGGTCGCCATCGGCTCCTGGCAAATGGATCGCCTGGAAAATCAGGACGTCGCTCCATATGCCGTTCCCGGTCTCCTGCCCTTCTTTCTCGGTCTCGCCATCGTCTTTTTCAGCACGCTGATGCTGGCGCGCGCCTGGAGACAGGGTGCGCTCGCCAAAGACGCGATTCAGGCAGCCGGCATGTCGATGGCCGGGCGCAAACGCTTCCTGATCGTGCTGAGCCTATGCCTGACGTTCGGCATCGTCCTGGTGGGCCACGGGCTGCCCTTCTGGCTCGCGGGCGCCATTTTCGTCTCTGCCACGATCTCCGTTCTGCAATACCCACAGCGCCGTGCCGCCAACCAGGTGCTGCGCGGAATCGCTCTGTCGATCGTGATCGGACTTTGTGCCGGCTTCGGTGTCACACTCGTTTTCCAGGAATTCTTCCTGGTGCGCCTTCCTTGAACGGCGTGGACAAGCAGGTTCTGCCATGCTCGACGGTTTAGTCTCACTGGGTCACGCGTATCTGGCACTCCTGCTCAGCCCGACGTCGCTCGCCCTCGGCTTGGCTGGCGCGCTGACCGGCATTCTCGTGGGCTGTATGCCGGGACTCTCCGCCACGCTTTGCATCGCACTGCTGACCACGCTCACAGTAAAGCTTCCCGCAAACGACGCCATTCTCATTCTCGTCTGCTCCTACGTCGGCACACTGTACGGTGGCTCGCGTTCGGCGATCCTGCTCAACATTCCGGGGACCGCCGCGAACGCAGCATCGTGCGCGGACGGCCACGCCCTTGCGTTGCGCGGCGAAGCCGGACGCGCGATCGGCATCGCCACGTCGGGCGCGTTTTGCGGCACGTTTTTCGGCGTGGTGTGCCTTGCGACGCTCACGCCGATGCTGGCCAACGTCGCGCTGTCCTTCGGCGCCCAGGAGTTCTTCTGGCTCGCCCTGTTCGGCGTAACGATGTCGGGGACGCTCGTCGGCAACGANCCGCTCAAAGGCTGGTTGATGGGAGCGCTCGGTCTCTTCGTCGCGCAGATCGGACAGGAGGGAATCTATGCGCACGANCGATTCACCTTCGGCCTTCCCGCGCTCGCCGGCGGTATNGCACTCATCCCGGCGCTCATCGGGGCGTTCGGNTTTGCCGAAGTGCTGACCAGGCTGGCCGATCCGGTGGAGCGCAAACTNCTGGAAATGCGCGATTCGATCCGGCCGCGTTTTGNCGAAGTCGCGCGCTACTGGCGCACCGTGCTGCGGTCCGGCGCGATCGGCGTGCTGACGGGCCTGATGCCGGGCGTCGGCGAGGATTCCGGGGCGTGGATGTCGTACGCCGCCGCAAAGGCCACGACCAAGGAGCCCGAGTTATTCGGCAAAGGCTCCATCGACGGCCTGATGGCGGCCGAGACCGGCGACATGTCGTCGATCCCTGGGCACATGATTCCCATGCTGGCCCTGGGCGTGCCCGGCTCCGCGCCTTCCGCGGTGTTGATGGCAGCGATCATCATCCACGGGATCCAACCCGGCCCGATGATGATGGTCGAGCATCCGCAATTTGCCTATGACATGGTCGCGATGACGACGCTGGCGACCGTGTGCATCCTCATCTTCGGTCTCTATCTCGTGCGGCCGCTGCTCTACGTGCTGCGCGTCAAGCACAGCGTGCTGATGCCAATCATCTTCCTCATGTCAGTGGTCGGCTCCTACGCGACGGCATGGCGGCTGTTCGACGTGTATGCGATGCTGGCGGTGGGCGTCGGAGCGTTCTTCCTGCGCCGCAAAGGCTATCAGATGGCGCCATTTGTGCTGGGGCTCGTCCTCGGCAATCTGCTCGACAAAAGCTTGCGCCGCGGTCTCGTGCTGACCGACGGCAGCATNGTTCCNTTNTTCACNCGGCCNATCTGNATNGCNTTCGCANCGGTNACCATCTTTACCATGCTGCTCTACGTTCCGGCATTCAATCGCGCCGTACATCGCGTCGCCGACGCGGTCATCAATCCGCTGAAATCGCTCGTCGCGCGGCGGGGATGAAGCCTCATGCGGTTCGCGTTGTGTAACGAAGTGCTTGCGTCGATGCCGCTCGAACGCCAATGCGATTACGCTGCCCAGCTCGGCTACGACGGACTAGAGATCGCGCCCTACACGATTTTCGACGCACCCGATGCGGTGAGCGCGGCCGAAGCGTCCCGGGTCCGCGCCATTGTCGGAAGGGCAGGACTGGTGGTGACTAGCCTGCATTGGTTGCTGGTCAAACCGGCAAAGCTCTCGCTTACAGACCCTGACACGTCGATAAGGACGCGCACACTTGAGGTGATGACGCGCCTCACCGGACTGTGTGCCGCGTTGGGCGGAAACGTGCTTGTGCACGGCTCACCCAAGCAGCGCCAGATCGCCCCAGGCGAGACTCACGCGGTCGCGCGGTCTCGCCTCGTCGACGCGCTGGGGGCCGTCGCCTTGGTGGCCGAGCGCGAAGGGGTGGTGTATTGCATCGAACCGCTGTCACGCGAGGAGACCGCGCTCATCAATACGATCGCCGAGGCGGCCGAGCTGGTTCGCGAAGTCGCGCATCCAAACCTGCGGACAATGGTTGACTGCAGCGCGGCGGGCCAGACTGAGACAGAGTCAGTGCCCGCGCTGCTTGATCGTTGGCTTCCGACCGGTCTCATTGCCCATATTCAGATCAACGACCCAAATCGCCGAGCGCCCGGGCAGGGCACAATGCGGTTTGCGCCGATTGCAGAAACTCTTGTGAGGCACGGTTATTCAGGCACGGTTGCCGTTGAGCCGTTCGACTATGTCCCCGACGGTGTGGGCGCCGCCGCGTTTGCATCTGGCTATTGGCAGGGCGTATGCGAAACCCTCAACTGAAGGACGTCTGCACTATGTCAGCGCTTTGCTTCGCATCCTCGACCTCGAACAGTCCGAGGGAGCTATGTTCGCTGTTTTGCTTCGACGTGGACGTGAAGGAGTTGGCAACGGAGCTCCAGAAATATTGACATCGACCGATTGGCCTTATATAACTAACTAGATACTTACATAGGTCTAATTTGGGCCGATGTCTCCCTGGAGTTGCCGGTCCGCGACATAGCCAGGTCGGCGCCCTCGGCAGCCTGCGATGCCCATATTCGCCGAGCCCGGGCTGGCCAATGCTGCGGGACTTATCGATGATCTCGTTGGTCGTCGATGCCACAGGGATACGGCTGGAGAAGTAAATGGCTGTGCCGGTGCTTAGTGCCGAAGAAGCGGCAAGGCTGGTTGAAAGTGGCAATACGCTTTTGATCGGCGGCTCAGGCGCCGGCCATTCTGTGCCCGACGCGCTAATCGCCGCGATCGAAAAGCGCTTTCTAGCCGGAGGTGAGCCAAAGAACCTGACCACCGTGCACCCCGTCGGATTGGGCGACCGTGCGAATTGCGGGATTGGTCATCTCGCGCATCCGGGACTTCTGAAGCGGGTTGTTTGTGGCACTTTGGTCGACTCGCCGCCGGTCGAACGCATGGCGGTAGAGAACAAGATTGAGGCCTACACCCTCCCGCAGGGATGTCTTTCGCAATTAATGCGCGAAATGGCGGCCGGCCGTCCTGGTCTTATTACCCACGTCGGGCTGCGTACATTCGTCGATCCACGCCATGGCGGCGGTAAGCAAAGCGAGCTTGCCAAAGACGATCTCGTCGAACTGATCGAAATCGCCGGCCGAGAATGCCTGCTCTTCAAGCCGATACATGTCGACATTGCGCTTCTGCGCGGCACCACCGCTGACGAGGACGGCAATGTGACCATGGAGCAAGAAGCCGTCTTCGGCGAAATGATCTCGATGGCGCAGGCGGCACGACGTGTGGGCGGAATCGTGATCGTACAAGTCAAGCGGATGGCGCTGCGCGGCACGTTGCCACCCAAACAGGTGAAGATCCCCGGCATGCTGGTCGATTGCGTCGTCGTCGAGCCGGACCAAACGCAGACATTTTTTACTAAATACGATGCTGCTTACGCCGGCGAATTGAAAGTGCCGTTGTCGCAGATCGCGACGTTGCCGTTTTCGCCGCGTAAAGTTGTCGCGCGCCGTGCCAGCTTGGAGCTGTTTACCGGTGCGATATGCAATCTCGGCTCTGGCATCTCGACTGGTATTGCGTCGATCGCGGCGGAAGAGGGCGTGCTCGATGATGTCGTACTGACGAACGAGCAAGGGCTAATCGGTGGCGCTCCGGCGACGGGTAATGAGCCCGGCGCAGCGCGCAATTATCAGGCTATGATTGATCAGCCCTATCAATTCGACTTTTATGACGGTGGTGGTCTCGAACTGGCGTTTCTTTCGTTCGCAGAGGTCGACGAACACTGCAACGTCAATGTCAGCCGGTTCGGCGATAGGATCGTCGGCCCGGGCGGCTTCATCAATATCAGCCAAAACGCGCAGACGATGATCTTCAGCGCTACCTTCACCAGCGGCGGCCTCGACATAAGCTGGCCCGGTGGACAAACGCAAATCTCGCGTGAAGGTCGCGAAAGGAAGTTCGTCCGCGCGGTGCAGCAGGTGACCTATTCTGGCGCGCTCGCACATGAGAATGGTCAACGAACCTTGTTTGTAACCGAACGGGCGGTGTTTCGCCGGAACGAGGCCGGGCGCCTCGAATTGATTGAGATCGCCCCAGGGGTGGATCTCGAAAGGGATATACTGGCGCACATGGGGTTTCGTCCTGAAATATCGCCGTCTCTTAAGCGCATGGAGGCGCGAATTTTTCTGCCGCGGCAGATGAATCTCGCGGAGACTATTGAGAACAACCGGCGTCCGGCGCGTTCAGTACGTCTTTCCCGTGTTTTGTCAGGGAGCCGCGCGTGAAAACTCTCACCGCCAATCACAAATCGCGGCATGTGTTACCTACGTTAAAGCCGAAGTTATCGTCCGAATCGATCCGCGACGCGGAGCGAACCCAGCAAGCTATTCTTGCTGCAGCCGAGGACGAATTCGCCGACAAGGGTCTGGCAGGCGCGCGCGTCGACACCATCGCCGAGCAGTCCGGTGTGAACAAACGGATGCTCTATTACTATTTCGGCTCCAAAGAGGGTCTCTACGTCGCCGTGCTGGAGCGGGCCTATGGCGCGATGCGCAAGAGCGAGCGGGAGCTCAACCTCGTCGACCTCGAACCGCTCGACGCAATTCGCAAATTGGCTGAATTCAAGTTCGACTATTACTTGGCGCATCCGGCGATAATTAGTCTTCTCGCCGGCGAGAACATGCAAAACGCGAAGTATCTGAAGCGTTCGCGGCGACTGCGGGACATGCACAATTCTCTCGCCAACGTCTTGCAAACCGTGCTTGCGACCGGAAAGAAAAAGGGTCTAATCAAACCAGGCATTGACCCGCTGCAACTATATATCTCGCTCGCATCTCTGAGCTATTTTTACTTCAGCAATGCGTCGACGCTCTCAACGGCCTTCGGGCGTGATCTGATGAGCGCGAGCGAACTGAAAGCCCGCCGCGCCCACGCCATCGAGGTTGTTCTCGATTACGTTAGAATACGCTGAACGCGCAATGTCCAATCGTTGGAGGTCAGATGAAATTCGGTGATTACCCAAAGGCTGGATCGCTCGATGGAGTCGCCGGCTTCCGCGATTACATGAAGACGCTGGGTCTCGATATGCCCTGCGACGACATCGTGGCGAGCGGACCGGACTCGCCGTTGGGCGCCCCGCTGGAATTCGAAGGATTATCCATCGGGCATCGGCTTGGGATGCAGCCGATGGAAGGCTGGGATTGCGAGCTTGACGGCCGACCCTCGGAAAATACCAAGCGGCGCTGGCAGCGCTTCGGTCTCAGCGGCTCCAAGTTGATCTGGGGCGGCGAGGCCTGCGCGGTGCGCTTCGACGGTCGGGCCAATCCGAAACAGCTGTATATGGCGGACCACACGCAGAGCGGGATCGCGGAGCTTCGCGAAATACTGATCAAGGCGCACAAGGAGGCGACGGGCGATGATCGCGGATTGGTCATCGGTCTCCAACTCACGCACTCGGGTCGGTTTTGCAAGCCGAACGACAACACCCGATTCGAATCGATTATCGCCTACCACCATCCGCTCCTCGATAAGAAGTTTGGTTACCCGGCCGACCGACCGGTGATCAGCGACGACGAAATCAAACGCTTGATCGAAGACTTCATCATTACGGCAAAACGCGCGCAGCAGTGTGGCTACGATTTCGTCGACATCAAGCATTGTCATGGCTATCTCGGCCACGAATTTCTTAGTGCTGTCACACGGCCCGGACCCTATGGGGGCAGCCTTGAGAATCGGACTCGCTTCCTGCGTGAGATCGCTGAGGGCATTCGCGCCGAGGCACCGGGATTGCGAATTGGCGTGCGATTGAGCGCTATCGATACTGTGCCGTTCAAGCCAGACCCCGCGAGCTCCGTGCCGGGCGCGCTCGGTCCGGGAATTCCGGATGAACATAGCCTGCCTTACATCTATGCCTTCGGGGCCAACCCGGAAAATCCCCTCGAATACGATCTCACTGAGCCGATCGCTTTCCTCGAGGTTCTGCGGAAGCTCGACATCAGGCTTGTGAACGTGACGATCGCGAGCCCCTACTACAATCCACATTATATTCGGCCGGCGCTCTATCCGCCGTCGGATGGCTATCATCCGCCGGAGGATCCGTTCGTAGGCGTCATGCGGCACCTCGCCGTGGTCCGCGATCTCAAGAAAGCATTCCCTGATTTCTGCCTTATGGGCAGCGGCTACACCTATTTGCAGGAGTTCTTCCCGAACGTTGCTCAGGCCGTGGTACGTCAGGGCTGGGTCGACGTGGTGGGGCTGGGCCGCATGATACTGGCCTATCCGGAACTGCCGCTGGATATCTTGACCGGACGCGGCGTGCAGAAGAAGCGCCTGTGCCGCACCTTTAGCGACTGCACCACCGCGCCGCGCAATGGCATCGTTTCGGGCTGCTATCCGCTTGATGCGTTCTATAAGAAGTCGCCCGAATTTAAGCAGCTCGCCGTGGTGAAGAAGCCAGCGAAATCGGCTTGAGAACGATGCCCGCTCCCGATCGCCGCATTGCACTTCTCGGTACTGGCATTATGGGCGGGCACATGGCCCGCCGCCTCGCGCAGGCCGGGTTTTCAGTCGCGGTGTGGAACCGAACCCTCGCGAAGGCGGAAAAATTGCGGGAGTTCGGGATTCGGCTGACAGCCAGTCCGTCGGCCGCCTGTTCCGACGCCGACGTCGCAATCGTTATGCTCAGTAATGGGCCGGTGGTCGAGGAGGTCCTGTTCTCGGAGGATGCGAGCGGACGCAAGCCGGCCGAAACGCTCGCCCCAGGTGCCGTTCTCGTCGTCATGAGTTCAATTCCGGTGGAGTATTGTCAGGCGCAGGCCGAGCGGCTCGCCTCTC
>JGI20195J14853_1000047_pt1 | contig 25692 bp, 17 predicted proteins | sample NGESurdeep092012_3_FD_14853 | JGI IMG/M metagenome (IMG submission 14853)
ACCCGACCACGTGCGATGCTCTCGATCTCGGCGACCGGGCGGCCCCGGCCCCGGGCCACCTTGGCCACGAAGTCAACATAGATCGCGTCCGTCGTGGCGGCCAGTCGTTCACGCTCGTCGTCGCTGAAGCCGCGCCGCGGTGAGAACATCAGGGACCGGTCCCCGTGCGACACCGTCCCCGTGGTCAGCCCGAGGCGTTCGAACAGCTCGCGCACGACCATCTTGCCGCCGAAGACGCCGATGGATCCGGTGAGCGTAGAGGGCAGCGCAAAGATGACGTCAGCCGGGCAGGCGATGTAGTAGCCGCCAGAGGCTGCCGCCCCGCCCATCGACACGACCACGGGCTTGCCCGCGTCTCGAACGCGGCACACCTCGCGCCAGATCGTGTCCGACGCGACGGCCGAACCCCCAGGGGAGTCGACGTGCAGAACGACCGCACGGACGTGCTCGTCGTTCGTCACGGCGCGCAGCGCTGCCCCCACCGAATCACTGCCGACCTGGCGTCCCATCGGGGCCCGACGCGTGCGCCCTGACACGATGGCACCGTGCACCTCGACGAGGGCGACGTGGCCCCTGCCGCGCGCTGGCACGCTCAGACGACGCTGCGGGCGCCACCGATCAGCGAAGAGCAGCTGCGCATCGCTGTCGACCCGCGAGCGCATGGCGGCGTATACCTCGTCGCGGTAGCCGAGAGCGTCGACCAGGCCAACCTCGAGCGCCTCTGGCGCGGTGCGCGGCCCGGTGTCGGCGAGCTCTCGCACGCGTACGGCTTCGATCCCCCGCCCCTTGGCGATCGCGGAGACCGCCTCGGTGAACACTGACTCGGCAAGCCGGTCGAGCGCGACGCGGTGAGCCTCGGTGAACTCGGTGCGCATGATGCGGTCAGCGGCGTTCTTGAACTCGTAACGCTGCTCGAACTGCGGCTCGATGCCGAGCTTGTCGAGCGCGCCGCGCACGAACGTCGTCTCCACCCCGACCCCGAGCATGCCGACGCCCCCGCCCGGCTGCAACCAGATCTCGTCAAACCCGGTCGCCAGCACGTAGGCAGTCATTTCCCCGGTGCCCTCGCCGAAGGCCTCCGCCCAGGCGAGTGTTGGCTTGCCGCTCGCCGCGAAGGCGCGCACACCGAGGCGCAGCTCTTGCATGGCCGCCCACGGCAGCGCTCCGCCGACCTTGGCGATCAACCCGACAACGTGAGGGTCGGCTGCTGCGTCGTGCAGCGCGCGCAGCGTGGGACGTAGCTGGTTTCGGCCGCGGGCGCGCAGCCGGGCGAGCGGGTCGTCCGCGTCCGGCGCGGCGGGAAGCTCGGCGAGGTCCAGTTCGAGCAGCAAGGGCGGTCGGTGACCAGGTAACGCGGGCATACACTCCACCATAGGGCGCGCACTGCCGGCGCCGACAGTGCTGCGATCGGTCACCTGGACCTGGACCCGTCACGGCTGCTAGCGGAGTTCTCCGGGTAGCAGGCTGAAGAGCACCGTGTCCCGTCGGCCGCCCTTGAAAACCATGTGCGAACGCAAGACGCCCTCACGAACAAACCCGCAGCGTGCCGCGACGCGCTGAGAAGCTTCGTTGTCCAGCCCACAGGTCAGCTCGATCCGGGCCAGCCCCAACATCGTGAAGCCCCAGTTGGCGAGCAGCCGGACGGCGCTCGACGCGACCCCGCGGCCACGTGCCTGCGGGGCGAGCCAGTACCCGATCATGGCGCTTGCCTGCTCGAGATTGAGTGCAAAGAGCGAGACGCAGCCCAGCACCTTCTCCTCATCCCGGGGTTCGACGAGAGCCAACTGCACTTCCTCGCCGCGCCGCCGCGCAGACTCCTGCCCGGCGAAGTAGTCGCGCGCGTCTTCTTCGGTGAAAGGCGTGACCTGGGACCACGAGAACCGCTGGATGACCGGGTCGCTGAACGCCATCAGGTTGTTCGGCACATCCGCTTCTGCCCACGGGCGCAGCAACACGGCCTCGCCGGCCAGGGGCGGCACAGGAAAGTGCAGCTCAGACATGCCCTGAGCGTAGGTCAACGGCGAATGTGGCTCACCCACGCCCCGCTGGATGCACCCCGGATCGATCGAACGTGCGGTTCGTCCGGTGCTGAGAAGTTAACGGCGTAGCCACCTTCTGTCCGCCGCTGGGTCGTGTCCCCGGTGTTACCTACGTCGCAAAGACGGTCAACGGGGCCGCCGGATAGGGGTTTGATCTGCATGTCGCATCGCCAACGTCGTAACGCTATTGCGGGCGCCTGTGCTGCCGCCGTCGCCACAGGACTGATTCCACTCGCCACCGCACAGGCTCAGGGCCAGGACCGTCCAGTCGGGAACGCCGAGGCCGGACACGTCCTGCTGATCTCGGTCGACGGCCTGCACCAGAGCGACCTCGCGTCCTACGTGAGCACGCACCGCCAGAGCGCGCTGGCCCGCCTCGTGGACCGCGGGACGTCGTACACGCACGCGCAGACGCCGGTTCCCTCCGACTCTTTCCCCGGCATGGTCGCCCAGGTCACCGGCGGCAATCCCGGCACTACCGGCGTCTACTACGACGACAGCTACAACCACGACCTGCTCCCGGCAGGCACCACCTCCTGCAAGGGCGTGGCACCAGGTACAGAGGTCACCTACTTCGAGGCCCTCGACAAGAACCCCAACAGCCTGGACGCCGGCCAGGGCCTGGCTGGTCTGCCGGGCAGCATCCTTGCGATGACCGGGCATCCGCGCGACCTCATCAACCCGGCCCTGCTGCCGGTCGACCCACACACCTGCACGCCGGTCTACCCGCACTCCTACCTGAAGGTGAACACCGTCTTCGAGGTCCTGCGCGACCATGGACTACGCACCGCATGGTCGGACAAGCACGCGGCGTACGACATCCTCCAAGGACCCTCCGGCAAGGGGATCCAAGACCTCTTCACGCCAGAGATCAACAGCCAGGCCAACGGCCGGCCGGTCGGGCAGGACTGGACCAAGGACAACGCCAAGACCCAGCAGTACGACAACTACAAGGTCCAGGCCGTCCTCAACGAGATCGACGGCTACGACCACAAGAGGTCGACCCACGTCGGTATGCCAGCCCTGCTGGGGATGAACTTCCAGTCGGTGTCGACCGCGCAGAAGCTGCCCACCTCAGGCGGTCAGCCCGGTGGCTACCAAGCCGACGGCACCCCCGGTCCGGTCCTGACCGGAGCGCTCAGCTTCGTGGACCATGAGGTGGCCACCATGGTCGCCGAGCTCAAGGCCCGCCACGAGCTGGGGAGCACCACCATCATCCTGTCAGCCAAGCACGGGCAGTCGCCCGTGCAGCCGAGCGCACTGACCCGGATACCGGATGGGCCCATCGTCGACGGCCTCAACGCGGCATACGCCGCCGGCCACCGTGGCGCCCCGCCGCTGGTCGTCCAGGCCACCAACGACGACGCCATGATCATGTGGTTCTCGGACCGGTCCCAGGCCGCAGCCGACTTCGCCAAGGCCTACCTGCTGCACCACGACGGCATCGGTAACAACATCAACGGCGACCCCAAGCCCTTCACCGCCTCCGGCCTGACGAAGGTCTACGCCGGCAAGGACTCGGCGGCCTTCTTCGGCACCCGCGCCGGTGACCCCCGCGTCCCTGACCTGTACGCGTTCGCACAGCACGGCGTCGTGTTCACCGGCGGCAAGGGCAAGATCGCCGAGCACGGCGGCGCCGACCCCCAGGACCGAAATGTTCCGCTGGTCGTCTCCGGAGCCGACACGCAGGCAGGCACCAGGTCCAACGCCCCCGTCGAGACGACGCAGATCGCCCCGACGATCCTGCGCCTCCTCGGCCTATCCCCTCGCGAGCTTGACGCGGTGCAGATCGAAGACACGAAGGCCCTACCGCTTAACCACTGAGCCATTCGTAGCCGCCCACGGCAGTCGCCGTGGGCGGCTTTGGCTTGCCGCCAAGCGCCCCCGTCTGGAACGACCCCCCAAGGAGCCCTAATCAGCCGACGTCGCCCACGTCGCCGCGAGCTCCTGGATCTTGGCGACAGCCTCGTTCACATCCATCCCGCCCGCGACGGCGGAACCGAGCAGGAAGGTGGTGATCGGCGCCGCCGGCCGCTCGACGTTGTGCGCAGCTACGCGGGCCACATCCAGGATCACGTCGACGTTGACGTCAGCCGGCAGGTTCAGCTCCGCGCATACGGCGTCGATCCAGGTTTGCATCATTGGCTTCACTCCTCGTTGGTTCATGGTGAACTCGTGCGTCGCGGGTAAGTGTGCCGCAACCCCAGATGGGGCCGGCATCGATCGTGCCTTGCGCAGGTCGTCCGGGGTGTCGATGTCATCGACCCAGCGCATCTCGGCCTCACTGAGAGGGCGCTCTTGAACGTCGATCCGTGTCATCAGATCCCGCAGAGACCGTCCGCGAGGGTCGCCGAGCCCAGCCAACGCAGCCCGCACCGCTTCGGTGCGGACAACCGCGCACAACGGCTGCCGAAACCCCGACCCGTCCACCGGCACCAGGGCAGCCGCATCGCACGCGGCGAACTCAGCGATGAGATGCTCGACGAGTCCTGCGGCCCATGGCATGTCCACCGCCAACAGCACAGTGAGCGGGGTTCTTACCGCCTCCAGCGCCGAGGCGATGCCGGCAACCGGTCCACCAAAGATGGGCCACTCACGCCGGAAGGTGACCGGTCGCTGGGTCGGCCGCTCGGGACCGGAGACCACGACCGGGACACCTTCGGGAAGCGAGGACAACAGCTGGTCCAAAGCGGACGTTCCGCCGATGGTAATCGCGGCCTTGTCGTCGTTGCCCAGCCGAGAACCACGTCCCCCTGCGAGCACGAGCGCGGTCCACCAGATCGTCGGCGAATCGGAAGTCATGATGACAAGCGTCGCATGCCACCCGGCGTCGCCCCCACCAAGCCCCGGTCCCGACCTGGTCGATACCGGGTCCACAGAACGGGTATCAGCCATACCTTCTGGAGAGCCGGATGGGTACAGCCGGTGAAGCCCGTGCGACTNTTCTACGTCANCAATCGAGAACGCGACGTGAGGAACTTGCACATGNGCGACACCCAGCTCAACCAGCCCAGGCACCCNGCCTTTCTGGCGGTGGCAGAGCGGCGGTCGGCCAAGCTCCAACTACGCGTAGCGGACGCGATCACCGCCTTCGCAGGCTCGATGCGATTCGTGTATCTGCATGGAGTGGTCTTCGCCGTGTGGATGCTCGTGTTCGAGAAGAGCCCATGGCCCACCCTGACGCTGATCGTCTCACTTGAGGCGATCTTCCTATCGACCTTTGTGATGATCGGACAGAACCGGCAGGCCTCCTTCCAACAGGCCAAAGCCGATCACGACTTCGTCGCAAGTGAGCTGGAGCTGCATGCCAACACCGAGCTGACCAAGATCGTTCACCAGCTCACCACCGAGATCCACGCGCGTCTCGTCCCNCCCTCCGGCACGCCCCCGACAGTTGGCGAAGGTGGCTATGCGGCAATCTGAGCACAGCCCCTCGCAGGCCAGATGCGTTCAGGACTCGCCGTGGTCTCGGGGCTTCAGGCTGTACAACGGATTTGCGATCGCAAGGTGCCCTTTGTAGGTGCCGATGCGACCCTCTGCTCGCAGGTGCACACCGGGCTCGATACCGGCAATCGATCGTCGGCCGTAGAAGATGAGCGTCACCCCACCGGTGTCGTCGACCAGCTCGCAGCGCAAGGCAGGACTGCCCGAGATGGGAGAGACCTCCACGGAACGAATGCGACCTTCGACGACTGCCGTCTGACGGTGCGTGGCGTTCTGGATCGCCACCCGGCCGCCCCGGTCCAACACTTCGGTCGCGGGTGCCACAGTCGTGTCGCTACCCGCGTCTTCCAGGAGAGCCGGCGCGGCGCCCTGTCCTGATCCCTCCCCCGGGCCACGCCCGGACGCCCTGCGTCGCAGCAGCGTCGTGGGGTTGGTGGCGTCGTAGGGGACGATCGTGGCCACCGCACCGGGAACGGTCGAGACCGCCGCGGCAATATCGTCCGCGGTCCGGTCATGCAGCATTCGTCCCAGGAAGGCGCCGTAAGAGCGCCGGGGCAACAGCATGGTCACCTGGGTGGAGGCACCCTCGACCATCAGTCGTTCGGTGAGCTCGAGAGCGGCACGCGGCAGCCGGCGGTCCGGACAGTCCACGAGCTCCAGTGACAGATCAAGACCGGGCTGGGCGTCCCAGGCACTGCGAAGGTCGGCGGCGTGGCTGGAGTCAATGACGAAGTGCACGACATGTAGCTCGCTCGGGCGCAGGGTGTGGGCGTATCGGATGGCACGGATGACCGCGAGGTCAACCGCGTCGACCAACACGACAACGCAGCTGTGAGCCGCGCGGACCACGGCTGCGGTACTCGGCACGGCCTCGAGCAAGGCGGCCTCCCGGTCGTAGGCCCGGTGAAGTCGTAGCAGGACGACGACCATGACCGGGAAGATGAAGACAACCAGCCAGGCGCCCTCGGTGAACTTGGTGACGGCGAAGATGAGAACGACCAGGCCCGAGACGGCGCCCACCACATTGTTCAGCGCTACCTTCGACTTCCAGCCCGGACCCCGGAACGTCCTGAAGTGCTTGGCCATCCCGAAGCCCGCCAACGTGAACCCGGTGAAGACGCCGATCGCATAGAACGCCACCAGCCTGTCGACGTGTGCACCTGTCCCTAGCAACAGGGCGAGCGAGGCGACCGTCAGGACCACGATCCCGTTGGAGAAGGCCAGGCGGTGACCGCGTTTGGTCAGCCAGCGAGGCAGGAAGCCGTCGGCGGCAACGAAGTTTGCGAGAAAGGGAAACCCGTTGAAGGGAGTGTTGGCTCCGGTGTAGAGGATCAGCATGGTGGCGAGCTGCACCAGCAGGAATCCGACATGCCCGGCCGCGCTGTCGCCCAGCACCGCCTTGGCCACCTGGGAGATGACTGTGGGCGAGCCGCTGAGGTAGGCCACGGCGTGTGTCACATGGGCCAACCACGACACGCCGGCGACCAGAAACCCCAGGATGCAGCTCATGACCACCAGGGTCCTGCGGGCGTTGACGCCCCGGGGGCTCTTGAACGTGCTGACACCGTTGGAGATCGCCTCGAGGCCGGTCAGTGAGGACCCCCCGTTGGCGAAGGACTTCAGCAGGATGTAGATGGCGCCGAAGCTCAGCAACGCGGTGCCGTGGCCCATCGGGAAGGCGCCAGGTGCGTGGGCCGGGTCATAGTGCGGCAGGTCTCCGAACACCTCTCGCACCACGCCCCCGATGATCACCACAAACATGGAGCCGGCGAAGAAGTATGTCGGGAACGCGAACGTTCGACCGGCCTCGCGCAGCCCACGAAGGTTCCCGTAGAAAAGGATCAGCACCACCGCGACGGTGATCTCCAGGTTGTAGGGCACCAACGCCGGAATCGCCGAAGTGACGGCGTTGGTCCCCGCGGCGGACTGAACGGCCACGGTGACGATGTAGTCGACCATGAGCGCGACCGCAGCAACCTGGGCGACGATCGGGCCGAAGTTCTCCCGCGCCACGACGTATGAGCCACCGGCCTTGGTGTAGAGCATGACGACCTGCCGGTAACACAGGGTGACCAACACCAGGACGACGAGCACGACCAGGGTCATCGGCAACAGCAGGGCGTATGCCGCGATCCCGAACATCGGCAGCAGGATGAGCAGGATTTCCTCGGACCCGTATGCCGACGATGAGATGCAGTCACTGGAGAGAACGCCGAGCGCGAGCTTCTTGGACAGTGTCTCGTGTTCGATCTGATCCGTGGTCAGCGGAGGACCCAGAGCCCGGCGCTTGAGCCGGTACCCCAGACGCTCCGGCAGATCTGCCGAGCCTGGTAGGGCCGCAGGCGCGCTGGGTGCCCCGTTGATCTTTGCCATCCGGGTCGCCATTTCTTGAGCGTAGGCGGTGGCTGCCGGCCATCTGACCGTCCGGCGTTAAAGACTCGTCAAGATTTTCCGGCATCAGGACACCGGCGACAGATGCGCAGGAGCCCTCGGGCGGCCATGCTGGGGTAGCCCCGTAACAGGACGCCGCACCCAAGGAGCCCAGCATGAGTACCCACCAGATCACTGAGGGCAGTGTCGTCGTCGGCGTGGACGGTTCTCCCTCCAGCGAGCTGGCTCTGCGTTGGGCCGTGGACGAGGCCCGACGAACACGCCAACTACTACACGTGGTGCATGCCCTGGAGACCGAGCTGGTCATCAGCGACAAACACCAGCTCGGCACCAAGGAGGCCCCGGCAAGTAGTGATCAGGTCCTCACTGCAGCCGTGGACGTCGTGCGGACGATGGCGCCGGAGGTACGGACAACTCCTCACAGCGTCACCGGTTTCGCCCCAACCACGCTGATCGCCGCGTCCAAGATCGCTGGCACCGTCGTTGTGGGGTCCCATGGCCGCAGCGCCCTACCCACTGCTCTTCTTGGCTCTGTCTCCCAGCAGGTGGCCGTTCACTCCAGCTGCCCCGTGGTGGTCGTACGCGGGAACAGCAAGCAGGACGGCGCCGGGTCAGGACACGTCGTGGTTGGCGTTGACGGTTCCGAAGCCTCCGAGCCCGCTCTCGGCTATGCGTTCGCCTACGCAGCATCGAGGGGGCGCAGCCTCACCGCCGTGCACACCTGGTGGTGGGAACCCCTGGAAGGCATCAGCCTGGGCGAGCCCTGGATCGGCGACTGGACCGAGATCGCCAGCCAGGAGGCGACCCTGGTCTCCGAGTCGTTGGCAGGCTGGTCGGAGAAGTACCCCGATGTTCCTGTCCGCAGCCACGTCGTCCGCGGTGACCCCGTCGTCGAGCTGCTGGACCAGTCCCGTGGCGCGAGCCTTCTGGTCGTGGGATCGCGCGGACGTGGCGGGTTCATCGGCCTGGTGCTCGGGTCGGTCAGCCGTCGTGTCTTGAAACGTGCCAGCTGCCCGGTCGCTGTCGTGCGGTCAGTTGGCGGGGACCAGCCAGCCGCGTAAGTCTGCGAGAATGCGCCTCATGACATATGTCGCCGCGCAGAGCCGCTATGAGTCGATGACCTACCGCAGGGTGGGACGGAGCGGGATCAACCTTCCCCTAATCTCACTGGGGCTCTGGCACAACTTCGGCGACGAGAACTCGCGCGATAGCCAGCGGGCGATCCTGCGCCGTGCCTTCGACCTCGGTGTCTGTCACATCGACCTGGCCAACAACTACGGTCCGCCATACGGCTCAGCGGAGGCCAACTTCGGAACGATCCTGCGCCAGGATCTTCTGCCGTACCGTGATGAGCTCTTTCTGTCTACCAAAGCCGGCTACGACATGTGGCCGGGCCCCTACGGGGAATTCGGGTCCCGCAAGTATCTGCTGGCGAGCCTGGACCAGTCGCTCAAGCGGATGGGCGTCGACTACGTCGATGTCTTCTACTCCCACCGACCCGACCCGCAGACCCCCCTCGAAGAGACCATGGGGGCGCTGGACACCGCGGTCCGCTCGGGAAAGGCCTTGTACGCAGGGATCTCGTCGTACTCCCCAAAGCGGACTGCCGAAGCTGCCCGGATCCTGGCCGAGCTCGGCACCCCGCTGTTCATCCACCAGCCGTCCTACTCCATGCTCAACCGCTGGGTCGAGGGTGGCCTGCTCGACACGCTGGAGAAGGTCGGCGCCGGGTGCATCGCGTTTTCGCCTCTGGCGCAAGGGATGTTGACCGACAAGTATCTCGACGGTATTCCGTCCAGCTCACGAATGGCCGAGGACTCTTCACTGTCAAAGGATCTGTTGACCGACCAGAACCTCACGCACATTCGCGCCCTGAACGAGATCGCCCGACGCCGTGGCCAGTCGCTGGCCCAGCTGGCCCTTGCCTGGGTAGCCCGCGACGAGCGAGTCACCTCGGTCCTGATCGGTGCCTCGTCAGTCAAACAGCTGGAACAGAACGTCGCCGCCCTGAACAACCTGGAGTTCAGCACGCAGGAGCTGGCCGAGATCGACAACCATGCCATCGAGGGTGGCATCGACCTGTGGCGTAGTCAGAGCCTGAGCTGAACCGGGCTCCGTGACAGTGCTCGTCGGACAGGGTTCACCCCACAGCACTCACCTCCTGATGAAGTCGCTCAGAAGTTGAGCGAACCGCTCAGGTTGGTCCAGGTGTGGAAAGTGTCCAGCGCCCTCAAACAACACCACCCGGCTATCGGAGATCACCTCGTGTGCCGTGGTGGCGTGCCAGGCGGGAATCATCCGATCCCGCGTGCCCCAGACAATCAGGGTGGGGACCTCGATGGCCATGGGCAGGTGATCATGGGCGGTCACGGTCTGTCCGCCCGGATCGATGACGGAGCGGGTCGTGGCGAGAAAGGCTCGCCGGCTGTCAGCATCAGCCAGGGAGGTGAACCCACGCCAGATCTCGGTCGTGTCCGAGCTCGCCCGCCAGCCCCTGCTGGTAAGGGCCCGTCCCACGGTTTCGACTCGTCCGCGCACCCAGCCGGATGCGATCACCGGCAGGATCCATCCGGCCCCTGGCACTGTGGCTGCGCGAAGCAGCGGACTCACGGCCCGTCCCAGGCCGCCGCTGGCGACCAGGACAAGATGTTCGACCCGCTCCGGGAACAGGTAGCAGAACTGCATCGCGATGCCGCCGCCGAAGGAATGCCCCACGAGGGTTATCCGATCGATCTCAAGCCGATCGAGCAGATCCCGCAGGGTGGCGGCGTGCGCTCCGAGCGAGTAGTCCCCCATAAGCTTCTCCGACGCGCCGTGGCCGAACAGGTCTGGCGCCAGGACTCGATGATCGGTGTTGAGCTTCTCGACCAGTTGAGCCCAGTTGCGATGCGAGCCGGTCAGCCCGTGAATGAACAGAACCGCCGGGCCGTTGCCGCTGTCCAGATACCAGAACTCGTGCCTGTTCAGCATCGCCGTGTGTACGCGCCCTCTCGTCACGGCGTCTCCTGTCTACCGACCAGTAACATACGCACAGGTAGTTTACGCGAGCGTTTCTTGGGCCGCCATATCGTTTCTTGGGCCGCTATATGTCAAAGGGCGCAGGATGAGGACGTGAACCAAAGCAAGAGGTATCTGCTCGACAACCAGCAGGTCGAGGCCGGACAGCGGTTCGATGCGCTGTCGGTGTTGTTCAACCCCAACACGTTCCGGCACCTGGAAGGGCTCGGGCTCGCGGCGGGATGGCAGGTGTGGGAGGTCGGCGCGGGAAGCCCGAGTGTGCCGGCCTACCTCGCGGCGCAGGTCGGCCCGAAGGGACACGTTCTGGCGACTGACATCGACACTTCCTGGCTTGGCGGCCGGGATATCGGTTACGAGGTTCAGCGTCACGATGTGGGCTCAGACCCACCACCGGCGGGTTTGTTTGATCTGGTGCACGCTCGGCTGGTGCTCGTGCATGTGACACAGCGCGAGCGTGCTCTGACCGCAATGGTGGCTGCCTTAAGACCCGGTGGCTGGTTGTTGCTGGAGGACGCCGACCCTGCGCTCCAGCCGATGGTCTGCCCGGACGAATACGGGGCCGAGCAGAAACTGGCCAACAACGTCAAACACGGCTTCCGCAGACTGCTCGCAGAGCGCGGCGTCGATCTGGCCTACGGCAGGACGCTACCCCGGCTCCTTCGATTCGCCGGACTCAAGGACGTGCAGTCCGACGCATACTTCCCGATGGGCGGTCCCGCCTGCGCCGAACTTGAGCGGGCCACGGTCGAGCAGGTCCGCGATGCGCTGATCGCCACGGGGATGGTCACCCGCACCGAACTTGAGCAGCACCTTCACAACGTGAGGACTGGCCCTCTGGACCTCGCCACCTCCCCGATGGTCTCCGCGTGGGGCCGAAAGCCGATAACATCATGAAGTTGAAGCTCGACCTGCATGACATCTACAACCACGGCGGCGACATCGACCGAGCGCTGCGCGCAGTCATCGACGAGGCAGTGCGCAAGAAGGCACCGCTGGTCGAGATCATTCCGGGGAAGGGCTCGGGTGCCCTGAAGAAACATGTGTTGCGCTTTCTGGATCAGAAGGAGATCAAAGCTCTGTACCACCGAGTGGAGAAAGATTCGAACAACTTCGGTCGCGTCTTCGTGCACTTCCGTTGGAAATAGGGCGACACAGGCCGCTGGAAATAGAGCCGCACAGTCGCTGGAGGCAACGCAACTCGCATGAAAAACTCAGGTTGCGCCATGGCCAAAGGCGTAGCCTCTCTGCCATGCCGAAACCGGAGCGCACTCCCCGGGCCTGGTCGAGCCATGCTGGGCTCAGGGCCGCCGGTGTCCTGGCAATGCTCATCGCCATCACCATCGTCGTGGTGTTGAATGCCTTCGCCCAACAGACTCCAAGCAAGGGCTTGACGGCTAAGACCACCTTCACCCCCTGGCCGGCGGGGAGCCGGATCAGCGCATCGGGGGGCATCAGCCGGTCGGTCACGGTGGTCGGTGTCGGCGATTCGGTGACCTCCGGCAGCGCCTGCAACTGCGAGACCTTTGTCGGGCTGTATGCGACTAGCCTGGCCTCCCAACGAGGTGTGGAAACCTCTTCGGTGAACCTTGGCGTACCTGGCTGGACCAGCTCTCAGTTGTTACAGAGCCTGACCCAGCCCGGGGCTTTCCACGATCAGGTCGCCAAGGCAGACGTCCTGCTGGTGACGATCGGAGCAAACGACCTCCTCCCGCTGGAAGAGAAGCAGTCGGGTGGCTGCACTGCGACCTGCTATGGGCCGTTGGTCAACAGCGTCGGACACAACGTCGGGCTGATCGTGGCGGCTGCCCAAGCTGCCCACCCGAATCATCCCCCCACGATTCTCGTGACCGACTACTGGAACGTGTTCGAGGACGGAGACGTCGGCTCCGCCGAGAACGGCACGTCCTTCCAGAGCTGGAGTGACGTCCTCACCCGCGCCGAGAGCGCTGCGATCTGCAACGCCGCACGGGGCGCGGGCGCCAACTGCGTGAGCCTGTATGCACCTTTCAAGGGAAACGGTTCCAAGAACCCGACCACCCTGCTGGCAGCGGACGGCGACCACCCCAACTCTGCGGGTCACCAGTTGATCGCGTCGACGCTGCTGGCCAGCACCCCACTGCCACTTCCGTGAGTCTCGCGCTGGTGCAGCGAACGCACCCGAGCGACCAGTGCCCGTGGCCGCGCCCCTTTTCGCCTTGACGGCAGGTGTGCTCCCTCAGTATCTGCGCTGAACAGGCTGGTGTTGCATCCATGGATGGCAGGCTCGCTCTCCACCCAGATGGTGCGTTGGTTTGTTCTTCGCCCGAACGTATGTCAGGTTTGGCCCATCATGAAGAGCCTGATCGTTGCCGCCGCCCAGCCCCAACGGCCAACTGAACCAGCGTCCACATGAGACGTGTATGTCGTCGGTAACCACCACCCAGCAGTCGCCCGCTCTCTCACCTCCAGCTGAACACCGGCACATTGGACCCCTGCTCAGAGCATTGGACGCTGCGTGGTTCCCTTGGGTGTGGATGGCCCTATGGGCCGCCGTGCAAGTGGGGCAGGCACTGGTGTCCTGGCATTTCGTCGCGACTGGCGCTGCACTGCTGACCTCCGATGAGGCCGGAGCTGGCATGCATCTGTACGCCGCACACCCGCAGCTGCAGGTCGGCCCGCTGACTTTCCTGGCTGCAGCTCCGCTGAATGGCCTGCCCCCCTGGCTGTCCGGGTGGATGGCTGCCGTGGTCATCGCGGCGACCGGTCCGGCGATGCTGCATTCCCTGTCCCGTCTGCCCCATCTCACCGTCACAGACAGGCAGCGCGGCTTGGCGGCGGCGGTTCTGCTGCCGGTCTGGGCCGAACTCGCAGTCCACTACACCCACCTGGACGACGCACTGGCCCTGGCCCTGGTCCTGCTCGTGGCGGGTATGCACGCAGTGGCCCGGTCTCGGCCGATCCCGGCAGCCCTGCTCTTGGCGGCGTCAGCCGACGCCAAGCCCTGGGCGCTGGCCTTCGTGCCCTTGTTGTTGGTCCTGCCCCGCGACCGCTGGTACCGAGCCCTGCTCATGTGGCTGGCCGCCGTGGCAGCACCTTGGCTGCCCTTTGTCCTGGCAGACCCACAGACGCTGTATGCGGGCAAGTTCTCCATCCCCAACGTCGCATCCTCCTCCCTGCGGGCAATAGGGGTAACGACGGCGTCAACCCCGTCCTGGGATCGGCCTATGCAGCTACTCCTAGGAGTCGTCCTGGGGGCAGTCTCGGTACGTCGTGGCCGCTGGATGGTGGTGCCTGCCGTTGTTCTGGCAGTGCGCATGTTGCTGGACCCAGGTGCCTACCCTTACTACACCGCCGGATTGGTCCTGGCGACTGTCATCCTGGATGTGGGCTGGCGCCGGACCCGATGGCCATGGGTCAGCATGGGGGTCGTCCTTGGCCTGTATTCCGTGCGGTCCATGGGGTCGCTCACCCCGACAAATGAGGTGCTCGGGTGGCTGCGCGCAACAACACTCCTGGGCGTGCTGGCGGTGGCCTTTGGCCCTGGCGGGCGCCACCACCCTGTTCAAGACCCGGGACTGAAACGCATGTCGGCTGCCTACCCGAGCATCCCACCGCTGGAGAACCCTGACAATCTGGCCGCATGAGAAGGATCGTCTTTCCGCAGGTGGGGGCCGAACCCGAGGGCGCCCCACCTTCTTTGACCAGGTTCGCGTGGCTGTCGATCGCCGCGGCCGTGTTGACGATCGGGTTGAAGTCCGGGGCTTACCTTCTGACCGGATCAGTTGGCCTCCTGTCGGACGCCGCGGAGTCGGGAGTGAACCTGGTTGCGGCCGTGGTCGCACTGGTCGCCCTCCACGTTGCCGCGCGACCCCCTGACGAGAACCACAACTTCGGCCACGGCAAGGCGGAGTACTTCTCGGCCGGGATCGAAGGTCTGATGATCTTTGTCGCGGCGGGGTTCATCCTGGTCACCTCGGTGGGGCGTTTTCTGCATCCGTCCGCGCTCGAGAGCGTCGGGCTGGGCCTGGCGATCTCGACCATGGCCACCGCAGTGAACGGAGCCGTGGGCTTCCTCCTGCTGCGGGCAGGCGCCACCCACCGCTCGGTCACGTTGACCGCGGACGGCAGGCATCTGCTCACCGATGTCTGGACGTCGTTCGGCGTCATTGTCGGAGTACTCCTGGTAGGGCTCACCGGTTGGGAGCGGCTGGACCCGATCGTTGCAGCGCTCGTAGGCGTGAACATCCTGGTGACCGGGTTCCGGCTGGTGTCCCAGTCGATTACCTCTCTGCTTGATGCCGCAATGCCGGCTGAAGACCTCGCCCGCGTGACAGCCGTGCTCGACCGCATGCGGACAACAGACCTCGACTTCTCCGACCTTCGCACCCGCGAGTCAGGCCGTCACCGCTTCATCTCCCTCACCGTCCTCGTTCCTGCCGACTGGACGGTCGAGCGAGGCCACGCCCTGGCCGATGACGTCGAGGTGGCGATCGCGATGGATCTGCCTGACACCGAGATCCAGACGCACCTCGAACCACGACGAGAACCCTGACAGGGGACACGACTGCGTCCTCTGGTTCTCCAGGGACGTCCGGTGGTCAAGATCAACCCGTGGAGATCAGGCTGGTGGACTTCAGCGAAATGGTGCGGCCCGATTCCCCTGCGCTGCAGGCTCCACAACCCCGGGGGCAGGCTCCACAACCCCGGGGGCAGGCTCCACAACCCCGGGGGCAGGCTCCACAACCCCGGGGGCTGCCTCCCCTCCTTTGGATGCTGTCTCCGCGACGAGGGCCGCGACCAGCTCGCTCAAAAATGCGCGGACGGTGGCCTCCGCAAGCTGATGCAGGAGCAGCCGATCCAGCCGCCTGCCGACGGATCCCAGCGGGGGTTCGTAGCTACCAGAGAGCCTCAGCTGCGACTCGTATGTTCCCAGCGGTGCGATCTCCAGGTCGGCCTCCATCACTGGGAACAGCTCGGTGGGGCCGGTGGCCGACCAACGAAGCGGCATGACGAAACCCTCACCACGATCTCTGACCTTGCCCACGTACACGCTGACGGCCTTCGACAGCCCCGGAACGGGGCCGAACGGGCCCACCCGGCTGAGCAGCTCCTCGCCTTCGTCATAGGCGGCTTCGGCCACCTGCTGCCACAACCCGCTCACGGCAACGAGCAATCTGTGCCGGACCTGTGCGACCGGCAGGGGGACGTGGATGAAGTCATAGACGAGCATCCCCCAAGCCAAGGAAGGGTTGACCGTTCGCGCCAGAGTCAAAGGTCCCTAAGACCCTCAAAGTGGTCCGCCATTGCGGACGAGAGACAGCGCCCGCCGAAACGTCAACAGCGGCGTAACGCGCATCCAGGCGACCACTCGCGACGGGCGACATCGGCACAGCATTCCTGATCGCACCAAACCTGGTGGCCACCGGGCCCAGGTGGTCAACGCATCAGCCGGCCAGCTCCCCCGCACCCAAGCGGTTGCCTCCGCACGACGAGTTCTCCGAGCCAAGATGTATGTAGCATCCGGACGTTGACCGGGACGCCTCTTGATGACCACCCAGATTCTGCCCAGATGGAGATCACATGGAGCCACTCACCGATTCCGACGTGCCGGGCTGGTGGCAACGACTCGGACTGCCAGGGGTGATCGACATCCACACCCACTTCCTGCCCGAACGGATGATGCGGCGGGTGTGGGCGCACTTTGACGAAGCGGGGCCACTGATTGGACGCCCCTGGCCGATCGAGTATCGCTGGGAGCAGGAGAGACGACTGGCCCACCTGCGGCAGATGGGGGTCCGCCGCTTCACCGCCCTGACCTACGCGCACAAGCCCGGCATGGCCGGCGACCTCACCGACTTCGCCCTGGATCTGTCGGCAAACGCACCGGACTGTGTCCCCAGCGCAACGTTCTTCCCCGAAGACGGGGTCCTGCCCCACGTGCGGTCAGCCATCGAGCGAGGCGCAAAGGTGTTCAAGATCCATGCTCAGGTGGGCGGATTCGACCTGCGGGAGCCCGTACTGGACGAGGTGTGGGGCCTCCTGGCAGACGCTGGGGTTCCGGTTGTCGTCCACGTGGGCAGTGGCCCGGTTCCGCGGGCGGGCTTCACCGGCCCTGACAAGCTCGAGGGAGTGTTGCGCCGGCATCCGCTGCTGACCGCGGTCGTGGCCCATATGGGTGCGCCGGAGTACGCCGAGTTCCTGACCTTGGCCGAGAGGTACCCGCGCGTGCACCTGGACACGACGATGGCGTTCACGGACTTCTTTGAGGAGGCCGCGCCCTTCCCTGCGAACCTCCTACTGCGGTTGGCGGCCCTGCCCGACCGGGTCGTTCTGGGGAGCGACTTCCCCAACATCCCCTACCCGTATATCCGTCAGCTCGAGGCGCTGGAGCACCTTCGCGAGCGGGAGCCGCGCCTGGACGACGACTGGCTACGCGCTGTCTGCTGGTTCAACGCTCAGAGGCTCATCGGGCATGGGGCGGAGGTCGGCGGACAACCGCCGGAATGACATGCGCGTTGCGAGCTGGTCTACTTTAGTGATGTCTGACCCAGCGCGTCGGGGGCCGCCTGGGCCCTGGCCAACGTGACGACGCGCCCTTGTCGCCTTGGCAGCTCCAACCGGACCGCCCTGCCCGATCCGAACCCTGAGCTCCAACGCCAGGGACCCGCCGAACTCTTGGGAGTGGCTGCACGTGATCAAGCGCATCGCCATCGTCAACCGCGGAGAGGCTGCAATGCGGCTGATCCACGCCGTCCGCGAGCTGAACGCCCAGGGTGAGGCACAGATCGAGACCGTCGCCCTATACACCGACGGCGAGCGGTCGGCCATGTTCGTGCGAGAGGCTGACTCGTCCTACGCCCTCGGCCCCGCCGAGAACCGCCCGTACCTCGACCTCGCCGTCCTTGAAGGGGCGCTCACCCAGACGGGCTCGGACGCCGCGTGGGTCGGCTGGGGATTTGTCGCCGAGGACCCGACCTTCGCCGAGATGTGCGAGCGGGTCGGCGTGACGTTCATTGGCCCGAGCGCAGGCGCCATGCGACGTCTGGGCGACAAGATCGGCGCGAAGCTGCTGGCCGAGGAGGTCGGCGTGCCGGTCGCCCCCTGGAGCCGGGGCGCGGTCGACGATGTCGAGGCAGCGCATGCTGCGGCAAACCAGATCGGCTACCCGTTGATGCTCAAAGCCACTGCGGGCGGCGGCGGGCGGGGTATCCGTGTGGTCACCTCGGACGACGAGCTGAACGATGCGTTCGAACGGACCCGCGACGAGGCCGTGCGCGCTTTCGGCAACGGCGTGGTCTTTCTCGAGCGCCTGGTCACCGGTGCGCGACACGTTGAGGTGCAGATCATCGGCGATGGCCAGGGGACAGCGTGGGCGCTCGGGGTCCGCGACTGCTCGGTCCAGCGACGTAATCAGAAGGTCATCGAGGAGTCCGCCTCGCCCGTGCTGGACGAAGAGCAGGTCGACGACCTGAAGATGTCGGCCGAACGGCTTGCCCTGGCGGTTGACTACTGCGGCGCGGCGACTGTCGAGTTCCTCTACCACCCAGGTGAGCGGACGTTTGCGTTCCTCGAAGTGAACACCCGGCTACAGGTCGAGCACTCGATCACCGAGCTCACGACGGGCTTCGACCTGGTCAAGGGACAGTTGCATGTCGCCGCCGGAGGCCGGCTCAAGGGCAACCGCCCAAGCGAGATGGGGCACGCCGTCGAAGCCCGGCTGAACGCCGAGGACCCTGACCGGGACTTCGCCCCCTCCCCCGGGCGCATCGTGTTGCTCAACCTGCCGTCCGGCCCTGGCATCCGGGTGGACACCGGTGTCGGCCCCAGTGACCTGGTCCCGGCGGACTTCGACTCGATGATCGCCAAGGTCATTGCCTACGGGCGCACTCGCATTGAGGCTTGCTCCCGGCTGAGGCGCGCGCTTGCCGACACCACCGTCCTCATCGAGGGGGGCACGACGAACAAGAGCTTCCTGCTCGACCTGCTCGACCAGCCCGAGATCATCGACGGCAGCGCCGACACCGGGTGGATCGACCGGGTCCGCAGCCAGGGCCGGCTCCAACCGGAACGGTACGCAGGAGTGGCCCTGGTCGCTGCGGCGATCGAGGCGTACAAGGAGCAAGAACAGGCCGAGTGTTTGCACTTCCTCGCCACCTCCCACGGAGGCCGGCCCCAGGCCCAACACGAAGTCGGCCGGGTCATCGACCTGAAGCTACGTGGAACCGCGCACCGGGTCACTGTCGCGCAGGTCGGCCCCACCCGCTTCCGGGTGGGATTCGGTGCCAGACAACGGGATCGCCAGGTCGAGGCCGAGCTCGAGCAGTTCGACGAATACGTCGGCCGCCTGGCCATCGGGGACCGCAGGTTCCGGTTGGTGAGCGCAACCCACGGTCCTGTCCACCTGATCGAGGTCAACTCAACCACCCACAGGGTCACTCGCGACGAGGGCGGCGTCATCCGTTCGCCGGCGCCGGCTCTCGTCATAGCCCTACCAGTGGCGGTCGGTGACCACGTCGAGACAGGCGCGCCAGTGCTGGTGCTGGAGTCGATGAAGATGGAGACCGTGCTACGTGCCCCATATGCCGCCCGAGTGCGCGAGCTGATGGTGGCCACCGGTGGTCAGGTCGAGACGGGCACACCTGTCGTCCGGTTGGAGCCGGTCACCAACAACGAGGTGGACACCCCCGGAGCACCTGCCGTTGCCGCCCCACTCCAGCTCTTGGACTTCCCGACCCTGCCGGAGGCGACCGCTACTACTCGTGCCGCGCGCAGCCTCGACGACCTTCGCAGCCTGCTCCTCGGGTTCGACCTCGCACCCATGGACGCCACACGCACCCTCGCGGACTACCAGCGCGCACGCGCCGAGCTNACCGCCACTGGCGAGCCGCCACTGCACCACGAGATCGGAGTTTTCAGCACGTTCGCCGACCTGGCCGAGCTCGCCCGNAACAGGCCCGCCGCCGAAGAAGAAGCCGACGAGCTGGTGCACAGCCCGCGTGAACACTTCCACGCCTACCTGCACAGCCTGGACGTCGATCGCGAGCATCTGCCGGAGGCGTTCCGTCGGCGCCTCACCCGAGCCCTGACGCACTACGACGTCACCGATCTGGAGCGAAGTCCCGCGCTCGAGGAGGCGGTGTTCCGGATCTTCCTGGCCCAGCGGAAGGCGTCCGATCTGGTCGTCATCCCCCTCCTGCAGCACTGGATGGCTGAGCCGCCGCCCGGGGGCGATCTAGCAGACCGGGCTCGGGAGGTTCTGGACCGGCTCGTGCTCGCCACCCAGCTGCGCTACCCGATGGTCGGCGACCTTGCCCGCAGCGCCCGGTTCCGCTGGTTCGACCAGCCGGTGGTCGACGCTGAGCGAAGGGCCGTGCTGGCGACCGTCGGCGACGAGCTCACCTACCTGACAGACCACCCGGATGCTCACGACTACCGACCCCGGTTGGACGCCCTGGCTGCCATCCCGGAGCAGATCGTAGGGTTCCTGGCCGGTCGGATCGAGCACACCCTGCCCCAGCGAGAGCCGATGCTCGAGGTGCTGATCCGCCGTCACTACCGCGAGTACGAGCTCCATGGGCTCCGCCAGCTGAACGCTGCCGGAAGGCCCTTCCTTGTGGCGGACTATGCCCTGGACGAACGTCCGACCCGGCTGATCACGACGATCGCCCAGTCGTCCGAGCTGCTCGCCTCCTCCGCGCTGGTCGCCGCTATCAACACCCAGCTCGAGGAGGCGCCAGCCGGCCACGCGGCCGTGGTTGACCTGTACCTGTCCTGGCCCGGCGCCCCGGACTCGGTGACCGAGCTCCAGGCTGCGCTGCAACAGGTCCTGAGGGCGCTGCCCTTCACCCAGAGGGTTCGACGCGTCGTTGTCGCAGTCTGTCCTGGCGGCGGGCGCCTCGTGTCCTACTTCACCTTCCGACCCGGCCCCGAGGGGGTCGTCGAGGACGACCTGGTGCGCGGAGTCCACCCGATGGTCGGCCGCCGCCTCAACCTGTGGCGTTTGCGCGACTTCGAGATCACCCGGCTGGACGCCCCTGAGGATGTATTGCTGTATCACTGCATCGCACCGGATAACGCAGCCGACCAGCGGCTCGTTGCCCTGGCCCAGGTCCGCCAGATGGCCGTCGTGCGGGATGCCGACGGGCGCGTGACATCGTTGCCCCACGCCGAGCGCGCGGTCGCCAGCTGCCTCGAGGCGATCAGGCGCGAACGCGCCACCCGCGGCGCCGCAGGCCAACAACTCGATATGAACCACGTGTTCCTGCACATCTGGCCCGCCATCGACGCACCCCTGGATGAGCTCACCGCGTTACAGACCACGATGGCGCCGCTGACCCGTGGCGCCGGGGTCGAGGAAGTGCTCGTGCAGGGCCGGATCACGGCCCGCGACGGACGAGTGCACTCAGCTGCCGTCCGGTTCTCCTACCAGCCTGGCGCCGGGGTCGTCACCGCCGTGACCGGCCCACCCACCGAACGACTGCACCCTCTGGACGACTATGCGCAGAAGGTGATGCGCTCTCGGCGACGCGGGACGGTGTACCCGTACGAGCTGGTGGGCCTGATCACCAGGGAGTACGGCAGCTTCGTCGAGCACGACCTGGACGACGACGGAGCCCTGGTGCCCGTTCTGCGCGCGCCAGGAGGCAACCGCGCCGGACTGGTGATCGGGCTGGCCCGGACACTGACCGTGCATCACCCCGAAGGAGTCACGCGGGTGGTTCTGTTGGGCGACCCCACCCGCGCGTTGGGTGCCGTGGCCGAGGCCGAGTGTGCCAGGGTCATCGCTGCGCTCGATCTGGCCGAGCATCTTGGCGTGCCTGTGGAGTGGTTCGCCTTGTCGGCCGGCGCGCGGATCTCGATGGACTCGGGCACCGAGAACATGGACTGGGTGGCACTGGCGCTGCGCCGCATCGTGACCTTCACCCAGGGCGGCGGCGAGATCAACATCGTGGTGGCCGGGATCAATGTCGGAGCCCAGCCGTACTGGAACGCTGAAGCCACGATGTTGATGCATACCAAGGGAATCCTGGTGATGACCCCAGACAGCGCGATGGTGCTGACCGGCAAGCATTCGCTCGACTTCTCAGGTGGGGTCTCAGCCGAGGACAACTTCGGCATCGGCGGCTACGACCGCGTGATGGGTCCCAACGGCCAGGCGCAGTACTGGGCACCCGACCTGGCCGGTGCCTGCGACGTGCTGCTCTCGCACTATGACCACACGTACGTCGTGCCAGGGGAAGACGCACCCCGGCGGGCCGCCACCGGTGACCCGGTGGATCGCGACGTGTGCAGCTATCCGCATGAGGTGGCTGACAACGACTTCCGCACCGTCGGGGACATCTTCTCGTCGTCGACCAACCCCGACCGCAAGAAGCCGTTCGACATCCGCACCTTGATGCGCGCCGTAGCCGACCAGGACCACAGGGTGCTCGAGCGCTGGGCCGGTATGGCCGGGGGTGAGACCTCCGTCGTCTTCGACGCCCACCTCGGCGGGTGGCCGGTGTCGCTGATCGGGATCGAGTCCCGGCCCCAGCCGCGGCCCGGGTTCCCCCCGAGCGACGGGCCCGACACGTGGACGGCGGGAACGCTCTTCCCTCGCTCGTCTAAGAAGACCGCCCGAGCCATCAACGCCGCGAGCGGGAACCGGCCGGTCGTCGTGCTGGCCAACCTGTCAGGTTTCGACGGTTCGCCCGACTCGATGCGGCACCTGCAGCTCGAGTATGGCGCCGAGATCGGCCGGGCGATCGTGAACTTCGAGGGGCCGATCGTGTTCTGCGTTGTATCCCGCTATCACGGCGGCGCGTTCGTGGTGTTCTCCAAAGCGCTCAACAGCGAGCTGACGGTGCTGGCGGTCGAAGGTTCTTTCGCGTCGGTCATCGGCGGAGCACCGGCAGCTGCTGTCGTCTTCGCAGGTGAGGTGGACTCACGCACCGCATCCGACCCGAGGATCGTGGATCTGGAGGTTGCGATGTCGAGCGCGCAGGGCGCACAGCGCACAGCTCTGGTCACAGACCTGGCCCAGCTGCGTACCAGCGTTCGCTCCCAGAAACTCGGCGAGGTCGCTGCCGAGTTCGACCACATCCACAGTATTGAGCGGGCCGTGCAGGTCGGGTCGGTTGACGCAGTGATCAGTGCGCGCGAGCTGCGTCCGCGACTGTTTGAGGCCGTCGAACGCGGTCTTACCCATCCACGCAGCCAAGACATGCCACTGGATGCAAGGACCACAAGTACCCCAAGAGCGGCTGGTCACGGCAGTATGAGGGAGTGAACCCGACCCCGCTCGCGTATGTCGACGAGAACAGGGTCGAAGTCATCGAGCCGCCAATCGGACGCGTCCGGCGTCCCATAGACCTGTTCGCCCTGCTGTTCGGCCTCGTGGTGTTGTTTGCCGCAGTGGGCCTCGGCACCCTCGCCGTGGGAACCGCCAGTGGCCTTGAGCAGGATCTCGTCGGCGTCACTGGCCTGTTGCCGAGAGTCCTGCTGCAGCTCATCAGCTGGGCCGGCGGAATCGGGCTGCTGGTCCTCTTGGTGCTCACGGGCGTCGACCTCGTGGTGCGCTCGCGGACCTGGCAGCTTTTCGAGGCAGTCACCGCAACCGGCGTCGGCGCCCTGCTGGCGTTGCTGTTTCAGCGGTTGGTACTGGATGGCCACCTCGGCGCCGTCCTGGCCGCGTTGACCAAAGGGCTCCCCAGCGACGGCCGAACCGAACCCCTCGACGGGTTAATCCTGGCCAGCGTCGCTTTCTTCACCGTGTCGGGGGTCGGCGGACGATCGATCCTGCGCAGGGCCGCTGTCATTGTCGTCGGATCGGCGATCTTGTCAGGGTTCCTCTCCGGCGCGATCACGGCATTGGCGCTCTTCGCGAGCGCCATCCTGGGGTGGATCTTGGGCCTGATAGCCCACGTCGCATGGGGCGTCGTCTCGAACCGCCCGCCGGGCACAGAAGTTGCCGCTGCCCTCATCGGTTGCGGGGTGCACATCACCCGGCTCGAGCTGGTCGAGTCGGCACCCAGCCCAGGACGGCGGTATACCGGATCGGGACCAACGGGACTCCTGGACATTCGCGTCCTGGACCGCGAGACCTTCGGTGCCGCCGCCAGCCGGCGCCTGCTGCGTCGGGTGCGGTTGCGTGGACCGTCGGCGCGTGGTCCATCCCTGACCGTCCGCGGCGCGGTCGAGCACCACGCCTTGATGGCGATGGCTGTGGCGAGGGCTGGTGTGAGGGCACCCAATCTCCTGGCAGCTGCCGAGGTGGGCCCGTTTGCGGCGGTCCTGGCTTACCGCCCGAGCGAAGGCACCCCGCTTGACCAGAGAGCGTCGAGGGATCTAAGCGACGCCGACCTGGCCGCTTTCTGGGAGTTGCTCAGCCTTCTGCAACGGGCCCAGATCGCCCATCGTGGACTGAGCCTGGAGAATCTCCTGCTCGACGAGCGTGGAGGTGCCGGCCTGAGCGAAACGGGAACCGGCGACATCGCAGCGGCGGATCTCTCACTGCGGATCGACGTGGCCCAGCTCCTGACAACGCTGGCACTGCTCGTGGGACCCCAACGAGCTGTGGCCAGCGGGGTGACAACCCTTGGCAGCCAGGCCATGGTCAGGGCCCTGCCACTGGTCCAGAGCGTCGCCATGGGCACCTCAACACGGTCGGCCCTGCGAGCCCACAAGGGCCTTTTGCGACGCATCCGCGAGCTGGTACTCCAGCTCGCCCCAGAGGGAGAGCCGAGCGAGCCGGTCGAGCTTCGACGCCTGACCCCCCGCACTCTGGTGACGGTGGTCGGTGGCGGCATCGCGGCCTATCTGCTTCTGGGGCTGCTGGCGCAGGGGAAGTTCGGGCAGGTCCTGGCCGACGCCCAGTGGGGCTGGGCTCTGGCAGTCCTCGGCTTCAGCGCGTTGACCATCACGGGGGCCTCGCTGGTGATCACGGGGGCGGTCACCACGCGACTCAGCTTCGTCCGGACCTATCTGACCCAGCTTGCAGTAGCTTTCAGCGGACTCGTGGCGCCATCGGCCATCGGCAATATCGCGCTCAACCTGCGTTATCTGCAGCGAGCAGGCGTCGACCCCGCCGTCGCCGGGGGCAGCGTCGGACTTGCCCAGTTGGCTCAGTTCTCGAGCTACTTCGTCCTGCTGCTGCTCTCCAGTGTCCTGGCCGGTACCGGGCCACGGGCTTCGTTCACGCCACCGCTGCCGGCCGTGATGGGGTTGATCGTCCTCGTGGCCCTGCTGCTCCTGGCGCTCGCCGTCCCCGCCGGTCGCAGGCTCTTAATGGGACGGTTCCTGCCCCTGGTGCGCCGCGTCGTCCCCCGGGTCGTGGCCATATTCCAGGACCCACGCAAGGTGGTGACCCTGTTCGCGGGGGCGCTGCTACTGGACATGTCGTTCGTGGCCGCGCTGACCTGTGCGACGCGTGCCTTCGGCGCTACCCCCTCCATCCCAGCCGTCGCGGTCGTCTACTTCGCGGGCGCCATCATCGGCTCCGCGGTGCCGACGCCCGGAGGGCTCGGCGGGGTCGAGGCAGCGCTCTCTGCCGGGCTCGTCGCGATGGGGCTGAACCCCGGCATCGCCGTCTCGTCGGTCCTGTTGTTCCGGTTGTGCACGTATTGGCTGCCCATCCCGTTCGGATGGGCTTCGCTGAACTACCTACAACGGGTCGCCGCAATCTGAGGTTGCCCAGATCTGCCCCGGCCCTTGGACGGCAGGTGGCGCCACCTGGCTCATCATGTGCCGGCATCCGGCTGATCACGGACGGGCTCCGCCACAGAGCCCAAGGCCCTTGTGGCGGGGTGTGCCCGCTACCGGCCACACCCCGCCACAAGACTTA
>JGI20195J14853_1000051_pt1 | contig 25213 bp, 27 predicted proteins | sample NGESurdeep092012_3_FD_14853 | JGI IMG/M metagenome (IMG submission 14853)
GGGGGTGGAGCTGGGCGCTACCAGGAAGACGTGGTCCAGGTCGTTGCGCTCGGCAGCCGCCATCCACTCGGCCCCTTCGTCGGGAATGAGGTCCGGGGTGATCAGGCCCGCCCCGCCGGCCTTGGCCAAATCCTGGGCAAACCGGTCGACGCCGTACCGCAGGACGGGATTCCAGTAGGTCATGACCAACGCCGGAGCACCGGCGTCTGCCACTGCCCGCACCGCGGTGAAGACGTCCTTGAGCCGGGCCCCATGGGCAAGGGCGACGTCGGCGGCGTGAGCAATGACCGGGCCGTCCATCAGCGGATCGGTGTAGGGAATGCCAATCTCGACGATGTCGACGCCGGCCTCGACCATGGCGACCATGGCATCGATGGATCCCTGCACGTCCGGGAACCCGACGGGCAGATACCCCACCAGCGCTGCCCGGCCCTGTGCCCTGGTCTTGGCCAGGACTTCTCCGACACCGCTCACTGCTGCTCCAACCCCTCTGACTGTCCCTCTGACTGCGGCCTTTCATCTCCAAGCAATCCGAACCAACGGGCTGCCGTGTCGACATCCTTGTCGCCGCGACCTGACAAGTTGACCAGGATCACGGCGCCCGGACCGAGCTCACGCCCGATCTCTAGGGCGCCTGCAAGCGCATGGGCACTCTCGATGGCGGGGATGATTCCCTCGCTGCGGCACAGCAGCGAGAAAGCGTCCATGGCCTCGGTGTCGGTGATCGGGCGATACTCGGCCCGGCCGCTCTCCCGCAGGAACGAGTGCTCGGGCCCGACGCTGGGGTAGTCCAGCCCGGCCGAGACGGAGTAGGACTCCAAGGTCTGTCCGTCCTCGTCCTGAAGAACGTAGGTGAACGCCCCGTGCAGGACCCCGGGCAGCCCAGTGCTGAAACGGGCCGCGTGCTGGTCAGTGTCGACACCCTGGCCACCGGCCTCGAACCCGATCAGGCGGACGGACGCGTCGTCGATGAAACGGTGGAAAATGCCCATCGCGTTGGAGCCCCCGCCAACGCAGGCGCACACAGCATCAGGCAGACGCCCGACGAGGTCAAGCACCTGGGCCCGCGCCTCGACACCGATGATGCGCTGGAAGTCACGCACCATCTCGGGGAACGGGTGCGGGCCGGTGACGGTGCCGATCACATAGTGGGTGGTCTCGACGTTGGTGACCCAGTCGCGCATCGCCTCGTTGATGGCGTCCTTGAGGGTCGCGCTGCCATGGTCCACCGGGATCACCTCGGCGCCCAACAGCTGCATCCGAGCCACATTCAGTGCCTGACGCCGCGTGTCCTTCGTACCCATGTAGACGACGCACTCAAGGCCCATCAGGGCGGCCACAGTGGCACTTGCCACACCGTGCTGACCTGCGCCGGTCTCGGCGATGATGCGCGTCTTGCCCATTTGTTTGGCCAGCAGGGCCTGGCCGAGCGCATTGTTGATCTTGTGCGAGCCGGTGTGGTTGAGGTCCTCACGCTTGAGCAGGATGCGGGCGCCCCCGGCATGCTCAGCGAATTTCGGAGCCTCGGTGATGATGCTCGGACGACCGGTGTAGGTGCGGTGCAGCCGCTCGAGCTCACCCTGGAAAGCCGGGTCGACGTTCGCCTTGAGGCGTGCCTCATCAAGCTGCTCAAGGGCAGCCATGAGTGCCTCGGGCACGTAACGACCGCCATACGCGCCGAAGCGGCCGGCGCGGGCGCCGGCTGGAGCCCGGCTGGACTGGTTGTTCATCAGACTCCCTGCTGGCGCAACGCTGGATGGGTACCCGCGGCCACGAGAGCGGCTACGGCTTCACGGGGGCGACCACCGATGACCAGGCTCTCGCCCACGAGCACTACAGAAGCACCGACCCGGGCATATTCGAGCACGTCATGTGGTCCGCGGACGCCGGACTCAGCAACCTTGACGATCCCCTGGGGGATGCGAGGGGCCAGTCGCGCAAAGGTGCCGCGGTCGACTTCCAGAGTCTTGAGGTTTCGGGCATTGATGCCGATGACGCGAGCACCGGCATCGATCGCACGCTCGGTCTCGGCCTCGTCATGGACCTCAACCAACGACGTCATCCCGAGGGACTCGGCCCGCTCACGCAGGCCGACCAGGGTGGGTTGGTCGAGAGCCGCGACGATCAGCAGGATGACGTCGGCGCCGTAGGCGCGCGCCTCCCACAGCTGGTAGGAGGAGACCATGAAGTCCTTACGCAGCACGGGGATGTCGACGGCGGCGCGCACCGCCGCCAAGTCCTCGAGGCTGCCCCCGAAACGGCGGCGCTCAGTCAAGACGCTGATGACACTGGCCCCGCCGGCGGCATAGTCGGCGGCGAGCCCCGCCGGGTCGGCGATGATCGCCAGGGCGCCCTTGCTCGGGCTGGAGCGCTTGACCTCGGCGATCACCTTGATGCCCTTGCCGCCACGCAGAGCCGCGTAGGCGTCGTAGGCCGGCGCAACCCGCTGCGCGCGGGACTTCAGTTCATCCAGCGGGACGAGGGCCGTCCGAATTGCGAGGTCCTCACGAACGCCGTCGATGATCTCGTCGAGGACTGTGGGCACCTCATAAGGCTATCGGCGAGCCGGTGATTGCACCGAACCGGCCCCCTTGGGGCCATCAGCGAGCTTGAGTGCTCTTGGGTGACCGCTCCGGCTTGCTCTCACCGAAGCCGGCCATGGCCAGGAGCTTGCCGGCAGCCGCACCGACGACAACCAGAACGATGCCGACTATGGCCATGGGCCAGTTTGCCATCACGATAGCCAGACTGATCAGGAACGTGGCCAGCAACAAAATCGCGACGGCGGTCCAGGCTGCCGTGCTCTGGCCGTCCCGGTGCTCTGTCATGGGGTCTTCTCCTCAATAGGGCGCTCATTGAACTCAGCGAGTGTGTCTGCTCATCATGCTGTTCTTACGGCTTGGAGGTCATACTGTCAGCGCCGGCCGACGGCAGGAACCCCAATGACTGAGAACCGGGGCTCACTACTTCGCCTTCGGCCTCCTGCCTCAGTGGCCGGCGGTGGGGTCCTCGCCACGGGAGAGCCGGTCCCAGGCCGACGCCGGTGCGGCTGCCGGCTCGCTGGCTTCATACCTGCTGGAGGGTCCGTGCCAGCGTCGTCCGCCGACCAACGCGCCCAGGCCACCGAGCCCCATGACGAGCATCGCGGCAAACGCAACCCACGCCCAGCTTCCGACGTGCCCGTGGGCGGGCAGTGTCCCGCTACGAGCAGTGCCGGCGGCCGCCAGCCTGCCCAGCGCCCCACTGGGGTCGACCAGCACCGAGATGACCACTGTGGTACCCAGGACGGCGGCCATCAACGCTGAACACGCAGCGACGATACGCACCACCTTGCCGGACGTGGCTGCCGCCACCGCGGAAGCCATGCCCACCAAAGCGGCGGCCAGGGCACCGGGGGCAATGTCAGAACCCCTACCGTGCAGCGCGCTGGCGCCGAGCACGACATCGTCGACCGAGCCCGAGACCCACTCGCGAGAACCACTCACGAGAACGACTGAGGCGGCCGCCAGTACCAGGACGAGGACGGTCCGCTTGCTGGTCAGCCGGTCGATCACGGCGACCGCAGCCCAGACGCCGCAGCAACTGCTCGCAGGGCCGCGGCGGCCTTGTTGACGCTCTCCTCGAACTCCAGACGAGGTACCGAGTCGGCGACGATTCCCCCGCCGGCCTGCACGTACGCCCGTCCATCTTTGATCACTGCGGTACGGATCGCGATGGCCATGTCAAGGTCTCCGTGAAAGTCGAGGTATCCGACGACCCCGCCATAGATGCCTCGACGACTCGGCTCAAGCTCGTCGATCAGAGCCATGGCGCGCGGTTTGGGCGCCCCGGAGAGCGTACCGGCCGGGAACGTTGCCGTGAGAACGTCGTATGCGCTCTTATCGGGCCGGATGTCACCGACAACCGTGGACTCCAGATGCATGATGTGGCTGTATCGCCGGATCGTCATGAACTCCACCACATCGACGGTGCCGGCATGACACACCCGCTGAAGGTCGTTCCGCGAGAGGTCGACGAGCATGACGTGCTCGGAACGCTCCTTGGCGTCGGCCAGCAGGTCCTCGCCATTGGCGACATCAGCCTCGGGCGTGGTGCCTCGTGGCCTCGAGCCCGCGATCGGATGGGTGATCGCCCGCCGTCCGGTCACCTTGACCAGCGCCTCGGGACTCGAGCCCACGACGTCGTATGCCGTGCCATCGGGTGCCGGGAGCCTCAGGAGGTACATGTATGGACTCGGGTTCGACGCGCGAAGGACCCGATAGACATCGAGGGCGTCTGCGGGGCAGTCCATCGCGAACCGTTGCGAGAGCACGACCTGGAAGACCTCGCCATCGCGGATGGCCTCTTTGCCGGCCTCGACCATGGCGTAGAACTGTTCAGGGGTGTGGTTGCTGGAGGACTGCGGCGCGGTCGCCTCGATGACCGCCACTGTGCTGGGAGCCGCGGCAGCCAGGTCAGCGGTCATCCCGTCCAGCCGGCTGACCGCGTCGGTCCAGGCGCCCTGCACCCGCTCGTCGGTCGCGTCGTAGTTGACGGCGTTCGCCACCAGCAGCAGGGACCCGTCGGAGTGATCCAGAATCGCCAGATCCGTGGCCAGCATCATGGCGAGCTCAGGCAGATGCAGTTCGTCGGCCGTGGTGTCGGGGACCCTTTCCCAGCGGCGGACGGCGTCATAGGTGATGGTCCCGACCATGCCACCGGTCAACGGTGGCAGACCCGGGATCGGGTCGGTTGCGAGCGCGGCGACGGTGTCACGCAATGCTTCCAGCGGGTTGCCGCCGGTTGGGACTCCCACTGGCGGGTCGCCGATCCAGTGGGTGAGGCCGTCTTTCTCGGTCAGCACGGCGCCGCACGCGGCGCCCACGATGGAGTAACGCGACCACACTCCCCCATGCTCGGCAGATTCCAGCAGGAAGGTGCCCGGCGCATTCTTGGCCAGCTTGCGGTAGACACCCACCGGCGTCTCGGCGTCGGCGAGCAACCTGCGGACCACCGGGATGACCCGGCGAGCGCGGGCCAGCTTGGTGAACGTGTCCAGAGAGGGCCACGTCACGCCGTAGCCAAGGCTGGGCGCACTGCCGGACGTGTGGCTTTGCGCGTCAGGGGTCTGGATAGGCTCACTCATCCGGCGACGGCTCACTGGCTGAATATGCCTCAAATTCGGAATGTCCCTGGACCGCGCCCAGATCGTGGCCATTGAAGCAGGTGCGTGCACCGGTATGGCACGCCGCGCCGATCTGGTCGACACGAACGAGCAATGCGTCACCGTCGCAGTCCAGCGCGACTGTCTTGACGTATTGCACGTGGCCTGAGGTGTCGCCCTTGCGCCAGTACTCACCGCGGCTGCGGGACCAGAACGTCACCCGTCCTGATGTCAGCGTGCGATGAAGTGCCTCGTCGTCCATCCAGCCGACCATGAGCACCTCACCGCTGTCGTGCTGCTGCACCACGGCACACACGAGACCGTCGGCGTTGCGCTTCAGGCGAACGGCGACCTCGGCTCGGAGGGCGGACGGAGAGGATATCGGGGTCACATGCTCATTCTGCCGTGCGAACCCCTAGGCGAACCCACCAGATCCACCAGTGTTGGATACAGGGGTGCTGACAATCGACCTCGCCGTAGTCCGCCTGACCCTCCACGTGCTGGCTGCGACCATCTGGGTGGGCGGCCAGATCGTCCTGGCAGCACTGACGGGACCGCTGCGCCGGACGGCCCCCGCCGCGATCGCCCCGGCGGCGCGTACGTTTGCCTGGGTGGCCTGGCCGGCGTACGCAGTGCTCGTCGTGACGGGCACCTGGTTGCTCGCCGCAGCCGGCGACAAGAGCGATGCTTACCAGACCACCATGATGGTCAAGATGGTCTTCGTCGTCCTGTCCGGAGTCGGTGCCGCACTACACACCTTTGTGAAGAACCCCGCTCTCAAAGGATTGTGGGCGGCCGTCGGCCTGGTCAGCGCGTTATGCGCCGTGCTGCTCGGTGTCTCGATCGTCGAGGCGCCCTGATCAGAGCGTGTGCTGGGCCATCCATGAAGCATGCAAACCCGAGTAGACGCCTCCCGCGCTCACGAGCTCACCGTGTGTTCCGCGCTCCACCAGGCGACCCTTGTCCACCACGATGACCTCGTCGGCAGCCTCAGCGGTCGAGAGTCGGTGGGCGATCGCGATCGAGGTACGTCCGCGGGTCAGACTGTCCAGCGCTCGCTGGACCCTTACCTCGGTCGCCGGGTCGACCGCCGAGGTGGCTTCGTCCAGGACGAGAAGATCAGGGTCGGCCAGATAGGCCCGGGTCAGAGCCACCAGCTGCCGCTCACCTGCTGACAGGGACTCCCCTCGCTGACCGACCGGGGTCAGCAGGCCTTGCGGGAGATCGCTCAGCCAGGTGTCGAGTCCGAGCTCGGTCAGGGCCAGTCGCACATCATCGACGGATGCAACCGGCTTGCCGAAGCGGATGTTGTCCAGCAACGACGCATCAAAGAGAAAGCCCTCCTGTGGCACGAGAACCACCCGGCTGCGCAGGGAGGAGAATCGCACGTCGCGCAGGTCGACGCCATCGATCTGCACCCCGCCCACGGTCGGGTCCATCAGGCGGGTGAGCAGCTTGGCCAGGGTCGTCTTGCCCGAGCCGGTCTCTCCGACGATGGCAACCCGAGATCCAGGGGCGATCCGGAGGTCGATCTCGTGGAGCACCGGTGCACCGCCTGGGTAGGCGAACCCGACGCCGTCGAAGACCACTGTGATCGGGCCACGTGGCAGGGACTGCCCCTTGTCAGCTGGATCGGCCACATCCGCGGGCGTGTCGATCACCGCGAGGACGCGGCGCCACCCCGCCACCGCATTCTGCATCTCGTTGAGGATCTCGGTTGCGGTCTGGACAGGCTGGGTGAACAACTGCACCAGGAACAGGAAGGCGAGAAGCTCACCAAGGCTCAGCTGCCCGTGGACTGCCAGGACGGTGCCGACCACGATGACGACCGCCGTCGTAAGACCCGAGACGAGCTGGCCTGACGTAAAGGCAGACGTCGCCTTGACCTGGGCCGACACCGCTGCGCGGCGATGGTTCTCGATCGCGACATCGATGCGCGCGGCGGTACGCTCCTCGACCCCGTAGGCGCGGATCGTGGCAGCGCCGACCACCGACTCCGACACGGCTGCGAGCAGCTCGCCGACCCGCTCGCGCATCAGGGTGAACGCCGCACCGACGATGCCCTGGAACCGGCGGATCAAGAAGAAGAGGGGAACGAAGCAGACCCACACGATCGCGGCCAGCGCTGGGCTGTAGAAGAACATCAGCGCCGTCGCAAGGACCAGCTGGCCCAGGGACACGATGAGCATCAGCCCGCCGAACTGCACGAACATCGAGATGGTGTCGACGTCACTGGTGACTCGCGAGACCAGAGAGCCGCGTCGCTCGGTGTTCTGGGTGAGTATCGAGAGGTCATGAATATGCCGGAAAGCGATGATCCGCAACGTCGCCAGACCGCTTTCGGAGGCACGGAACAAACGCACGTTGACGAAATACGACGTCACCGCCGTGAGCCCAACGCCACAGGCGGCAAGTAGAACGAGTCGAACGACCACCCCGAGGTCAGCCCCCGACGCAGCCAGGATTCCCCGGTCGGTCGTCTGCTGTACGACGAAGGGCACGACGACCCTGCCGACCGTCGAGAGCAGGGCCAGCATCATTGTGACGCCGATGCCCCGGCGGAGCTCGGGTGAAAGCTCAAGGCCTCGTCGAAGGGTCGCCCACGTCCCCAGGTAGAGGCCGGACTCGATGCCGGAGCCGTCCGGCTGTCGGGCAGCAGCCCCGCTCATGGCGTGACCTCCGCCGCATCGAGCAAGTCCTCGTCAGCAAGCACCGAAGCCCGCTCGGCAGCCTCACGGGTGTAGGCGGTGACCAGACTCACGTAATCGGCGCAGCGAACCAGTAGCTGCTCATGGGTGCCATGATCGAGCACCGCGCCGTGCTCCAGGTAGATGACATCGTCAGCTGTGGTGATCGTCGCCATCCGGTACGCCACGACGAGCACCGTCGTTCCCTGACCGGACCCGCGCAGCCCGGCAAGGATGGCTTGCTCGACGCTGGGGTCGACCGCACTGGTCGCGTCATCCAGAACCAGCAAGGCAGGGTTGCGAACCACAGCTCGTGCCAGCGCAATTCGTTGACGTTGCCCACCAGACAGGCTGGCACCGCGCTCGCCCACCCGCGTCTCAAGGCCCAATGGTAGGGCGGCGACGAAGCCATCCGCCTGAGACACCCGTAGCGCGTGCCACACCTGGTCGTCCGACAACTGCAGGCCCAAGGTTATGTTGCCACGAACCGTGTCATCGAACATGAACGTCTGTTGGGCGACCAGAGAGCCGACCTCGGGCACACCGCCGCGGGCCACCTCACGCAGGTCGACCCCATCCAGTCGTACGACTCCGGAGTCAGGATCGATCAGCCGCATAACCAGCGAGGCCAGGGTGGACTTACCCGAGCCGGTAGGCCCGACCAACGCCGTGGTGCCTCCGGCTCGCACATCGAGGGTGACCAACCGGATCGCCGGGCTGGTCTTGGTTACGGTGCCGTCCTGGCGACTGACGTCGTAAGAGTACGACGCCTGATCGGCCTCCACGCGACTCGGGCCGCCGCTCGCGAGCAGGCCATCGCCATACTGCATCTTCCCCTTTGCCTGCAGGACCGCATCGACCCGGTCCCAGCCGACGACGGTCCGGGGCAGCTCGGCCAGCACCCAGCCCAGGGCCCGAACCGGGAAGGAGAGGAGCGAGAAGAGGTAGGCGATCTGGACGACTTCGGCAGCGTCCAGCTGGCCGCTGGCGACTCTGGCCGTCCCGACTGCGAGCACCGCCAGCGTCCCCAGGGTGGGGATGGCCTCGATCGCCGGGTCGAACAGACCCCGGGTGCGACCGACCTCGATGTTGGCATCCTTCAGACGGTTGGTCACGCGCGTGAATCGTGCTGCCTCCTGGTCCTCACGGCCCAGGGACTTCACGATGAGGGCGGCCTCGAAGCTCTCGTGGGCCACTTCGGAGACCTCGGCCCGCAGTTGCTGGGACGCAGTCACCAGCGGCGACATGCGGCGCTGGAAGGCAAGGTTAGCGGCGAAGAGCATGGGAAAGACCAGCATTCCGATCGCCGCAAGCACCGGGTCGACGAGAAACATCTGAACGGTCGCGGTAATCAACATGATGATGACTCCAAGGGCCATCGGCAGCGGGTTGAAGACCATCCACGTCGCCTCGACATCAGCGTTGGCATTGGACAACAGCTGCCCCGAGGGATGACGGTGGTGCCACGAAAGGGGCAGACGAAGGTACTGCCGGGTGACTCGACGTCGATAGCGGGCGCTGAGGTTGTTGAACGTAATGCCGGCCGCGATCCGGCGCACGACGATGCCGATGACGTTGAGCACGACAATTGCCGCGAGCATGAACCCCGCGTGCCAGAGCTGGCCGGCAGTGACGCGTCGGGCGGTGATGGCCGGGCCGACGATCTCGCGGATGACCTTACCGATGACCGTGGCGGTGGCGACCGTCGTGATGCCATAGAGCGCACTCCCGAGCACGGCCAGGGCGAACCACCGTGGCTCTTGGCGGATGCCGTGACCCACGACCCGAAGGCCGCGTCGCAGGGTGGGTGACGGCGCGGACGCCAAGACTGCCTCCAGAGGCTGGACGGGGATGGTCAAGGCTCTCACGGGCGTCGGACATCGCACGTCAAGAGAGTCCGGCACCGAGCGCCGCCGGGAGCAGGTGGTCCAGCGTAGGGACCCAGGGACCGCAGTGTCAGGATGGCCACATGACTCGGTTCGCCAGCAGTGAGCGCCAGGGCCTGTGTGACACCTTCGAGCGCGTTGGTCCTGACGCGCCCACGTTGTGCTCGCCCTGGCTTACCCGTGATCTCGCAGCCCATCTCGTCGTGCGCGAACGGCGGCCTGACGTAGCCCCCGCCATCTGGTTGCCCGCCATGGCCGGCCGCCTGGAGAAAGTGCAGAAGGGGTACGCAGCCTGGGACTGGCCACGGCTGGTCAACGAGGTCCGCACAGGCCCCCCGGCCTGGTCACCGACTTCGCTGGCGCGGGTGGACGAGGCCATCAACACCGCCGAGTTCTTCGTCCATCATGAGGACGTGCTGCGCGACGGAACGGACTGGAGCGCCCGCGAGCTCCCCTGCGATCTCGAGTCGGCGCTGTGGGGCATCGTCTCCAGGGTCGCCCGGCTGCAGCTCGCACGCGCCCGGGTGGGTGTCGTGCTGACAGCCCCTTCGTATGGCGAACGCCAGGTCCACGCCAAGACCGATCTCGGTACCGTCGTGATCACCGGTAGTCCAGGCGAGCTGCTGCTCTTCACGTTCGGGCGCCGCGGCGTAGCCCAGGTCGAGGTATCCGGCTCCGAGGAAGCCCTCACTGCCATCTGACCCGCAAACGTAGGCAGTGCGTGAGTCTTCACGGCACAAGCCCGAGGATCACGGACGAAGACCACACTCAGCGGACGGGCAGCCCGTGGCTGCGCAGTGCATCTTTCACCTGGCCGATGGTGAGCTCACCAAAGTGGAAGACGCTGGCGGCAAGAACCGCGTCGGCGCCGGCATCGACAGCCGGAGCAAAGTCCGCAACGGCGCCCGCTCCACCGCTGGCGATCAGGGGCACGCTGACCTCTCGCCGGACCGCCTGGATCAGGTCCAGATCGAAACCATCCTTGGTGCCGTCAGCGTCCATCGAGTTCAGCAGGATCTCTCCCGCGCCCAGCTCGGCCGCCCTGGCGCACCAGGTGATCGCATCCAGTCCTGTCCCCTGACGACCGCCGTGGGTGGTCACCTCGAACTCGCTGGTGGCCAAACCCGACGTGTCGCGTCGACGCCGGACGTCAGCGGAGAGCACCAGGACCTGGGAGCCGAAACGATCCGCGATGTCAGAGATCAGACCGGGGCGCGAGATCGCTGCGGTGTTGACCCCGACCTTGTCGGCCCCGGCGCGCAGCAAGCGGTCGACGTCCTCAACCTCGCGCACTCCCCCGCCGACGGTCAACGGGATGAAGACTTCCTCGGCGGTCCGGCGGACCACGTCGTATGTCGTCTCGCGATTGCCGCTGCTGGCGGTGACGTCCAGAAAGGTCAGCTCGTCAGCGCCCTGCTCGTCGTAACGTTTCGCCAGCTCAACGGGATCACCAGCATCACGCAGATTCTCGAAGTTGACCCCCTTGACCACTCGGCCGGCGTCAACATCAAGGCAGGGGATGACCCTTATGGCAACACTCACCCGGCGAGCCTACCGAGCATCAGGTCAGGGTCTGGACGTTCTACAGTCCAGACATGCACATCACAGCGCCAGACGAGGCGATCGCCGCGGCACTCCAGGTCATCAACAGGGTCCAAGAACTCTGCGGCACAACAAAAGTCGTCGCAGTAGATGGGCCCAGCGGAGCGGGCAAGACTGACTTCGCCACTGCCCTGGCCGAGCGACTCCCGAACGCGCAGCTCCTGCACATGGACGACCTGTACCCAGGGTGGGAGGGCCTGGGGCAGGCCGTGGCCGACGTGCACGACCGGGTTCTGGCTCCGCTCGCGCGCGGCGAGCAAGCAGGCTACCGGCGATGGGACTGGGAACACGACCGGTATGCCGAGTGGCATCACCTCGTTGCCACAGAGCTCCTGCTCGTTGAAGGGGTGGGCTCGGGCGCGAAGCCGGGTTGGCAGTTCGAGTCCGCGCTCATCTGGCTCGAAGCGGACCGCGATGAACGCTTCCGGCGAGGCATCGAGCGCGACGGCGAGTTGTATCTGCCCTACTGGCAGCACTGGGCCGCGCTCGAAGAGGCCCTGTTCGCGGGCGACGGGACGCGCGGCCGCGCCAACCTCATCATCAACACCTCGCCCGCAGCGAGGTAGCCGAGATGAGCCGTGTGGAACGCGCGTCCGGCAGGCGAACCGGAGTCGAGGCCAGCCTGCCACCCGTCTGGCTCATGGCAATGGCACTGGTCGCCACCGCTGCTAACCTGCGCGTCGCCATCGCCAGCGTCCCGCCCCTGGCCAGGGCCATCGCCGACAGCCTCCATCTGTCCAGCGCCTGGATCGGTGCCCTCACCACCCTGCCGGTGCTCTGCATGGGGTTGCTCGCCCCTGCTGCGCAACGGCTAGGCGCCCGGCTCGGCGCGGCAGCCGCGGTCCAGATCGCCATCATCGCGGTGTTCGCAGGTGTGCTGTTGCGCTGGTGGGGCGACAATCTGTGGGCGCTGTACGGCGGTACCTTCATCGCCGGTTTCGGCATTGCGGTGGCCGGAACGCTGCTCCCCGGGCTGGTCAAGGCCGTCTTCCCCCCGGAACGCACCGGAACCATCACGGGCCTGTACATGCTCGCGATGATGGGCGGGGCGGCAGCCGCTTCGGCGCTGTCCGTCCCGCTGGCGGCGCGGCTGGGATCGTGGCAGGGTTCCCTCGCATCGTGGAGCATCCTCGCGGCGTTTGGTGCGTTGGCCTGGGCGCCGGTGACGGTGCGCATCTCGAAGTACAAAGCCGCGAACCCTGTCGCCGCCACCACTCATGGGCTCCCCTGGCGACACCCCACGGCATGGCTCGTCGCCTCATACCTCGCCCTTCAGTCGTGGCAGTTCTACTCCAGCCTGGCCTGGATCGCTCCGTCATACGTCGCCCGCGGCTGGAGCCCCACAACGGCCGGGTATCTGCTGTCGGCGTTCAGTGGCGCGCAACTGGTCTCAGGTCTTATCGGGCCGGTGCTGACCGACAAGGTCCACGATCACCGGACCCTCCTAGTGCCCGCTGCCGGCTTGGGGCTCATGGGCACGCTCGGCCTGCTCCTGGCCCCCGACACTGCCGCCGGCGCCTGGGGGTCGGTGTGCCTGCTGGGGCTCGGGCAGGGGGCGGGGTTCGCCCTGGCACTCGTGCTGCTCGTGGACTACGCCGAAACCCCCGCTGGCAGCGGGCGACTTACCGCGATGACCTTCTTCATGAGTTACACGATCGCGTCCTTCGGGCCCACTGTCATGGGTGCCCTGAGGGATCTCACCGGTGACTTCCGGGTGATCTGGCTCATGATTGCATTCCTGACAGTGGTCCAGATTGTGCTGGCCACGCGGATGAAGCCGAGCCTGGCCAAGGTGCCCTAGCAACCTCGGGCGTGACTCTCAGCCCGTGGGGTGCGGCCTGCTGTGGACCTGCACGAGGGCCGACAGTCGTGCCGCCTCGGCCACGCCGAAGGCTCCGTCAGCCCTCTGGATCGCCATGACCGCGACGGTATCGGTGTCATCGAGATCCACGCTGACCCACGGGGCGCCGGCACCGAACTGCACCCGGACGATCTGCGCCCACTCAAGGGTACGCGTGGTGATCAGGTTGCGGATCTCCAGGCCCCTGGTCGACGGGACCGCCCGAATCGAGGCAAAGCGCCACAGCGACGCCGCCAGCAGCAGGCCCAGGCAGGTCAGGAGCAACCGGTCTGAGACGCTCCAACCACCGAGGCGCGGACCCACCGAGGGCATCGACAACGCGCCGCCGGTGAAGATCACCACGGACAGCACCGACATCGCCGCGGCAACCCGTCGCCCCTGACGGGGACGGAACACGGCGTATGGGTCCGAGCGACCGCGTCCATCAGTGGACGTGCTGGACATCAGAGACGGCAGGCCGAGATGTCGGTGACGAGAATCGCGCGAGCGCCGAGGTCGTACAGATCGTCCATCAGCTGGTTCGTTCTGTTCCGCGGCACCATCGCGCGCACTGCGGCGTAGCCCTTGTCGTGCAGCGGTGAAACGGTCGGTGACTCCAGGCCAGGGGTCAGGGCGCAAGCCTGCTCCACCAGCTCGACCCGCACGTCGTAGTCCATCATGACGTAGCTGTGCGCGGTGATCACGCCCTGAAGGCGACGGGCAAGGACGTCCAGGGCCACCTGGGACTGGCTTTCCGGACGTTGGATGAGGACGGCCTCACTGAGCAGGATCGGGTCACCGAAGACCTCTAGTCCCTGCTGGCGCAAGGTGGATCCGGTCTCGACGACGTCTGCGATTACGTCAGCCACGCCGAGCGTGATGGCAGTCTCGACAGCGCCGTCGAGCCGAACGACGTCAGCGGCAACACCATGCTCGGCCAGGTGCGTGGAGACCAGTCCGGCGTAGCTCGTGGCGACGCGCTTACCGTCAATGTCCTTGACGCTCGCGGCGATCCCGGGTCTTGCGGCGTAGCGGAACGTCGAGGCTGCGAAACCCAGGGCCATCGATTCGACTGCCGCGGCGCCCGAGTCCAAGAGGAGGTCACGACCGGTGATACCTCCGTCGAGGCTGCCCGACCCGACGTAGACCGCGATGTCACGCGGTCGCAGGAAGAAGAACTCGATGTCATGGTCGACATCGGTCAGCACGAGCTCCTTGGGGTCGCGGCGGCCCCGGTAGCCCGCCTCCCGCAGCATCTCGGCAGCATCCAGGGACAAAGAACCCTTGTTGGGCACGGCAATTCGTAACATCTGATGAGGTCCTTGCGTTGAGGACGGGGGGTCAGAGGTAGGCGTAGACGTCGTCGAGCGAGATGTCAGCAGCAAGCATCATCACCTGTAGGTGATAGAGCAGCTGGCTGATCTCCTCGGCTGTGCGCGCCCTGCCCTCATGCTCGGCGGCCATCCACACTTCGGCGGCTTCTTCGACGATCTTCTTACCAATCGCATGGACCCCAGCGTCCAGCTCGGCGACGGTGCCCGACCCTTGCGGGCGCGTGGCGGCCTTGTCGGTCAACTCGGCATACAGCTGGTCAAAGGTCTTCACGAAGGTCAAGGTTACGGGGCGATTGTTCTGTTACCTGCCACCACCCACGGCACGAATCGCCGATCGAGACCATCACAGTCACGTTCGAACCGATCTTGCCCTCTTGGTCAAGATCATCACCTGTCGGATGTGGGATCAGGCGGGCGCGTGTGACCACCCCGCGGCCGCACCCACAGTGGAGGTGGCGATGACCGACTTGCGCAGGACCAGAGGGCCTGCTCCCACGGCGTCGACGGACCGGCTCGGTGTCCGTCCTGGTCGTCGCTACTGCAGGGCTGCTCGTGGGTGCAGTCGCGGCCCCGCGCGCCAGAGGACGGATCGGCCCGATGCTGCCCGTCGGTGTGGGGTTGCGGCGTTCCGAGCCGGGACCTACCTCTTCGAGGCACTTCACGGCAAGCTCGTGCTCTGGGCACATGAGATTGTGGCTCGCGGCGGTAGATGGCACGGTCGTATAGCACCATTGGGCGCGTCAGCGGTTCCGCAAGCCGGTCGTTGAGTGGCGTCAGCGCACAGGGCGGGGCAGGGCGGTGTCGCAGGAGCCCGGTTGTCACCTTGGGCGGGAACAACCCATCAGGGAAGAGTCGCGAAAGCGCGGACCGGGAAGGTGGCCAGTCCGTGTACCGCTGGGGGTACGGCCGTAAAGAGGGCACCGGCGGCCGGTAGCCCACCCAAACCAGTGAGCTCCCGTCCGCGACGCCTTCGATGGGGTCATCGCCCTCGACCTACGGCGGATGGACGCCCTGACGTCGATCGATACCGAGTCACGCACCTGCACCCTGCAGGCCGGCATGCGAAGCACGCGCGCCGAGCAACTGCTCGGTGAGCATGGCTTCACGCTCGGGCACTTTCCCCAATCCTACGAGGGCGCCAGCATCGGTGGCTACGCAGCAACCCGCGCGGCCGGGCAGGCGTCCGCCGGCTACGGACGCTTCGATGAGATGGTCATCGGCCTCGTCCTCGCCACGCCGGGCGGCACCATCACCCTTGGCGCGGCGCAGAAGTCCGCGGCCGGTCCGGACCTTCGCGAACTCGTCATGGGCTCGGAGGGGACGCTCGGCGTGATCACCGAGGTGACCGTGCGCGTGCACCCCGCACCCGAAGAACGTACTTACGACGGCTGGCGATTCGACTCGTTCGAGCAAGGTGCGGCCGCGCTGCGCACGCTTGTCCAGGACGGCCCGGTTCCGACCGTGCTGCGCCTGTCCGACGAAGCCGAGACGGCAGTCAATCTCGCCGATCCCAGCGGCAACTCCGGCAGCGGCCCCGGCGGCTGCCTGTCGATCGCCGGCTACGAGGGCGCGCGGGACGAGGTCTCGTCACGTCGGGCGGCCGCATCGGCTGTCCTCACCGCAGCCGGTGGCGAGGCGCTGGGCACCGCGCCCGGCGAGGCCTGGCGCGCCGGCCGCTACCTCGCCCCGTACCTGCGCGATTCCTTGCTGGACAAGGGTGCTTTCGTCGAAACGCTCGAGACAGCGACCTTCTGGTCGAACCTTGCGCACCTGCGCGCAGAGGTCACGACCGCTCACCGCCATCCTCACCGAACTGGGCACGCCGCCGGTCGTGCTCTGCCACATCTCGCACGTCTACGAAGCAGGCGCGTCTCTCTACTTCACCGTCCTCTGCGCGCAGGGTGACGACCCGATTGCCCAATGGCACAAGGCGAAGCTCGCTGCCAACGCCGCGATCCGAGCCGCCGGCGCGACGATCACGCATCATCACGGCGTCGGCACTGACCACCGTGACACCTATGCGCAGGAGATCGGGCCGCTCGCTGTCGCGGTGCTACGAACGGTGAAGAACACCCTCGACCCGGCCGGGATCCTCAACCCCGGCGTCCTGATCGGCTGAGGCGGCTGACATGCGCTCGTTCACCGCACTGGTCAACCCGATCTCCGGCGGCGGCCGCGCCGCGAGGCACTGGGCGCCGATCGCCGAACGCATTCGGCACGCCGGCGCAACCGTGCGCGAAGAGATCACCCACAGCCGCGAGCACGCGATTGAACTAGCGACGGCCGCGGCCGCCGAGGGCGATGTCGTCGTCGCTGTCGGCGGTGACGGATTGGTGCGCGACGTCGCCGGCGTTGCGGTCGCGTCCGGCGGCACGCTGCTGGGCATCGTACCGGCCGGGAGGGGCAACGACCTGGCCCGCGCACTGCGTCTGCCGACGACCAACGACGGCCTGGCCGCGCTTTTGCTGGACTGCCCGGCAAAGACGATCGACGTGCTCGACATCAACGGCACGATCGTCCCCGGCAATGTGTACGCGGGGATCGACTCGGTGGCGAACCGGATAATCAACGGCAGCCGCTGGATACCAAGCGCACTGCTCTATCGCCTCGCACCGATTCGCGCGATCGTCACCTGGAAGGCGGCCACCTACACGATTCGCGCCGATGGTGTGACGACCACGGTCAAAGCACACATGGTGGTGCTCGCGAACTCCGGCGCGTACGGGCACGGCCTGCAGATCCTTCCGCCTGCGAAACTCGACGACGGCCTGCTTGATGTTCTGATCGTCGGTGACGGACCGCGCCGCGCCGTCGTCTCGTTCATGCGTCAGGCACAACACGGCACGCATATCAATCGCCCCGAGGTCAGCATGAGCACAGCCCGCGAGGTCACGCTCAGCGCCGATCGTCCACTGCCAGTCTGCGGTGACGGCGACGAACTCGCGCGCCTGCCGATCACCGTGCGGTTGCGTCCCGGCGCGCTGCAGATTCTCGCGCCATAGTCGGGCGCTCGACCACACGAGTGCGGTCCACCGATCGGAAACCTCACCCCCATACCTCGCGCAACTGCGGCTCGGCGGCCGCGACGCACTCGCCGTTCAGACAGCCAATGGCTGGCGGCTGCAGCAATTCCACGGTTCCATACCATCCCATTTCTGAAGACCGGAGCCACACGGTACGGCAAGCGGTAGGCATCCGCGTTCGCGCGCAGAACGCCCGGACCTGGCCGCGAACAGTGCGCGTTGATGAACGGCCAGGGATCGTCTATCGAGGGATCGCCCCGGATCAGCGCGTGATCAGTGGTCAACGAGATCGCATGTTCATCCACAAGTCGGCGCGAAGGGAATCCTCAATTGCCTGACCAAGCGTGGGAAGGTTGCCCTTCGCGACGACGAACTGGCGGCCGTGGCTCCAGGGCCTCAGGCTGCGCGGCCCCAGCTGAAACGACTGGCGTCCGGCTTGATGGTGGACGAGTCTGGAGCCGTGGCTGATCTGCGTCACGACGACGTCTGCCCCGCTCGGCGGAGGCACGGCGAAGGCATGCACAGAGAAGACAACACCACGCAGCGAGCTGGTTCGGCGGAAACCCCCGTGGCGCCCGGCACGGTCCGGCTGCGCATCCACCCAGCCCTGCGCTTCTTCCTGCCGCGCAGGGTCCGCGTCAGCGGCGAGCTCGACCTGCCTCACGACCCGACTGCCGCAGTTGGGCATCTCGTCCAGAGTGCAGGCGTGCCTCTGACCGAGGTCGGGGACCTGGTCGTGGCGGATACTTCAGTGTCCTGGCGGAGTCGGTTGCAGGATCGGGACCGGCTCGACGTCGTCGTCCGAGCGCGGCCGCAGTCCCTGGATGGGCCGGCGCTATTCCTCTTGGACGTGCATCTCGGCGCCCTGGCCCGCAGGCTTCGGCTCCTGGGTGTCGACGCGGCGTATGACAAAGAAGCTGAGGATGACCATCTCGTCGAGCAGGCCGAACGCGAGGACCGCGTACTGCTCAGCCGAGACCGGGGACTGTTGATGCGCCGGGCGCTGCACCGTGCCGCCTTCGTGCGCGGGCAGGACCCCGACGACCAGCTGACCGACGTCATCGAGCGCTTCCAGCCGCCCCTGCAGCCGTGGAGGCTGTGTCTGGTCTGCGGAGGAACGCTGATGTCGGTTCCGAAGGCCCAGGTGGCAGACCAGCTTAGACCAGGGACATTGCGCACGCAGCAGCAATTCTCCCAGTGCCGATCCTGCGGGCACGTCTACTGGCATGGAGCGCACGACGCCAGGCTTCAGCAGGTGGTCCGGCGCCACACTTGAGGCCACGGTTCGACTATCCGTTGTCCACAAACACCCGGATCTAACCGTGACCTAACCGCGGACTTCGCATCGGTGTCCGATGACGGATCCGTGACCGTTTGTGGACGGTTCCGCGAGACCCTGGGGCGATGGGCAGGTCGCGGTGGTGTCGAATGGGACCGGTCAGGAGGGCGAGGCTGGCGAGAATGAGGCCGACCGCCATGATCCACATGGGGGGGTCACAGGCCGAGGGTGGCGCCGAGGACGCCTGCGAGCAGGGCGCCCAGCGGGATGGTGCCGTAGTTCAGGAATTGCATGGTGACGATGACGCGGCCGAGCAGGTGTCGGGGGGTGTAGGTCTGCCTGAAGCTGCCTTTGATGATGTTGCCGCTGACGATGCCGCCAGCCACCACGTACAGCCCCCCGGGCCGTGGCTGGTCAGCGGGAGGAGCAACGCGAATGGCGCCGCGACCAGTTCGCTGAGCAGCAGAGCGCGGGCAGTGCCGAACCGTCGGGCGAGGGCTGCGGCGCTGGCTGCGCCGATAACGCTTCCCACGCTCATCCCGGAGATGAGCAGGCCTACGCCGCCGGGACTGATGCCGACTTCACGGACGAGGAATACGACCAGGATGCCTGATAGCCGAACGTACCAGCATTCGGCAGTGTGCGTTTCGGCGGAAGCACATTCAAAGACTTGGGGCGGAGCCGTCGACATCCGTGGGAACGGACCACGAGCCGGCTGAGACGCGGGCAGGTTAGGCAATCCATACCCTTGACACGCGACATCGCCGATCCGATTCTTGGTGGTATAGCCGTGCTGGGGCTTGGGTTTGACGTATCGAGCACTTGTTCTAGCAGCCATCCCGGCTCAACTCGTCCACCGATCGAGCAGAAGGAGTGTTGTGATGTCGAACCCAGGACAGCCCACCATCAGCCCGGGCGCTAGCGGTGACGTTGTGCGGCGTCTGCAACGGGCGCTGCGCCGGACACCGGACCTCGAGCTGAAGGTCGACGGGGTCTTCGGTTGGCAGACAGAATCCGCGGTGAAGGCATTTCAAGAAGGTGACTCCCTGGTACCCGATGGGGTTGTCGGGCCCCTGACATGGCAGGCGCTGCCAGACGGTGGCCCGATGCCCCTCTTGGCCGAAGGCTCAACCGGCAATGTCGTCGCAGACCTGCAAACTGTCCTCACCAACGGCACACCCGGCCAGTGGGGCATCACCCCGCAAGGTGTCGACGGCGACTTCGGCCCGCACACCCGCGCCTCCGTGGAGGCCTTCCAAGGGTGGGGCGGTGTCGGCGTGGACGGAGTTGTCGGAGACCAGACCTGGGCGGTGTCGCTGCATGCGATGAGTGCCACGCTGGAGTCCGTGGTGGGCCTGAACTTCGTCATCGGCTAGGAGTGGGGTGGCCGGTGCGGTTGCCGCAATCGCGACGGCGCAGATCTCGACCAGAGGCAGACCACGTCGCTCATGCTGGTCGTCTCGATCTCGGTCACGACCGCCAGCCGACCCCTCGCGGAGGTCCCTCTGAACATGTGATCCGACAGTTCGGGGGCGGCAGGAAGACTTGTGGCGAAGGGCACCCAACTCGTAACAGCGGCCTGCACGGTAGTCCGTGACCAAGGTTGCTCGCCATCATCTTGCAGGAGGTCACGATGACCGTGTTGTTGCGCGTGGCAGATGGGACTGCACCCGCGACTCCTCCTCCCACCCAGTTGGCAGTGGTTGGACCGACCACGCTTAGTTGGGGCAAACGTTGGCGGCGCTCCTGATCATGGGGTTCGTGTTGCTCGCCGCAGGCATTGTGGTGATGATGGCCCGTCGCCAAGCCGGCGGTCGAGCCGCGGGGAGCGGAGGGACCAGATCCGACAAGGGTTCCGCTGGGTTCGAGGCAGGTGCGAGCGTCGTGCGCAGCTGGATCGCGATCAGCCCCGTCATTGGCCTTCTACTGTTTTGCGCACTGACCTTCGCGATCGAAGACCAGACCCTGCGCAGCACTCTCATCGGTGGTCTCACAGCGAGCGTCGGGTCCGCGATGGCTTACTACCTCTCGACGAAGTCCACAGAGCAGGCGCGACAGGATCTCATACAAACCATCATTGGAGGCGAAGTCGTCCCTGCCCTGCACGGAATGGACGAGGCAACGGCGGCCAGCACCCTCGGCAAGACATCCCTGAAACTGGAGATCAACCCGCCCGAGTCGAAAGACGCCACCGCGACCGTGGAGTCCCAGAATCCGAACAGGGGCGCGTCTGCCCCGAAGGGATCCTCCGTCCAGGTCAAACTGGCGCCAACCCCAACCCCAGCCCCGCCCTCGCCCGAGACCCAGATTCCGATGCCATAGGGAGCCGTTGGGGCAGCTGGATGGCTGCAGCGCCTGCATGACGACCGGCATCATCTGTGGAGCAACCAGTAGTGGGTCATTCGCGGGTGGTGGCCGAGCTCGCTGCCCAGGCTGGTGCCAGGCTCGGCCTGGATGGCCCACAGGTGGGCGCGCTACGACGCGCCGGGCACGTGCTGGATCTCGGGCGGATAGGGGTGCCGAATCGGGTATGGGGCAAGACATCCGCCCTGTCGACGGCTGAGAAGGAGCGTGTGCGCTTGCACCCGTACCTGATACAACGCATCCTGGCTCGCGTCGACGCGGTGCACGGAATTGCGCAACTCGCCGGTGCGCACCACGAACGGCTCGACGGTTCCGGCTACCCCCAGGGGACATCGGGAGCGGAACTACGGCTTCCCGAACGTGTCCTCGCCGCCGCCGACACTTACCAGTCGTTGCGAGAACCGCATCCGCATCAACCGGCACACGGACCGGACGGTGCGACGGAAGTCCTCCGCGAGGAGGTCCGGGCCGGACGTCTCGACGGACCAGCGGTCGAGGCCATCCTCGCCGCTGCTGGGCACACCCGGCCGGCTCGCGGCTCGTGGCCAGCTGGGCTGACGGACCGCGAGGTCGACGTCCTGCGGCTCATCGCGCGCGGCTGTTCAGCCATCGAGGTGGGCACCGAGCTGCACATCGCCCCCAAGACGGCCCGCAACCACGGAGCGCACCGAACATTGAGCTCTCCCGTCGCTGGCCTGCGTGAGCGTTTCGCGGGGTACGACGTGATGGGGCTGCCATTCCGCAGCGACCACTACCTCGCGCTGCGGCATTTCCCGGCCAACACGTTCGGTCGGCCCTACCACTCTGTGCGGCACCGCGGCTCGGACGCAACCTGGGTCCTCGACGAAGGCACCCCCATTTCCGCGAGTTGCACCGGACACTCCGACGCCGCGATCAGCGCTGCGTCCATGGTCGACATCTCGATCATGTGGACGGGACCGTGCCGGCTCAGCCTCGAGGTTCGCGGAGCACTTGTGTGGAACATTGAGCTGCAGCGCACCCAGGACCGCGCCAATGACTGGCGCCGGTCGGCTGATGCCGCGCGCGATGTGGGACCACCGCGTGGTGCACGCCGCGATGGGATGTGCGGCCGCACCGGTTCAAGGAGCCGCGCGAGTTCCGCTGGCGGGGACTGCGCCGGAAGGTCAGTCGTTCAAGGCGAACCCGCGCCGGATCCGGAGCATCGCCGACAGCCCCGCCGTCGTCGACGAGGTCGACGTCGGGCCGCCCGGTCCACTCCTCGAGCAGACGCGGCTCGGAGACTGCTGGCTGCCCCGGCGCGGGATCTTCTCGGTGGGCGAAACCAGTGTCGAGAATTTCGACCCGGCCCGGCACCACGCGCGCAGGCCGGCCACGAGAGGGGCGACACGATGACTCCCACACCGGCGCTGGGCAAGGCTGTGGTCAGTTTGAACACCGGGCTCGAGGACACGGAAACGGTCACCGTCGCCTTCCTGGTGGCGGTCGGAGCGGCCGAACAAGGGCGACCCACCCGCATGTTCCTGACCAAGGAGGCTGTCCGGTTGATCGAGCCTGGATTCGCGGTGGGTTGTGCATGCGAGGGCTGCCCGGCCCTCACCGACCTCGTCGCACGGTATGACGCAGCGGGCGGGCGTTACTTTGCGTGCCCGATCTGCCTCGCCAGCCGCCACGTGGATACGTCAAACATCCTGCAGAACGCCGAGCCCGGCGGCACCGTCCAGGTGTGGGAATGGATAGGCGCCGAAGGCGCCACGACGTTCTCCTACTGACCACAACAGCTACTCAAGGGAGCATCCCACAGGAGGTTGTCATGCCCTTCATCCACGGAGTCGCGGAGGATTCGGCGACGGGTCTGTTGGCCGAGTTCTTCGCCTCCGACCGAAAGTCGTGGGGTTACCTGCCGAACCTGGCCACGACGTTCGGCAACAGGCCAGAGGTCTATCAGGCACGGCGCCAGCTCAATGGCGCCATCAAAGTGAGCATGGACCCGCGACGGTACGAGTTGGTGACCTTGGCCGCGGCTATCGCGCTGCGCTCGAGCTACTGCNNTCTGGCGCACGGGCGCGTGCTGGCCCAAGGATTCATGTCCGAGGAGGAGGTCATCGGCCTCGTGGCCGATCCCGACTCGGCCGCGTTTCCACCAGTCGATCGGGCCGTGATTTCGCTCGCCCGCAAGATCGTCCGAGGAGCCGCAGACGTGACCGACGAGGACATCGTCGGACTGCGCAACCGCGGGCTCAGCGATGGGGAGATCTTCGACGTGGTTCTGGCGGCGGCCGCCCGCTGCTTCTTTAGCAAAACGCTCGACGCGACCGGGACGACGCCGGACGCCGCGTTTGCGCAACTTCCGCCGCCGCTGCGTGACGCTCTCACGGTCGGCCGGCCTATCGATCTCGCCGGTCGACCCTGACCAAGTCGCCGCCACCGGGCCGCGGTTCTGTTGGGCGGTGTTGGGGGTGCCGACAGGTAGGCGGCTCGCGCCGGTGATGGGCCACCCCGACTTGGGAACCCTCGGCCGCACGACCTTCGGGGCCAGGCCCTGCCCGAGCGCCTTACGAGCATGGTTGCGGTGCCCAGCCCACAGTGGCACACAACTCGTGCACGATCGCCCCTTCTCCCCCGGCCGGCCCGCCTTTAACGCACCGCGATCGCCTTGGTCACTGCCTGTCGCTGGCTCATCGTCAGCCCCATCACCCAGACCCACCGGTAGCCGGTGCTCCGCAACGACAGGCACGCTCTACGCGCGCACTTCTCGATGAGTCAGCGACCCCACCAATGCGCGCGCTTTGATGAGTTAGCGCGACCCATTGCTACCGACGATGAGGTGCTGTAACTTTCAAATNNAATCGCACGTCAACCTGTTCGCTGAAAGGTTCGATGATGAGCGATCCAAACGCGCAAGACCCCGCTGACCCAAACCCGGGTCAGCGGCCACCGCAACAGCCCTACCAGCCCGCCGCACCAGTTGCCGCGGTACCTCTGACCGAGACTGAAGACAGGCAATGGGCCTCGTTTGCCCACCTTGGCGGAATACTGGGCTTCCTGCCTTCCCTCATCATCTGGCTGATATTCAAGGACCGAGGTCGCTTCACGGCAGTAGAGGCGAAGGAAGCTCTCAATTTCCAGATCACCTTGCTGATCGGCTATGTCGCCATCAACATCATTGGGATCTTCCTTGCTGTTGTGACTCTTGGCATTGGCGGGATTTTCACCCTTCTGAGCTTGGCTTTGTGGATCGTCGGCCTGGTCTTCTCGATCCTTGGCTTTACGCAGGCCAAGGACGGGCAGCACTACCGCTACCCGTACGCCCTCCGCCTGATCAAGTAGTCCAGCCCAGCGCGCGGTAGGCCGCCAGTCAGTCCATCGCTTGGCCCATTTGACGAATCCACGGTCAGGCTGAGGGCGACGGCTGGGGCGATCTGCTCTTCCACGTCCTCCTGACGCCGACAGACACCCGTGCGACGCCGCCGGCTAGGTCCGCCGACTCGGCCAGTTCAAGTTGTCTGGTCACGGATTCCACTCATCGCGGAAGTACGGGTGGTCGGCGAAGGGCAGGGCGAGCGCGCAGAAGGGGGCAGTCGTCGATGTGTTCGGTGATGCGCCCTTCGTTGCTGCTGTAACAACAGCCAACGCACCAGTCGCCTGCGCACCAGTCGGGCGCGTGGTCCGGCTCGCCAATGGGCGCGTAGGCGCGGTGGATTGCCACAACAAGCCGCATCGCATTGCACTCTGCCAGGACGCCGGCCTGGTCGAAGTGCTGCGCCAATTTGGCGCGGCCATCGTCCGTCGAGTGAGTCACCAGCGGGTCGAGGTCAAGGGACCGGTGGACCACCTGGACGTCCCACACGCCGGCACAGATGTCCTTCACTGCACTCGCCGCCGCCTCGTCCTCCGCGATCCGCGCCATCAGAAACTCCGTCAATCCAGTCAGCGTCATGTGCCCTTCCTCGTCCGTCGGGCTCCTGGTCGCCCTGTAAGAGCGCGCGCGGATAGGCCGGTCAGGGGTCGGGCTGGGTCGGGTCGTTTCTGACCTGCTGGAGCGCGAGGGTCGCGAGTTCGGTGGTGAGTTCGCG
>JGI20195J14853_1000052_pt1 | contig 25063 bp, 24 predicted proteins | sample NGESurdeep092012_3_FD_14853 | JGI IMG/M metagenome (IMG submission 14853)
TCGAAGTCGCGCTTGATCAGCGTGCGCACCTGCTGCGCGCGCAAATAATAAGCGTCGTAATAACCGGCCGAGAGCACATAGGTGCCGATCATGATGCGCCGACGCACTTCGGCACCGAAACCTTCGCCACGCGTACGCTCATACATGTCGGTGATGTCGCTGCCCGGCACACGCAGGCCATAGCGCACGCCGTCATAGCGCGCGAGATTGGATGACGCTTCCGCCGGCGCCACGATGTAGTAAGCGGGCAGCGCGTATTTGGTATGCGGCAGCGACACCTCGACCAGCTCGGCGCCGGCCGCCTTCAGCCATTCCCTGCCCTGCTGCCAGATCTTCTCGATTTCCGCCGGCATGCCGTCGAGCCGGTATTCCTTCGGGATGCCGATGCGCAGGCCCTTGATCGACTTTCCGACCGCCGCTTCGTAATCGGGCACCGGCAGATCGGCGCAGGTGGTGTCCTTGGCATCAGGCCCGGCCATCGAGCGCAGCAGGATCGCCGCGTCGCGCACCGTGCGCGCGAACGGGCCGGCCTGGTCGAGCGAGGACGCGAACGCCACGATGCCCCAGCGCGAGCAGCGGCCGTAAGTGGGTTTAATGCCGACGGTGCCGGTGAACGCCGCCGGCTGGCGGATCGAACCGCCGGTGTCGGTGCCGGTCGCGCCCAGGCAAAGCTGTGCGGCCACCGCCGCCGCCGAACCGCCGCTTGATCCGCCCGGCACCAGCGGCACGTTCGATCCCTTGCGCCGCCACGGCGAGGTCACCGGGCCGAAATGCGAGGTCTCGTTCGACGAGCCCATGGCGAATTCGTCGTTGTTGGTCTTGCCGAGCAGCACGGCGCCGTCGCGCCACAGATGCGAGGTGACGGTCGACTCGTAGGTCGGCACGAAATTATCGAGGATGTGCGAGCAGGCGGTGGTGCGCACGTTCGCGGTCGCGAACAAATCCTTCACCGCCAGCGGAATACCTTCCAGCGGGTGGGCCTTGCCGACCGCGATGCGCGCGTCGCAGGCTTTCGCCATGGCCAAGGCGCGTTCCGGCGTCTCCAGAACAAAGGCGTTGAGCACGCGCGCCTTTTCCATGGCGGCGATATGCGTGTCGGCCAGTTCGACGGCGGAGAAGTTCTTCTTCTTCAGGCCGTCGCGAGCTTCCGCCAATGTGAGCGAATTCAAATCACTCACGGCTTTTCACTATAGATTTGCGCTCATCCGTCGCCGGTGGCGCGGCGGGCGGGGCTGCGTCCGCGGGCGCATCGCAGGCAAAACGCGCGGCATCGTCGGAGCGCGCGCCCGGAAAGCCGGGCGGCGGTGCGGCCGGCAGATCGTCCAGCGCGATCAGCAAAGCGAGCTCACAGGCGATGCACATCATTCCACCACTTTTGGAACGAGGAAATAATTATCCGCGCTCTGCGGCGCGTTCTTGAGCACCGCCTCGGCGTCGTCGCCGGCCGTGACCACGTCGTGCCGCTTCTTCATCGCCATCGGCGTCACCGAGGTCATCGGCTCGACGCCCTCGACGTCCACCTCTTGCAGTTGCTCGACGAAGGCGAGCATGGCGTTGAGCTCGACGCGCAGGTTCTCCACCTCGCTATCGGCGACGGCGATGCGTGCCAAATGCGCGATGCGGCGGACGGTGTCGGCGTCGACGGACATGAGAACCTCAAGGGATNCAGCCGCGTATAGCAGAGGGCTATTTGCCCTCGCAATCTTTACGCCGCCTTGCGGGCGTGATCCTCGCAAGCATGCACTTCGACCGTCACATGCGAAAGTCCCGCAATACCGTCGAGCCGCTGCTTATAGGCGCTCGGCGCCTGCGGGCGGTCGGACACCACCGCCGCGATCAGGCCGGAATGGCCGGGCCCGAGCCGCCACAGATGTAGGTCGCTCACCCGGTCGCCGTCGATCTCCAGCCGCTTGCGGATGGCGCCGGCGAGATGGCGGTCGGGCACCATGTCGAGCAGCACCGTGCCGGACATGCGGATCAGCCCGAACGACCAGCTCAGGATCACGCCAACGCCGATCAACGCCATCAGCGGATCCATGAAGACCCAGCCGTAGAAACGCCCGGCCAGCAGNCCGACGATCGCCAGCACCGAGGTCATGGCGTCGGCGAGCACGTGCACATAGGCCGCGCGGATGTTGGAATCGTGCGCGTGGTGCTGGTGGTGCTCGTGCGCATGATCATGATGATCGTGGTCATCGTGATGGTCATCCGCGGGCGCGTGATGCGCATGATGCGCATGATGATGGTCCTTGTCGAACAGCAGCCAGGCGCTCGCGAGATTGACGCCAAGCCCGACCACCGCCAGCCAGGTCGCCTGCGCGAAATCGATCGCCACCGGCGCAAACAGCCGCGTCACCGCCTCGTAGCCGATCGCCACCGCGATCATGGCGAGGATCACGGCGCTGCAAAACGCCGCCAGCTCGCCCACCTTGCCGGTGCCGAAGGAAAAGCGCGGGTCGCGCGCGTGGCGGCGCGCGAAGCGGTANGCGAGCGCCGCGATGGTGAGCGCGCCGGCATGGGTCGACATGTGCCAGCCGTCGGCCACCACCGCCATCGAGCCGAACAGGGTGCCGCCGGTGATCTCCGCCACCATCATGGCGGCGGTGAGCGCGACCACGAACCAGGTGCGCCGTTCGTGGCGGTCGTGCTTGGTGCCCAGAAACACGTGGGGATGCTGCCAGGGCTCGATCGAATGGGTGTGCATCAGCGACTCCTGCAAATGGCAGTCGGTAAAGAGATAACGCGCGGACCCGGCCGCACAACCGCTAGGACTATAATCACAATGTCGTGAGAACTTATCCTCGCGCGTCCGCGCGGCCTTATCATGGGTGCGCCTTGTTCATTGAGGGCGTCTTCGCGAGACGTTTCGAAGATGGAGCAAGGTGCGGCGCCTGCGGGCGGGGCTCGTAACCCCACCCCCCGGGAGGCCTCGGGTCGCCGTCCGTCCCCACTAAGAGGGACTGCCTTAAATGGCTGGACGCGGCACGGACGAAGGGCGGCGAAAGCTGCCCGGATCAGGGAGGGCGCAGCCCGCCCGTCCGCGCCCGGAAGTTACGGCCCCGGGGACAGAAAAGCCGCGATGGAGCGCCGAGAGGCGCGCACCCTCAGCCAGAGGGTGCCCGCGCCGCAAGGCGTGGATTGCTTAGGATGCGCCGCTCGGCGCTCCGTCCCCTCGATTTTTCGAGGGGGAAGGAAAGGGACTACGGCGTACCCGGCGCCGCCAAGAATACGGGCGATAACGCTTGGCTGTTTGAAAATTTGGAACCGCGTGACCCGATGTCACTGCATGCAAGTATTTCCGTCGCGTGCTACGGCTTCGCCGATGGCCGTCATATTGCCCCTCGTCGAAGCCGCCGAGCAGCTGCCCGCGCGCGGCTCATTGATCGGCCTCGACCTCGGCACAAAGACCATCGGCGTCGCCTCGAGCGATCCCGACCGCAGGCTGGCGGCCGGGGTTACGACCATCGCACGCACAAATTTCACCGCCGACGCCCGCCGCTTGCTGGCGCTCGCCGCCGAACGCAAGGCCATAGGCTTCGTGCTCGGCCTGCCGGTCAACATGGATGGCTCGGAGGGCCCGCGCGCGCAATCGACCCGCGCCTTCGCGCGCAATTTCGCCAAGCTCACCGAGTTGCCGATCGCGCTATGGGATGAGCGGTTGTCCACCGCAGCGGTCGAGCGCGGATTGATCGAAGCCGACATGCGCCGCAACAAGCGCAAAGAAGTGATCGACCAGCACGCCGCCGCCTATATCCTGCAAGGCGCGCTCGATCGCCTCGCGCGACTAAAAGAATAGCGAAAAGGGCGGACCTTGCGGCCCGCCCTCGCCCATTCGTTATCGAACGCAATTTAGTTGCAGGCACCGAAGTTGATCGATGCTGGCGACTGTATGCAATTGCGCGGGCCACGCTGATAATAGGACCGGCCGGAATAGTAGGTCGGAGCCGGCTCCACATAGACCGGCGCCGCCTCATAGGCGTAGCCAGCATAGCCCGGCTCCTCGTATGCGTAGCCCGGCTCGGCGTAGTAGCCGGGCGCGTAGCCGTAGCCCGCTCCTCCGTAATAGCCGTTATTGACAACGGCAGCGCCGACCAGCGCACCGGCGACAAAACCGAGACCGGCGGCGGCATTGCGTCCATGGCGCGCCTCGCTCGGCGTCGCCGCGGCAACGGCAAGCACGCCCGTCAAGGCGACGGCTGCCGCATATTTGAAAATTGTCTTCATGGTGCCTCCTTTTGCCCAGCGTCCGGGCATTCACATATAAACGTCGGAAAAACCGCAAAGGTTCCAGATGCGACAAGATGGCGCGTTTGCCATGACGTGCGAACTGGCACCTGTTTGCGCCGCCGACGACCGAGCCGTGGCCGGCCCAGCCGACTGTGGATCGGCCTGCGATACCCTTGCCCGATACCGGCCTTGCGCCTATAGAACTGCCTTTAATGAACATTGCTCCGAAATCCTCGTTCGTCCTCAACCAACGGCATCTGTTGGGGATCGAAGGGCTTTCCCGCGAGGAGATTTCCGGCCTGCTCGACCTCGGCGAGGAATTCGTCGAGCTCAATCGCCAGGTCGAAAAGAAGCGCACCTCGCTGCGCGGCCGCACCCAGATCAATCTGTTCTTCGAGGCCTCCACCCGCACCCAGTCCTCGTTCGAGCTGGCCGGCAAGCGGCTGGGCGCCGACGTGATGAACATGTCGACCAGCTCGTCCTCCATGCGTAAGGGCGAGACGCTGATCGACACCGCGATCACCCTCAATGCCATGCACCCCGACATCCTGGTGGTGCGCCACAACGCCTCCGGCGCGGTCGAACTGCTGGCGAGCAAGCTCGACTGCTCGGTGATCAATGCCGGCGACGGCTCGCACGAGCACCCCACCCAGGCGCTGCTCGACGCCCTTACCATCCGCCGCAACAAGGGCGGCATCGAAGGCCTGCTGGTGGCGATCTGCGGCGACATCCTGCATTCGCGCGTCGCCCGCTCCAACATCATCCTGCTCAACGCCATGGGCGCGCGCGTGCGGGTCGTGGCGCCCTCCACATTGCTGCCGCCCGGCATCGAGCACTTCGGCGTCGAAGTCGCGCGCGACATGCGCGAGGGCTTGAGCGGCGCCGATATCGTGATGATGCTGCGGCTGCAGCGCGAACGCATGAACGGCTCCTACGTGCCGTCGCTCTCGGAATATTTCCACTTTTACGGGCTCGACGAGAAAAAGCTCAGCTATGCCAAGCCTGACGCGCTGGTCATGCATCCGGGGCCGATGAACCGCGGCGTCGAGATCGACTCGATCGTCGCCGACGGCGCGCAGTCGCTGATCCGCGAGCAAGTCGAAATGGGAGTGGCGGTGCGCATGGCCGTGCTGGAAGCTTTGTCGCGGAATTTGCCGAATGCGTAATGGACTTNCCTCGTCATTCCGGGACGGCGCACAGCGCCGGACCCGGAATCCAGAGGCAATGTCCTCAAGCGTAACTGGATTCCGGGTTCGCACCTTCGGTGCGCCCCGGAATGACAGAGGTTTGTGATGCTGTCCGACCACCGCCGCCCGATCCTGCTCGCCAACGCCCGGATCGTCGATCCGTCGCGTGACTTCGATATCGTCGGCGATTTGCTGATCGCCGACGGCGTGATCCGCGAAGCCAAAAAGGGCATCGGCGCCGCCGGCGTTCCGGAAGGCACCGACGTGGTCGAGTGCCGCGGCAAGCTGGTCGCGCCCGGCCTGGTCGACATGCGCGCTTTCATCGGCGAACCCGGCGCCGGCCATCGCGAAACCTTCGCCTCCGCCAGCCAGGCCGCCGCGGCCGGCGGCGTCACCACCATCATTTGCCAGCCCAACACCTCGCCGGTGATCGACGATCCGGCGACGGTGGATTTCGTGCTGCGGCGCGCGCGCGACACCGCGATCGTGCACGTGCATCCGATGGCGGCGCTGACCAAGGGGCTCGACGGCCAGGAAATGACCGAGATCGGCCTGCTCAAGGCGGCNGGCGCGGTCGCCTTCACCGACGGCGACAAGAGCGTGACCAACGCGCAGGTGATGCGGCGCGCGCTCACTTACGCGCGCGATTTCGACGCGCTGATCGTGCATCACACCGAGGACCCGGATCTGGTCGGCGACGGCGTGATGAACGAAGGCGAATTCGGCGCGCGCCTCGGCCTGCTCGGCATTCCGAAGGCGGCGGAAACGATCATGCTCGAACGCGACATCCGTCTGGTCGCGCTGTCGGGCGGACGCTATCACGCGGCCTCGATCACCTGCGGGGAATCGCTCGAGGTGCTGCGCCGCGCCAAGGACGCTGGTCTTAGCGTCACCGCCGCGTGCTCGATCAATCACATCACGCTCAACGAAAACGACATCGGGCCCTACCGCACCTTCCTGAAACTGTCGCCGCCGCTGCGCGCCGAGGACGACCGCAAACTGCTGGTGGCCGCNCTCGCAAGCGGCCTGCTCGACATGGTGATGTCGGACCACAATCCGCAGGACGTGGAAACCAAAAGGCTGCCGTTCGCGGAAGCCGCCCCNGGCGCAATCGGTCTCGAGACCATGCTCAGCGCCGGCTTGCGGCTGGTGCATTCCNGCGAGATCGAATTGATGACATTGCTGCGCGNGATGTCGACGCGGCCGGCGGAGCTGCTCGGTCTTTCCGGCGGCACGCTCAAGAGCGGCGCACCGGCGGATGTGATCGTGGTCGATATCGACGTGCCCTGGATCATTGATGCGGTCGAGCTCAAATCGAAGTGCAAGAATACGCCGTTCGATGAAGCGCGCATGACCGGACGCGTGGTGCGCACCATCGTCGCCGGCCGCACCGTTTACGAATACGTATGACTTACGCGCTCGCTCTCGCCGTCGGCTATCTGCTCGGCTCGATCCCGTTCGGGCTGCTGCTGACGCGCGCGGCCGGCGGGCCCGACATCCGCGCCATCGGCTCGGGCAATATCGGCGCGACCAACGTGCTGCGTACCGGGCGCAAGGGCCTCGCCGCCACGACCTTGCTGTGCGATGCGCTCAAGGGCACCGCCGCGGTTTTGCTCACAGCGCATTATGCGACGCCCGACGCGGCGCTTGTTGCCGGCTTCGGCGCCTTCCTCGGTCATCTCTTTCCGGTGTGGCTCAAGTTCAAGGGCGGCAAGGGCGTCGCCGTCTATATCGGCGTGCTGATCGGGCTCTACTGGCCGGGAGCACTTATCTTCTGCACCATCTGGATCGCGGTCGCGGCGTTAAGCCGCTACTCCTCGCTCGCGGCCTTGGTCGCCAGCGCGCTTATCCCGTTGGCGTTGTGGGGCCTGGGCCAGCCGAGCGCCGCGGCATTATTCCTGCTGCTGAGCGCGCTGTTGTGGGTCATGCACCGCGCCAATATCGCCCGCCTGCTCAATGGCAGCGAGGGAAAAATCGGCGTCTCTCCTGATCCTGGGTTGTAATCCGCCAAACCCGGTTGTAGTGCGCCGCCCGCTGGGCGATGCTCACGCGGTAACGGGCGGGGGGCGTCGTTGAGCGAGCGAGTGCGACTGAGCGAAGAGCAGCGGCTCGACTGGTTGCGCCTCATCCGGACCGACAATATCGGCCCGCGCACCTTCCGCGACCTGGTCAATCATTATGGCGGCGCGCGCGCCGCGCTGGGCGCCCTGCCCGCGCTCGCCCGCCGCGGCGGCGCATCGGCGCCGGCGCGCATCTGTTCGCACGAGGAGGCGCAAGCCGAATTGAAGGCGGCGCGCGCGCGCGGCATCGACTTCGTCGCTCGGCGAGCCGGATTATCCGCCGCGCCTGCAGATGATCGACGACGCGCCGCCCTTGCTCGCGGTACGCGGCAAGCTCGCCGTGCTGACGCGGCCGCTGGTCGCCATCGTCGGCTCGCGCAACGCTTCGGCGGCCGGCGTCAAATTCGCCGAGCGGCTGGCGCGCGACCTGGGCGCGGCCGGCTTCGGCACCGTATCGGGGCTGGCGCGCGGCATCGATGCCGCCGCCCATCGCGCGAGTCTGGCGACCGGCACGATCGCGGTGCTGGCCGGCGGCCATGATCGGCTCTATCCGGCCGAGCACAGCGATCTGTTGGAAGCGATCCTCGCCGAGGGCGCCGCCATCTCAGAAATGCCCTTGGCCTGGGAGCCGCGCGCGCGCGACTTTCCCCGCCGCAACCGGCTGATCTCGGGCTTGTCCGTCGGCGTGGTGATCGTGGAGGCGGCGCGCCGCTCCGGCTCGCTGATCACGGCGCGGCTGGCCGGCGAGCAGGGCCGCGAGGTGTTCGCGGTGCCCGGCTCCCCGCTCGATCCGCGCGCGGAGGGAACCAACGGGCTGCTCAAGCAGGGTGCGACGCTGGTCACCGAAGCGGCCGACGTGATCGCCGTGCTGGAGCCGATCCTGGGGCGCGGCTTCGACGTGCCGGCGCAGGAGCCTGCGCAGGACGTTCCGGGTCCGCTCGATGTCGAGCCCGGCGAGAACGAGCGCGCGCGCATCATCGGACTGCTTGGTCCGACGCCGGTTTCGCTCGATGATCTGGTGCGGCTGTCGCAGACTTCGCCGGCGATCGTCCGCACGGTGCTGCTGGAACTCGAAATCGCCGGCCGGCTGGAGCGCCACGGCGGCAGTTTGGTGTCGCTGCTATAAGATGCGATACGAATCGCGCATCGGGTTGCACACATGTTCATCCGCGGATTTGCCGTCCTGGCCGTTGTTCTCGGGCTTTGCTGCGCGCCGGCGCGCGCGCAGGAGCAAACCTTCGCCGCCTTCGAAGCCGAGCTGTGGCCGGACGCGCAGGCCAAGGGCATCACGCGCGCCACCTTCGATCTCGCGCTGAAAGGCGTGACGCCCGATCCGCGCGTGATCGCGGCCACCAAGAAGCAGCCCGAATACGGCAAGCCGGTCGGCGATTACGTCAACGCGATCGCGAATCGCCGCCGCATCGCCGACGGAGAACTGAAGGCCAAGCAATGGTCGAAGACCTTCGACGCTGTCGAGAAACAATTCGGCGTCGAGCGCTGGGTTCTGATCGCGCTCTGGGGGATCGAAAGCGACTTTGGCGCCGAGAAGGATCGCTGGGACGTGTTCCGCTCGCTCGCGACGCTGGGCTATGTACGCTATCGCCATCCTTATTTCCGCAACGAGTTGATCGTCGCGATGCGCATCATGCAGGACGGTCATTTTCCGCGCGACAAGATGGTGAGCTCATGGGCCGGCGCCATGGGCCAGACCCAATTCATGCCGACCAACGTCGTCGACTACGCCGTGGATTTTTCCGGCGACGGCAAAGCCGACATCTGGACTAATGTGCCGGACGTGCTCGGCTCGACCGGCAACTATCTACACAAGGGGAACTGGAAGCACGGCCTGCCCTGGGGCTTCGAGGTCAGCGTGCCGAAGGGCTTCGACTATATGCGCAGCCGCGCCAGCTTCGCGGAATGGGCGAAACTCGGCGTCCGCCGCGCCGACGGCAAGCCGTTCCCGCCGTCCGGCCCGGGCATTTTGTTTTTCCCGAGCGGCGCTAACGGCCCGGCTTTCCTCGCGACCGAGAATTACGCCGTGCTCAAAGAGTACAACAACTCGGATCCTTACGCGATCGCGGTCGGCCATCTCGCCGACCGCATCAATGGCGCCCAGCCGATCAAGGCCGCCTGGCCGGCCGACGATCGCCCGCTTTCGCGCGACGCGCGCATCGCGTTGCAGAAAAAATTATCCGCGCTTGGCTACAAGGTGCTCGACTTCGAAGGGCATATTGATTTTGATCTGCGCGACAATATCCGCGCCGAGCAAGCCAAGCTCGGCATGCTGCCGGACGGCAATCCGACGGCGGCATTGCTGGAAAAGCTCGGCGTCAAGGCGCCGTAGTCAACGCCCGCCGTTTTGGCTGTGTCGGGTTTCGCTTTCGGCCTCGAGGCGGACCATTTCGAGCAGATAGCCGAGGGTGTCGAGGCCGCTCCGCCGCGCCATGGTGGCGAGATCGGCCGACAAGGTCGCCACGTAGTTGGCTACCTCTGTGCGGTTGCCGGTTTCACCTGAGGTGGTCTGGTCGGCCATTGCGGGGTTTCCAACCGCGAAAATACACCGTCTGCTTTGAATAGTAATCTTTAAATTGCTTTTTTAATAAAATACATCTATAGGTTGTATCTGGGCGCAAGCCCCGTCTCTTTCATGCCCGAATTGGCTGTTCATAAAGGTTTTCCGGGCACCCTTATTTGACAGTAAGGGGTGCCTTCACCATGTTCCGGCCAAAGCGAGCAGTCGATTCCGCCAGAAATCGCGTCGATTCTGGCGGATAACCTATTGGATTCTCATGAAAGTTGTCGTTGTCGAGTCGCCTTCCAAGGCAAAGACGATCAATAAGTACCTGGGGCCCGGTTACGAGGTCCTGGCGTCCTTTGGCCATATCCGGGACCTCCCGGCCAAAGACGGATCAGTCGACCCCGACAACAATTTCAAGATGCTCTGGGAGGTCGATCCGCAGTCGCAGAAGCGCGTCAACGACATCGCCCATGCCCTCAAAGGCGCCGACACCCTGATTCTGGCCACCGACCCGGATCGTGAGGGCGAAGCCATCTCCTGGCACGTGCTGGAAGCCCTCAACGAAAAGAAGGCGTTAAAAGGCCAAAAAGTCGAGCGCGTCGTTTTCAATGCGATCACCAAGCAGTCGGTGACCGAGGCGATGAAGCACCCGCGCGCCATCGACGAGGCGCTGGTCGATGCCTATCTCGCCCGCCGAGCGCTCGATTATCTGGTCGGCTTCACGCTGTCGCCGGTGCTCTGGCGCAAGCTGCCGGGCGCACGCTCGGCCGGCCGCGTGCAGTCGGTGGCGCTGCGGCTGGTCTGCGACCGCGAGTTGGAGATCGAGAAATTCGTCGCCAGGGAATACTGGTCGATCGCCGCCACGCTGGCGACGCCGCGCGGCGACAGCTTCGAAGCGCGTCTCGTCGGCGCCGACGGCGAGAAAATCCAGCGCCTCGACATCGGCTCCGGCAAGCAGGCCGAGGATCTAAAGCAGGCGCTCGAAGCCGCCTCTTTTACCGTTACCTCGGTTGAGGCCAAGCCGGCGCGACGCAATCCGCCGCCGCCGTTCACCACCTCGACCATGCAGCAGGAGGCCAGCCGCAAGCTCGGCTTTGCGCCCGCCATCGCCATGCGTCTTGCGCAACGTCTCTACGAAGGCGTCGAGATCGACGGCGAGACCACCGGCCTCATCACCTATATGCGNACCGACGGCATCGACATAGCGCCGGAAGCGATTGCCGATATCCGCGCNATGATCGGCATAAATTTCGGCAAGGAATATGTACCGGGCTCGCCGCGCACCTATCAGAACAAGTCGAAGAACGCGCAAGAGGCGCACGAAGCGGTGCGCCCGACCGACCCCCACCGCACGCCCGATCAGGTGGCGANATTCGTCGACCGCGATCAGGCGCGTTTGTACGAGCTNATTTGGAATCGCGCGGTGGCGAGCCAGATGGAAGGCGCGGAACTCGAACGCACCACCGTCGATATCGCCGCCAAAGCCGGTAGCCGTGTCATCGATTTGCGCGCCAGCGGCCAGGTGGTGAAGTTCGACGGCTTCCTCACGCTCTATCAGGAAGGCCACGACGAAGCCGACGAGGACGAAGAGTCGCGCCGGCTGCCCGCGATGGCGCAAGACGAGANGCTCACCAAGCAGGCGATCGAAGCCGCGCAGCACTTCACCGAACCGCCGCCGCGCTTTTCCGAAGCCGCGCTGGTCAAGCGCATGGAAGAGCTCGGCATCGGCCGCCCCTCGACTTATGCTTCGGTCCTGCAAGTGCTGCAGGACCGCGGCTATGTGCGCATCGACAAGAAGCGGCTATTGCCCGAAGACAAAGGCCGCGTCGTCGTCGGCTTCCTGGAGAGTTTTTTCCAGCGCTACGTGGAATACGATTTCACCGCTTCGCTCGAAGAAAAGCTCGATCGCATTTCCAACAATGAGATCAATTGGAAGGAAGTGCTGCAGGAGTTCTGGGTTGGCTTCATCGGCGCGGTCAACGAGATCAAGGATCTGCGCATTACCCAAGTGCTGGACGCGCTCAACGATCTGCTCGAGCCGCATATCTTCCCGGCGCGCACCGACGGCGGCGACGTGCGGCAGTGCCCGCAATGCGCCAACGGCAAGCTATCGCTCAAGGTCGGACGCTTTGGCGCCTTCATCGGCTGCTCGAACTATCCGGAATGCACCTTCACCCGGCAGATGACGCCGGGTGCCGAGGGCTCGGTGAGCGGGACCAAGGTGCTCGGCACCGACCCCGTCAGCAACCTGGAAGTCACGCTGCGGGGCGGACGTTTCGGACCTTATCTACAACTCGGCGAGCAGGCGAAGGCTGTGAAGCCGCCGAAGGGCGAGAAGGCCGTCAAGCCTCCAAAGCCCAAGCGCGCGAGCCTGCCGAAGGGCGTGGCGCCCGAGGATATCGATCTGGAAAAGGCGCTGGCGTTGCTCGCCTTGCCGCGCGAAATCGGTCTATCGCCGGAAGACGGCGAGCCGATCCTGGCGGGCGTCGGACGCTTCGGACCTTACGTCAAGCACGGCAAGGTCTACGCGAGCTTGGAAGACGGCGATAATGTTCTCACCGTCGGCCTCAACCGCGCGATGCACCTGATCGCAGACAAGATCGCAAACCCGAAAAAGGGCCGCCGCTTTGGCGCCGATCCCGGCAAAACGCTGGGCGAGCATCCCGACAAGGGCGGTTCGATCGTCGTTAAGAACGGCCGCTACGGGCCCTATGTCAGTCACAATAGCGTCAACGCCACGCTCACGGGCGACAAGACGCCGGAAACCGTGACGCTCGACGAAGCCATCGTCTTGCTCGATGCCCGTGCCGCCATGATGGGAAATTCCCCGAAGGGACGCCGCGCCGCCGGCCGCAAGACCGCCTCCGGCAAGGCCGCGGCGAAACCCGCCGCCCAGCCAAAGAAGCCTGCCGCCGCCAAGGCAAAAAAGACGGCAGCAGCAGCCAGTGCAAAGCCGGCACGACGCACCAAGGCCGCCGCCGCCGAGTAGCTAGCGAACCTCATTTCCGATCATTACATTCATCAAATAGTGCCGTTTTGGCGCAGGAAAATCTATTTTGAACAAACCACCCAAACGAACACCCTCCCTCCCCTCCAAGGCTGACATTCTCGCCTTCATCGGCAAGCGGCCCGGCAAAGTCGGCACCCGCGAGATCGCCCGCGCCTTCGGCCTCAAGAACGCCATGCGCGCCGAGCTCAAGCGCATGTTGCGCGACTTGGCCGTCGACGGTGTCGTCGAGAAGCGGCACAAAAAGCTGCACCACGCCGGCACCCTGCCCTCCACCGTGCTGGCCGACGTGACCGCGCGCGATGCCGACGGCGAATTGCTCGCCACCCCCGACGAATGGGACGAGGAGGCGCACGGACCGGCGCCGAAAATCCGCATTCCCACCCCGCGCAAAGCGCGGCCCCATGAGGCCGCCGGCATCGGCGACCGCGTGCTGCTGCACGTGGAGGAAACCGAGGAAGACAGCGGCATCCGTCACCGCGGCCGCGTCATCAAGATCATCGATCATCCCAAGCACCGCGTGCTGGGGATTTTCCGCAACGCCCCGAACGGCGGCGGCCGGCTGGAGCCGGTCGACAAGAAGATGCTCGGCAAGGAGCTCAGCATTCCGGCGGGCGCGACCGCGCAAGCGGAAGACGGCGATCTGGTCGCGGTCGAGACCAGCCGCGCGCCGCGCTTAGGCTTGCCGACCGGGCGCGTGGTGGAGCGGCTCGGCTCGCTGGCGAGCGAGCGCGCAGTCAGCCTGATCGCCATCCACACCCATACCATCCCGCATGTGTTCCGCCACGACACGCAGGCCGAGGCGGATGCCGCGCGGCCCGCCACCCTCGCCCATCGCGAGGACTGGCGCAGCGTTGCGTTCGTCACCATCGACCCGCCCGACGCCAAGGATCACGACGATGCCGTGCACGCCGAGCATGACACGGCGGCGAACAATCACGGCGGCTTCATCGTCAGCGTCGCTATCGCCGACGTTGCCCATTACGTGACGCCCGGCTCGCCGCTCGACCGCGAAGCGCTGGTGCGCGGCAATTCGGTCTATTTCCCCGACCGCGTGGTGCCGATGCTGCCGGAGCGCATCTCCAACGATCTGTGCTCGCTGCGCCCGCGCGAGGATCGCGCCGCGCTCGCCGTGCGCATGGTGATCGGCGCCGACGGCCGCAAGCGCTCGCACACGTTCCACCGCATCATGATGCGGTCGGCGGCGAANCTCTCCTATGAGCAGACTCAATTGGCGATCGGCGGACGCACCGATGAAGATACCTCGCCACTGATCGAGCCGGTGCTCAAGCCGCTCTACGNCGCCTATGACGCGCTCAAGCGCGCACGCGCCGAGCGCGGGCCTCTNGATTTGGATTTGCCGGAGCGCAAAATTCTGCTCAAGGCCGACGGCACCGTCGATCGCGTAGTCACGCCGGAACGGCTGGAGGCNNACCGGTTGATCGAGGAATTCATGATCCTCGCCAATGTCGCCGCCGCCGAGACGCTCGAAAAAGCGCGGATACCGCTGATCTATCGCGTACACGACGAGCCGGGAATCGAGAAGGTCAACGCGCTGCGCGAGTTCCTCGCCACGCTCGAGATCCCGTTCGCCAAAGGCGGCGCGATGCGGGCCGAAGCGTTCAATAAAATCCTGGCGCGGGTGAAGGGCCACGATGCCGAGCAGCTCATCAACGACGTCGTCCTGCGCACGCAAGCGCAGGCCGAATACGCGGCGGAAAATTACGGCCATTTCGGCTTGAACCTGCGCCGCTACGCGCATTTCACCTCGCCGATCCGCCGCTATGCCGACCTGATCGTGCATCGCGGGCTGATCCGTGCGCTCAAGCTGGGCGAAGGCGGCCTGCCCGAAGCCTCCGATGTGAAAGTATTGGCCGAGATTTCAGCGCAGATTTCCGCAACCGAGCGCCGCGCCATGCTGGCCGAACGCGAAACCAACGACCGGCTGATCGCGCATTTTCTTTCCGACCGCGTCGGCGCCACCTTCGACGGCCGCGTCTCCGGCGTGCACCGCGCCGGCCTGTTCGTGAAACTGCACGAGACCGGCGCCGACGGCTTCGTGCCGGCGCGCACCATCGGCGACGAATATTTCCGCCATGACGAGGCCGGCCACGCCATGGTCGGCAACCGCTCCGGCACGACCTACCGGCTCGGCGACCGCGTCACCGTCAAGCTGGTGGAGGCGGCCCCGGTTGCCGGCGCCTTGCGCTTCGAGCTTTTGTCCGAGGGCCGCCCTGGAAAACCGAGCCGCCACCCGCGGCACGAACAGCGCCAGTACCGGCCGCGCGGCAAGCAACGGAAAGCCCGATGACGCGAGACACGATGACGAAAGATTTGGGAAAAGTCTGGGCCGAGCGCATGACCAAGCAGGAACGCGACCAGTCGTTCCCCGACAGCGAACCGCGCGACGCCGCGACGCTGATGCTGATCGACCGCTCCGGGGCGAGGCCGAAGGTGCTGCTCGGGCGCCGCCACCTCAACCACAAATTCATGCCGGGCAAGTTCGTGTTCCCGGGCGGGCGCATCGAGCCGCTCGACCGCGTCATGCCGGCGGCGAGCGAATTGCATTCCGACACCCAGAAAAAGCTGCTGGAGCGCGTGCAAAACCCCGGCGATGCGTTCGCGCGCGGCATCGCGCTGGCGGCGGTGCGCGAGATGGCCGAGGAAACCGGCCTGCTGCTTGGCACCCAGCGCGACCAGCCGCCTTCGGTGCCGGGCGAGATCTGGGCCGACTTCGCCAAGGCGCGCGTGCACCCCGACCTCGCGCAGATCCATTTAATCGCCCGCGCCATCACGCCGCCGCGGCGGCCAAAGCGCTTCGACACCCGTTTCTTCACCACCGACGTCTTCTCGATCGCCGGCAAAATCGAAGGCGTGGTGGGACCGGACTCCGAACTGGTCGAACTCACCTGGGTGCCGATCGAGGAAGCCACCCACCTCGACATTTCGACTATCACCGGGGTGGTGCTGGAAGAACTCGCCGCCCGGGTCGCGGCCGGCATGGGCCACGACCTGCCGGTGCCGTTCTATTTCATGATCGAGCGGCAGTTCTTCCGGGAACTGCTATAAAGGCCTCAAAATTGGGGCTTTCTTGACATTTGCCGGCCCGGCGCTAGGTTCCGCGCCAAACACCGTCTCCACAGGTCCGTTGCAAGGGAAAATCCATGGCCAAAGCCATCAGTCTGAAGATCAAGCTCGTCTCCAGCGCCGGGACCGGCCACTACTACGTGACCCGCAAGAACTCGCGCACCCAGACCGACAAGCTGGCGAAGAAGAAATACGATCCGATCGCCAAGAAGCACGTCGAGTATAAGGAATCCAAGATCAAGTGAGCGCCATGCTGCGCCCGCTGTTCGCCGCACTCCTTTTCGTTCCGCTCGCCTTCGCCTCGGCGAGCGCGATGGAGAAGCATCGGCTCGCTTTGCAGATCAGCGACAACGACCCGGTGAAGATGAACGCCGTGCTCAACGTCGCCGCCAATGTGTCGAAATATTATGCCGACAAGGGCGACGAGGTCGAAATCCAGATCGTGGCGTTCAATGCCGGCCTCAACATGCTGCGCCAGGACAAGTCGCCGGTGCTCGATCGGCTCAAATCCTTCAAGCAGGGCATGCCCAATGTCGCCTTCATGGCCTGCGAGAACACGCTCGACGCCATGACCCGCACCGAAGGCAAAGAGCCGCCGCTGGTCGAGAACTCCACGCGCGTGCCCGCCGGCGTGGTCACGCTGATCGAGCTGGGCGAAAAGGGCTGGACCATCGTTCGGCCGTGAACGGCTCCGACGCTAATAGGCGCCGCGCACGATCCTGAACCGCGCATATCAATTAAGAACTCACGCCGCGTCCGGCACAACCCGGTTGCGGCCGTCGCGCTTGGCGCGATAAAGCGCCGTGTCGGCGCGCTTGAGGATCGCCGCGGCGTTGTCGCTGGCGCCGCCGAGCGCGGCGATGCCAATCGAAATTGTCACCTCGAGATTGCTCGCGCCCTGCTGGATCGTGAACGGCTCCGAGGCGATGCGCCGGCGCAACCGCTCGGCCACCATGGTCGCCACCGCCATGTCGGTTTCCGGCATGACGATGACGAATTCCTCGCCGCCATAGCGGCAGGCGAGATCAATGTTGCGGATCGATTTGCGGATGCGCAGCGCGAACTCGCGCAACACGTCGTCGCCGGCATCGTGGCCGTGACTGTCATTGACCGACTTGAAATAGTCGATGTCGACCAGCAGCACCGCGATCGGCTTGCCGCGCGAGGCGGCCTGCTCGACCAGCGTCGCCAGGTGCGATTCCATGTAGCGGCGATTGAACAGGCCGGTGAGCGCGTCGGTGATCGCCATTTCGATCGACATCTGCACGTTGTCGCGCAGCCGTTCGGTGTAGCGCTTCTTCTTGATCTGCGTGCGCACGCGCGCCAGCATCTCGTTCTTGTCGATCGGGCGGAGCAGATAGTCGTTGACGCCGATCTCCAACCCGCGCACCAGGCGCGTATTGTTGTCGGCTTCGGCCACTGCCAGGATCGGCACGTTGCGGGTGCGATCGAGCGAGCGCACCTGGCTGCACAGCCGCAAGCCGTCGAAATCCTTCAGGCCGAGCGACACGATCAGCAACTCGTAATTGCCCTCGGCGGCATGAAACAGCGCCTCGCTCGGATTGCTCTCCACATCCACCGTGTGTTCGGCCGACAGCGTCGCGACCATGCGCTCATAGGAGCTTTGCCGGTCATCGACGATCAGGATGCGGCCATGGCGGCCGGTTTCCGCCACCGCTTCCCGCTCCGGGCTTTCGATGCCGATTTCCTTGGAGGTGAGCGCGCGCAGGCGCAGTTCGTCGGTCACCATCTTCAGCCGCGCCAGCGAGCGCACGCGCGAGATCAGCGCCACGTCGCTGACCGGCTTGGTGAGGAAATCGTCGGCGCCGGCTTCCAAGCCGCGCACGCGGTCGGACGGCTGGTCGAGCGCGGTCACCATCACCACCGGAATATGATGGGTCAGCGGATTGGACTTGAGCTTGCGGCAGACCTCGAAGCCGTCCATGTCCGGCATCATGACGTCGAGCAGCACGATGTCGCATTCGGCGCGCTCGCACAGCGCCAGCGCCTCCGGCCCGCTTTGCGCGGTGGTGACGTCGAAATATTCGGCCGACAGCCGCGCTTCCAGCAGCTTCACATTGGCCGGCACATCGTCGACGACGAGAACGCGGGCNGTCATTCTTGAACCTTTGGCTGCACCATCAGGCCGGCCCCAGNAAATGACGGATGGTCTCGATGAACTTGCCGACCGAGATCGGNTTNGACAGATAGGCCTCGCAGCCACCCTCGCGGATGCGCTCCTCGTCGCCCTTCATGGCGAAGGCGGTGACCGCCACGACCGGGATCGCCTTGAGGTCGGGATCGTCCTTGAGCCATTTGGTCACTTCGAGTCCGGATACTTCCGGCAACTGGATATCCATCAGAATCAGATCGGGCCGGTATTTGCGCGCCAGATCGAGCGCCTCGATGCCGTTGCGGGTGCCGATGGTCTGGTAGCCATGCGCTTCCAACAGGTCGTGGAAGAGCTTCATATTCAGCTCGTTGTCCTCCACGATCAGGACGGTCTTCGGCATTTCCCCCGCCCCATTTGTCCCCAGTGCGTCCCAAGGCGCGCGCTTGGCGTCGCCAGGCCCCGCGCGCTCGGGCATGATCAGCCACGGTACTGCCGATATGTTACGGAAAGGCAAATTTGATCGATGAAACTTGTGCCTTCGTTAACCCAAGAAGCGGCGGAAGCGCTGGCAATTCAGGCGCTTACCTTCATTGCCGGGGACGGCGAGCGGCTTGGGCGCTTCCTTGCCATCACCGGCATCGGCCCTGCCCAGATTCGCGCCGCTGCCCAAGAGCCGGGCTTCCTGATCGGCGTTTTGGACTATTTGGCCGGCGATGAGCGCCTACTGTCGACGTTTGCCGCCGAGACCGGCCTCGATCCGGCCCACGTCGGCAAGGCGCTGGCGGCGCTGGGCGGACACTGGGAGCGCGAGATACCGTGAGCTTCTGCCGCGACTGTCTGGCGGATGCGCCCGAGAAGGCCGCGCGCTGTCCGGCCTGCGGCTCGCCGCGGCTTGCGCGCCACCGCGAGCTCGACCAGCTCACCATCGCGCATGTCGATTGCGACGCCTTCTACGCCACAATCGAAAAGCGCGACGATCCGTCGCTGGTCGACAAACCGGTGATCGTCGGCGGCGGCAAGCGCGGTGTGGTCGCGGCCGCCTGTTATGTCGCGCGCACCTACGGCATCCACTCGGCGATGCCGATGTTCGAGGCGCTGCGCCGCTGCCCGCACGCCGTGGTGGTCAAGCCGGACATAGCGAAATACAGCAAAGTCGGCCGCGACGTGCGCCGCGCCATGCTGGCGCTCACGCCGCTGGTCGAGCCGCTGTCCATCGACGAGGCCTTTCTCGATCTCACCGGTACCGAACGGCTGCATGGCATGAGTGCCGCCAAGGTGCTGGCGCGCTTTGCCGGCGAGGTCGAACGAGATCTCGGCATTACGGTCTCCATTGGCCTGTCCGCCAACAAATTCCTCGCCAAGATAGCCTCCGACATGGATAAGCCGCGCGGCTTCGCGGTGCTAGGCCTAGCCGAGGCCGCGTCGTTTCTGGCGCCCAAGCCGGTCGGCTTCATCTACGGCGTCGGCGTGGTGAGCGCGGCCAAGCTGGCCGCCGACGGCTATCGGCTGATCGCCGACCTACAGCACGCCGAGGAGAACGACCTCATCCGCCGCTATGGCGAGGAAGGCGCGCGGCTCTGGCACTTGGCGCGCGGGATCGACGCGCGCGCCGTCGATCCGGAACGCGACACCAAAAGCATCTCGGCGGAAACCACCTTCGAGCGCGACATCGGCGAATTCCGCCCGCTCGAGCATCATTTGTGGGAGCTCACGGAACGGGTTTCGGCGCGCCTCAAGGCCAACGCGCTGGCCGGTTCGACGGTGACGTTGAAGCTCAAGAGTGCCGATTTCAAAATCCGCACCCGGGCGCGCGCGCTGGGGCACCCGACCCAGCTCGCCGCGCGTATTTTCGCCGCCGGCCGCGATCTGCTTAGCCTTGAGGTGGGCACGACCCGCTTCCGCTTGATCGGCATCGGCGTCAGTCATCTGGAGGAGGCCGCAGGCGACGATCTCGCCGATCTGATCGACCGCCGCGCGGCCGAGGCCGAGCATGCGGTGGATCGCCTGCGCGCAAAATTCGGCCGCGACGCGGTGGTGAAGGGCCTGGCGCTCGACGACGACTAGAGCATGATCCCGAAAAGTGGGAACCGGTTTTCGGATAAGATCATGCTCAAATAAGAACGCCTATGGGCACGGCTTGGGCTTCTTCAGCTCGAGCGACGTCATTTCGCCCTTGATGGTGAAATCGGTGTAGTCGAGCACCAGCGCGCGCGAGATGCCGTTCTCGTAAAGCTCGAAGCCGAGGGAATAGACCGGCGTCTGCTCGCCGCTGCGCTGGGCCGCTTCGTCCTGCTGTTCGAAATAGCTGATGGTCACCGGCCAGCGCGTGAGCTTGGCCAGTTCGGGGATTTTCGCCGCCGCGTCATCCGGCGGCTTGCTCCCCGGCGCGATCGCCCGGCCGATCACGGTGAGCGTGCTGTAGAGTTTCTCGCCGGTTTCCGACCCGTCATAGACCGGAAATTCCAGGATCGACTTGCCTTCGCGCGCGGCGACGATGATGCGCCGCATGTGCTCGGTCGGAAACACCGCGCTCACCGGAACGGTGAAAGTCGTTTCCTTCGGCTTGCTCAAACTGACTGCGACCGTTTTGCCATTGCGGTCGGCATGGCCGTCGACCGCGTCGGTTTGCTTGTCGTCGCGCAGATTTTTCGAGTTGAAGCGGAACGCCTTGGCGTTGCCGTCTTCCCAGGTGGTGGAGCGCATATCGCTGAGCGCGGTCTTGCCCTCGCCCGAATCGAGCTCGGACACCTGGCGGAATTGCAACTCGTAGCCGTCGCAGGCGTTGCCGGAAAAGTCGTACAGGATGCGCCCGCGCACCGCCTCGATGCCGCGGCTGCCGCGCGATTTGGTCAGCTTGAGGTCGTAGACCGCCCGATGCGGCGCCAGAAACACCGTGTCGGCGGCCGGCGCGGCCGCGGCCGGCTGGTAAACCGCCGTGGCGGCAAGGCCGAAGGCCAGGACCGGCAAAATCAGACGTTTGGCGACCTTAAACGTTTTCATCGATGCGAGCCTTCAGGCGGCAGCGTTGCAGCGGCGTTCGGGAGATGAATCACGTAGGATAAGGGCAAGATAGAGGCCACGGCCGCGCTCGGCAACCGCCACCGCCGACGCTTGCGCCTGTTCGCCCGATCGGCCAAGACAGGGCAACCCGCGCATGATCCCGAAAAGTGGGCACCGGTTTTCGGAAAAGATCATGCGCCACTAAGAAATGCTGGAGGATTTCATGGCCGGAATGATTGAAAAGAAGCTCGCAAGCCTCGGCATTAGCCTGCCGACCCCGGCCAGCCCGATCGCCAACTACGTGCCGTTCGTGCGCAGCGGCAACCTGCTCGTCGTCTCCGGCCAGCTCTGCTTTGGCGCCGAGGGCAAACTGGTCGCCAAGGGCCAGCTGGGCGGCGGCGTATCGATCGAGGACGGGCAGCAGGCAGCGCGCGCCTGCGCGGTCAATCTTCTGGCCCAGATCAAGGGCGCGCTCGGCGACCTCGACAAGGTCAGCCGCGTAATGCGGCTTGGCGGTTTCATTAATTCGGCGCCCGGCTTCGCCGACGGACCGAAAGTGATGAACGGCGCCTCCGATCTGATGGTGGAGGTGTTCGGCGACAAGGGCCGCCACGCCCGCAGCACGGTCGGCGTCGCGGCGCTCCCCGCCGATGCGGCGGTCGAAGTCGAAGGTCTGTTTGAAGTGGCTTAAACCAAGATGGCTGGCCTCGCCTGGCTCACCGCGCGACCCATCGCCCATCGCGGGCTGCATGACACGTCGGCCGGCGTGATCGAAAGCACGGCGGCCGCCTTCTCCGCCGCCATCGCCGGTGGTTACGGCATGGAGACCGATCTGCAGATCAGCGCCGATGGCGAGGCCATGGTGCATCACGACGACGCGCTTGGCCGTTTGACTGAGGGCAGTGGCCTGCTTTGCGACATGGCTGCTGCCGAAATCAAACGGGTCCGCTTCAAGACAAGCGCCGACCGCATCCTCACCCTCGGCGAATTGTGCGATCTGGTGGGCGGCCGCGCCACCCTGGTGCTGGAACTCAAAAGCCATTTCGACGGCGACCGACGGCTGGTGCAGCGCGCCGCCGACGTGCTGGCGACCTATGCCGGGCCGGTGGCGGTGATGTCGTTCGATCCCGCCATGATCGAAGTGGTGCGCTGGATCGCGCCCGATCTGATGCGCGGCATCGTCGCCGAACGCCACTACGCACATCATGAGTGGGATCGCATCCCGCGCTCGGAAAAGCGCCGCATGGCTTTTCTGCTGCACGCCAACCGCACCCGCCCGCAATTCATTTCTTATGGGGTGAAGGACCTGCCGGCGGCGGCGCCGCTGATCGCGCGCGCGGTCTTCGGTCTGCCGCTGCTGACCTGGACCGTGCGCAGCGACGACGACCGCCGCCGCGCGGCGCGCTGGGCCGACCAGATGATATTTGAGGGCATCCGCCCGTAATGGCCGAACGGATGATCAACTTCGAACGATTTCCGGCATAAAGTCGGGGTAACAGGCCTTACCCCCGATGACCGACATCGACCTCCGAATCCGCATCGCGCAATCGCTCGCCGAGGTTCCGGCCGCGGCCTGGGACGCCTGCGCGGGCGGCCATGACAACGCGAGCGCCAGCGAGGCGATAGCACCGGCGGTTAAACTAACACATGAAGATAGCTTATCTGCAAAGTTATTCACACGAGAACAGGTCGGTAACCCCTTCATATCTCACGATTTTCTATCATCTCTGGAGGCGTCGTTTTCGGTCGGACAGCGCACCGGCTGGCAGCCGCGCCACCTGCTGGCGGAGAGCGCCAACGGCACTTTGCTGGGCGCGGCGCCCTGCTACGTGAAAAGCCATTCGCACGGTGAATATGTCTTCGACCAGGGCTGGGCCGAGGCCTTCGAGCGCGCCGGCGGCGACTATTACCCCAAGCTGCAGGTGGCGGTGCCGTTCACGCCGGTGACCGGCCCTCGCCTGTTGGCCCGCCCCGGCCCGCTGGCGCAAGCCGTGCGCGGCGCGCTCGCCGATGCGCTGGTCGAGATCACCACCGCGAGCGAACTGTCGTCGGCCCACGTCACCTTCCTGACCGAGCCGGAATGGCGCGCGCTCGGCGAGCGCGGCTTCCTGCAACGCAACGACCAGCAATTCCATTGGGAGAATGCCGGCTACGCCAGCTTCGACGACTTCCTCGGCCACCTCGCGTCCCGCAAACGCAAGACCATCCGCCGCGAGCGCAAGCAGGCGCTGGAGCCCGGCATCGAGGTGGTCTGGCTTACCGGCTCCGATCTGACCGAAGCGGTGTGGGATGCCTTTTTCGCCTTCTACATGGACACCGGCTCGCGCAAATGGGGCCGGCCCTACCTCACCCGCGAATTCTTCTCGATCGTGGGCGAAAAGATGCGCGACCGCATCCTGCTGGTGATGGCCAAGCGCGCCGGGCGCTGGATTGCCGGCGCCATCAATTTTCTCGGGGTCGATACGGTCTACGGGCGCAACTGGGGCGCCATCGAGCACCATCCGTTTCTGCATTTCGAGCTGTGCTACTATCAGGCCATCGAATACGCGATCACCCACAGACTGGCGCGCGTCGAGGCCGGCGCCCAGGGCGAGCACAAGTTGGCGCGCGGCTACTTGCCGATGACCACCTATTCCGCGCATTTCATCGCCAATCCGGCGCTGCGGCGGGCGGTAGCCGAGTATCTCGCGCGCGAGCGGGCCTATGTGCGGGCGGCCGGCGAAGAGCTTGCGGCGGCCGCGCCCTTCCGCAAGGATTTGGTAGAACAAGACTAGCGCATGATCCCGAAAAGTGGGAACCGGTTTTCGGATAAGATCATGCGCAAGCAAGACTGAGTCCCGGGGAGAAGTTGATGCCGAGCTACGATCCGAACAACATCTTCGCCAAGATCCTGCGCGGTGAATTGCCCAGCTATAAGGTCTTCGAGGACGACAAGGCGTTCGCGTTCCTCGACATCATGCCGCGTTCGCCCGGTCATACGCTGGTGCTGCCGAAGGCGCCGGCGCGCAACATCCTCGATATCAGCCCCGATGATTTTGCGCATGTGATGACGGTGGCGCAAAAGGTCGCCAAGGCCGCCATGAAGGCGTTCACGGCCGATGGCGTCACCATGCAGCAATTCAACGAGGGCGCCGGCGGACAGGTGGTGTTCCACCTGCACGTTCACATCATCCCGCGCAAGACCGGCGTTGCCATGAAGCCGCCGGCAGCCGAGAAGGAAAAGCCCGACGTGCTGGCCGAGAACGCCAAGAAACTCGCAGCGGCCATCGCCGCCGGCTGACGAAGACTAGGGCGTATACTCATCAAACACGCTATGCGCTATGTCCGCTCTACCACCGATATTGTTGAAAAACTCGAAAAATGGATGCAGTCAAAATTTCGCGCGGTATGTGTAGACACTGCTAGTCGTCAATCCGACGCCTTATAAAGAGCCTGCGAAGCCTGCACATTGGAAAGCGGGTTGATGACATGGTCCCCCCGTAATTCTCGGACGGCCGCATCAGCGCGCCTGAAAAAATTAGTTCGTTTGCGAAAACGGACTTTTTCAACACTATCTGCCATCTGCAGACTCATGCACCGCAGCAAACAGCATCCTTATTCGATCACCTCATTGGTCCGAGCGAGCAGCGTGGGTGGGGCTGTGAGTTCGAGCGCCTTCGCGCTCTTGAGATTGAATATCAGTTCTAATTTAATATTTTGAATTATAGGCAGGTTTTCGATCGCCGGGATTGATCCATCTCAATCAGCCCATCGCTGATGCAGACTATTTTTATTTAAGTTGAAATTGATACTGCCAACTCAGAGGGGGGCAAGATGAGACGCAGTTTGATTGCCGCCTGCATTTTAGCAGCGACTTGCCGAGTC